>JAAUXU010115168.1_pt1 | contig 16407 bp, 10 predicted proteins | sample 7278151 | NCBI WGS metagenome assembly JAAUXU01 (sample SAMN14350113, study PRJNA611818) | marine sediment metagenome | isolation source: surface marine sediment (1.8m) | place: French Polynesia: Moorea | collected 2018-08 | reverse complement strand
GCAAAAAAAGCTCAACCAACAACTCTAATGAAACTCGAAAAATCTTCGAGCTTCCCCCCCCCCCCAAAAAAAAAAAAAAAAGTTGTGCGCACCCGACCAAGTTCGAGTTCCGCTCGATGCAACTCGGCTCGACGAAAAAGCTCGATGCATCCCTAGGCTCTTTTCTCATTTTCACCAGTTATGAATCATAATAATATAAAGGTGAGAACAGGCGAAATTAGAGTCCATCAAAGGAGCTCCCTCCACTGCACTGTTTTGCTGCATATACACGGAGTTGAGGTGAGTGGCGAAGGAGGCCTTCCAGGCCTTGGTCAGCCTGGCCTCCTCCACATCCTCCCCTCCCACTGAGTCATCGACCTCAAGAGTGATGTTTGCACATCTCTCCCCTTATTTCTTCTCCCAACGCCACCTCCTCCAGTTCAACAGAGATAGATTGAGATGGATATTTTCCCCCTCCTTCCTGGACTATCTCAGGGCTAATCCGCTCTTATTTTCCCCCCTCTTTTCTCCTCGTGGTTGCAACTTTTGAGCATTGCAGATGTATGGAGCGATGTCGCAATGTGGGGAGAGGCGGGCCTCGACGGCCTCACTAAGGACCCTTACAAATAATCTCAAGTCGACACTTTGTAGCAGAAAAATGCCTTCATCTTCTCCGGCTTTAGTAGGCCTGACTTAAGCTCAAGGTAAATTCTCTGCCTCACCTGACAAATAAGTAAAGAAGAAGAAAAAGAAAAAATGCTCGGCCCTCCCCTCAATGCAAGAGGTCCGTTACGGTGACTTCTTTTCTCCACTTGTCTCCCCTTTAAAGCCTAAAGCATGACCACAACATCACTTTAGCGGGGTTTCCCCAATCCCCCTGGCACTCCTGTCCTTTTTGACGCAGTAATAAAAAGCTTGTGTGTGCGCAGTTTCCCTCTCTTTTTCTCCCCCTCCCCCCCTTTCTGTCAATCCCGAAGAGCTGCGCGCCTTCGTTACTCTTCTTCACGCATGATCCATCGTGTCACCTACGTCCGACCCCTCGTCCGTGCTCTCCTGATCTTCAACATCCATCTCTTCATTCGAGCATCGAAGCTGTCACGCTCCCAATGCTCCCGTTTGACGGATCGTGACCTCGGAGGAGGGGGGGGGGGGAGTCCTTTGCTCTGTTGTTCCTCAAGGCCAAGCACCTTCACTGTCTGGAGAAGAAGTGTCTTGCCCAATTCAAGCTGCTGCGGCCGTTTTTTCACTGCAGAGACAGTTATTCTTTGTTCCAGCGCATCCGCCTGATGCAACCGAGAGCGACGTCAAGAAGATTGTTGCTGATTCGAAACAGAGACAGCTGAGTCGTCCAGAGCCACCATACCCGGCAGACAGAGTCACTAGTATATATATGGCACTTTTTATGTCTCTTTCTGCGCTGCTGTCTTTTTTTTCTCTAACGGGCTATAAACCCCAATATTGTTCATCGTATTTCTGAGAGGCAAGGAGTTTTTGCTCCCCCCCTATCCTCCCCCATCCCCCCCCCCCATCCCCATTCACTCGTCTTTGTTTTCTCTGTGGCAGCATCTCCAAAGCTGACTGGAGGGGAGGGGGTATTATGATTGTAAGTCGGCTCTGCTTCCTAATGGAGGCAGAAGGAAGGAAGGGATTTCACGTAAGCACCGGCAGTAATGAAGCTGTTGTTGTTGCTGCTGTTGTTGCATCGTTTTCGTGTCGGAAAGGCATGAATCTGTCCTTCAGGGAAAATTAGTGGAGCTCTCTGGAGTGCGGTATAAAAGCACTGTAGGATGGAGGAGCCTCCAGCGCTGAAGCTGTGACGGACTGGACAAAGATCATCCAAGATCACCACCTGTTTCTGTGGTGGGGTTTCTAAAGTCTCGATTCATGAAAGTTTTGAAAAAAGCCACTCACGTTTTGAACATACTTTTTTGCTTCGTTTTCAGTCCATTGGCAAAATGTTGGAGTGGAAGATAGAAAATGCAAAAAAGTGAGTGGACAAGGTGTGGATCGAGGATAAAGTGTCATAAAGTCAAAACGTCATCTTTTATTGCTTTAAGCGTAGATACTGTGCAGGCTGTGTTGTGACAAAGGCACATTGGATGCTCTGTGGCATGGGTGCAAGATGACTGCAGTTAAAAAGAAGCTGCAATTGTTTACTACCTCTATTGTGCAGTTGCAGCCAATGCTATGCTCTGAACATATACAAAAGAAGACTAAAACACTTGTGGGGCAATGGTACGGCGTGCAACAACTGCAAATTCTCACACTGACCACCAGTTTCCACAGTTCAGCCACTAAATGTAGTTCACTGAACGTTACATTGCCTGAGCCATGCTAATGAAACATCACCCATCATGGGGCTGACTTAGGCCCAAAGTCCTCTTGATTCCACCAAACACTTCTGGCTGTCATCAGGTGAAGCTTCCAGCACTGTTGGACCAAAATCTATAGGCAATGCATTTTGCATATTGAACAGCAATGGGTGCAGAGCGTCAAGTTAGCATCTTAGAAGCAGTCGCACTGGAGGCTTCGCAACAGACACTTCAGGGGCTTTAGGTATGTTGACAAATGACTATGGTGATTGGTGTTGACGGGTGAGTCTATCCAATGATCGGTCGACCAGACATTGCTAAGCATCTGCCTTATGCAGTCTGACATCAGCTGCCGCGACATGAAGTTACAGAAAAATCCGAGACTCTACGAATGAGACACTCAAGTAGATGTTTCTCTGCCAATGAAAAACAAGTAACCTTTTGACAACTACAGGGCTTTGCCGACAAATTGGAACAACCAAACGAAAATCCATATAATTTGCTGTAACTTGTGAACTGAACAATCGAATGATCTGAAACTTGAAGTAATGGTTTTGTGGAGAAGGTTGAGGCTCTTTATTCTATATGGCCACCCTTGGCAGCAATGACGTCTAAATGGCATCAGAAGTGCTTGGCAGCAGCCCCATTTTTCTCCTTCTCCATCTTGTGGGTCTCCCTCATGATGGCAGATTTCAGGAAGGCCCCAGACAAGTGTGGAGTTGCATTGACCTTTGCCCCACGTAATAATCGAGAAGATGGAGATCTGGGTTGTTAGAAGGCCAGATCTTCGCCTTCACGAAAAATGGCAGCTCCTCTGCCAAAAATGCCTGTGTCTTCTTTCACTTGTGGCATGGGGCTGAGTCTTGGAGGAATAAGACATCATTCCTGTCAAAATGCTGGTCAATCCAGGGCAAAAGGATGCACTCTAGTATCTCCAGGTACTAGATTGTGCCCAGGCAAAGGCCAGCCTCAATGAAGTGGCGGTCCTTGATGGTCCCATCACTTGCTACTGCCCCAAAGACCATGGTGGAAGCAGGATTTTTGGTCTGGAGGACGGGAGGGACTTCTGAGGGGTCGAAGGCAAAGATGGGGCTGTTTTGATGATTGACCTTGGCATCCACAATAAACTTCTTTTCGTCCACCCGAATCAGAACTTTAGAAGTTGCCTTGTGCTTTAGGTAGGACAGCAACTTGGGGCACTGTTCCACCCTGATCGACTTGGCCTTGTCAGTGAGGAGGTTGCGACATCTCCTGACGTAGCTGGACACGAGCAGGTCCTCATGAATGGCCTTGTGGATCAACTTGGTTGACACGTGGCGGTTCTTGGCGAGTGTGGTCACAGGAGTGTTTGGGTTGGCCTTTATAGATCTTTTCAGCCCTGTGAGGAACCTTGGAGTTCATTTTGAGTCACTATGAGTGCTATGCTCTTTTGGGTGGACAGTCCCAGACTTCTTGCAATTGTTGAAAACACGATACACAGTGATCTCTCAGAGCTGTGTTATCTTGGCAATGTTGGCAGGAGGGTGTCTGGCATTAACCAAAACTGCGATGGCTGACCGTTTTGCTTGCTCCATGGCTATTGTGAATCCCCTATTTTCAAAATGAGGCTCTTTTATTTTCTGTTGACAATCAGCTGATCAAAAAAATTAGTGGCAAATTTGTAATATTGTTATTTACCCACCTAAAATTAAGCTTACAAACCATTCCAATTTATCGGTAAAGTCCTGTAAATGTCAGTTGTGGCCAAAAGAATCCGCCAACAAATGAAACAATGGGAAAGGAATTAACTACTTATTTTGGTCCAGCCTTGAGCAAGTGGTGATCCCGTGAACAAGCTACTTACTGGAGATGGCTGACCACTTTGTTTGCATGTACTTGATTTCCTCTTAAGATCAGAAGTGTCTTATGGGACGGAGTGCAGGAGCATTAAAGGGATTGGCATTCTTGAGAACAAAGGTAAACCTCCTTCTTGAGAAAGTCAAGCAGATGTCTTGCTTAGTGAGCTGTTGCCAAGTGTAGCCAAAACAAGTCTGTGGACTGATAGTAAGCATCCAGAAAGTGCCTCTTGAAGCACTCCGGACCTGTTGATGGTCTGATGTTTCCCACTGACAAAGGTCCTACTTGAGGCCTTTGGGTATGGCTGCACATCAAACGATGTCAGGGAACTTGGCGAGACCACAACCTTGATATGATCAGAAACAGGCACATTCTCCTTCTGCCTACAGTCATATGGTAGCCAGAGCTCCAGGGCATGCCTGCTCAGCCTGGAGTGAAGATGGAGTCATCACCTTTAATCACATCAGCACTTGTTGTGGCAGCATCTTCCTCCTGAGCTTCGACAGTCTCTTCTTCTGCTTCTGCTCCTTGCTGCTTCCCCTTCCTGAATATGAGGCCGTGTAAGCCTTTTGAGTGTTCCTGACGCAGTGAGTTTGGTCACGAGAAACTTGGTTCCCATCCTGGCTTGTTGACACTTTGCAAATCTTCTCTGCCACAACTAGGGTGACTTTGGGAGGGATCATACACTTGCTGTTGACTTTTCCTTTGATCTCCAGGTGTCTGATGATCCTAGAGGTTGTCTTCTTGGTCTTTCACATCTTGGCCAAGTGTGGCACAGTGAAAGCTTTTTGAATTTACCACACTTGGATTTACTTTGGCTACCATGAAAAAAGTGCCATTGACATTTTTCCACCCGCTCCACAGCTCACTGAGACTGACTAAGGCTATGCTTCAGGTCATACTTTCGGCCTGTGACCTTGGACTGGACGAAAGACGTTTGTGGGTTTTGTCCGACATCACGAAATTGAAGACAGCGTCACTTGAATATCAATTTGAAAAATGACCAAAATTGCTCGCAGAAATCTTAAATACCACAATAACAACAATATGACTTCCATTGGATAACACTCCTGAAGTGCACCTAGGCAAATTTAAAAACTGGGCCCTTTTTTTCGACCTAGCCTATTATGCATGCAATGTTGAGCACCTTACAAAAGTGCAGGAGTCTGAGCAACGTCAGCAACAGCACCACCACCAGCAACGCAGGCTTCTTGTGCCACGTCCTTCTCTTTCAAGGCTCCCGAAGCGGCGGCGGCGGCGGCGGCGGTGGCGACTATAGGAATTGGAATTTATGAGGTTTGACCACGACACAAGCGCTCTTTTCTCCTGTCTCCCCCCCCCCCTCCCCTCCCCAACATTAGAGTGCAAAATACATAGTAGGCGTATGTACAAAAATTGTACATACGCGCGCAGTATGTAGAATGTGGTAGCAGGAACGAGGTCCCATTAGGGGCAGCAGCACAATTGCTCCCTCCCCTACCCCTTTCACCACGAGAAGAACGCATCTACTGCGAAAAAATAGCCGAAATACTTGTGGACAACCACAGCTGACCTGGACATTGACTTCCTTCTGATTCATCCTACCTCAATGGTCGGGGGAGTGAACTAAGTTCTAGAAACACCGTTGGACCCAAATCTCTTCCATAGCTTCAAGTGACGGCAGATTCTTTGGGCAACAACTGACTTTCGCTACCAGACATTGAAGTGTAACTTCATGTCGAGGCAGCTGATGCCAGACTGAATAAGGCAGATGCTTTGCAATCGTCACGCGTCAACACCAATCACCATGGTCATTTGTCAATATACCTAAAGCCCCAGAAGTGTCTGTTGTGAAGCCTCCAGTGCGACCACTGCTGCTAGGAGGCCAACTGGCTGCTCTGCACCCATCGCTGTTCAAAAAGTCATAGATGTTCCAACATATACAGATTTGGGTCCAACAGTCAAGGTTTGCGGGTTTCCTCACATGTCGTGGGCGAGTCAAGTCCACGATATCCCCCAAAATAAGCCCGTCAATGTTGGTGAACAATGTGGGATCATCTGAAGGAGAAAAAAAAACCCCACGTCCAGTCTGAACTCATGAGTCCCACATCAGTCAACGGATTGGAAAGAAGTCTTTGGAAAGTTGAATTTTCTAACTTTCCGCGAAATATGATCGAGAAGAATTGGTTAAGCGATATTGCCTTGACGCCAGAGCCGTTGGCGCTGTTGTTCTAGCTGCTGATTCATCAAGAGTGGTTGAATTTCCTCGAGAGAACGACCAAGTGACATGCAAAAGTTGCAGAAAAGCAGTTTACACATGTGTTTGTCGGTGTCTGGGAGTGCAAATAACAATTTTTTAGCTTTCTCTCTCCATGCTGGGGATGCGCGCGCTGTGCGCGTGCGTGCTCGTGTGAAGACCTGCTCATGAGACACATGTCACTCCTTGTTTGACTAGGCTGAAAAAGATTCCACCTTCCGACCTCTGCTCTGTATACAATCCAGTAAGTGAGCAAACAAGTGCATATCCTAAAGCTTTCATCCTTATTGCTGCTGCCCACTACAAAGGGCTATCATTTTTGCAAAGGCTTATTTCAAAGGAATTGCGCCTCCTCCTCTTCCTCGTCGCCGTCCTCCTCCTCCCTAGAGAAGTTTGTTGGCTCTTACCCAAAAAGTGCTCTCTTTCAGCTTCTATTGTAGAAAATCTTGTGCACACACTCCTTTTTTTTCCATTGCTCAATCCACAACTTTTTTTCTTTCCTCACTCTTGTAAAAAGGAGCACCCTATGGTAGGTACTAAGCAAGATAAATAACCCGCCCCGAGGGCGAGTTGTCTTCTTGCAGAAGCTTCTATTCCACCTCGTGAACTTGGTCTGCCTCCCTGTGAAGCACCACCCTGACACCGCCCGGGGGAACGGGGCAGAGGAAGGGGGGGGGGAGGCGGGCGGCTTCGGCCACCTCGATCAACTTAGCCATGGTGAATTAATGCGTTTCCGAGGTCTCCTTCTTCAGGCCAGTGCCTTCACCCCCCCCCCCCCATATGTCATGTTGGAGCTCAATAGATCAAAGAAGGGTGCAGCTTTCTACATGGTTTACTGCAGCATACGTTTGATGAATAAATCAATCGATGAACAACTCATGTTTGGGACCTGCATGCATCAAACAACTTTTGAGCTGTGTCACTTGATGTTTCCCCCACTCTCCTAGGAATTGATTCTTGCACCTCACAATGCTCCACGTGGGACCAACTCTTTGGCAACCCTGACTTTGAGAGAAATGACAAGCACACAAACGCGGGTGGGACTTGATTCTTGGGGGTTCAGAGGGAGGGGATCAGTTTTACTACACCCTGTCAATGAAGCAGCAAAAAGAGAAAGTCTGCGTATCGTGTGAACCATGACTAATGGAGCTAAAAGAATTTTTTTTTTTAAAAAAAAAAAGTCATACATACGACATAAGCGACACAGGATATGGACTTTGAAATCAGAGAACATCGTCTATCGATTTAGTTATTCTACCCAATCTACCATAGCCAGAGCAACCGCTTTTGCGTGGCTGCATCTTGCTGAGGAAAAGATTAAATTATTACATTTGTGCAGGGATGCCAAGGGTCAAGCTTAAAGTGTCCAGCTTAAAGTGTCCTCCACAACTTTTACTTTATAAAGACTCATGAGTTGGCGCTAAACGTCAGCCACTCCTCGTGACTGCTGAACGTTTAACGATGATTTGCCACACAGAAGGCTTAATAGTTCTCAATCTTGTAGTATGACAACACCTCTCTATATCCCAATACCAAGAACTGAGGTTCGATCATCCTGAATTGGCCACAAGATCAGAGAGTTGAGATGGCAACCCTGCTGTGTGCCCCCTTCCTCTCTTTTATTGTGGTGATTACTCTGCCTTCACGAGCAGGTACATCGAGGGGGCCAGGCACAACCACCGCCAGCCCGACCAGCGCCATGAACCACGTGACCGAGGAGCATGCCTGCTCCAACTCGCGTGTCTCCACCGCAGCAGCCGTAGCGACATAATCACTGTTTACAGCGCAATCTGTGCTACCTTTCAATGGGGTCTAAGTTAAGACTGACGCTTGGATTTCAGAATGGCAACTTTTTTGGGTCTGGCCCCGGTCATTAATTTGGCATAGGACAGATAGTCGTGAATGACCTTGACAGAGTGGCAAAATGAAATAAATATCCACCTGTCTTCCCCAGCTGGAAGCCTTCTGAGACTCAACCGCGGTGAGCTGAGTGGGTGGGTGTCGGGCCTGGACCGGGCCGGCCCTTATAGCGTCCCTGGAAGTGTGTTTGTGTCTAAGTTTCTGGCAGGGGAAAGTAACGACATTGGTGGAATGTTTAGACGTGTTGGCTCAAAAAAAGATTGAACTTTTGCTGTCTCAATTTCGATGGATCCGACTGTGTAGGTGGCATCCCAGAGCCATGCCAAAGTTGCCCAGCTCTCTGGTGCTTCACAATTGGGGTTGGCATACGGATTTGGCCGGTCTCCTGTGGAGCGTTTGTTTTCTACAGCATTCATGGAGATGTGACTGGCATTCAGGACAATTTCAGCTAAGCCGCAGATTTTCGCACAATGTCTTTGTTTTTTTGTCCGAAACTCGTGACCTGGAGGCCGCCACCATTCGTCTGAAAGCTCTGGATGTCCTCTAAAAGTCCTCTTCAATGCAATTTTTATGAAAACGTTGCTGTAGGGGTGAAAAATGCGGTTAATGGACACCATTCGGACTGTTTTTGACATTTTGTCGACTAAAATCTTTGGCCCAGGAGGGCAAACAAAAATGGTTGCTGTTGGGGCTTCGAGTGACGTGTCAAAACTGTGTCCTGTCAAGAAGTAGATCATATTCACCAGTCTCACATGGTCTACGTAGAAGCCGACTTCCATGTCTTGTGTCCTTTGAATGGATGATATGAATTTTTAAAAGTTCGTCTCATTTTTATGGGTCGCACGGCACAAGATGGACCCATTTTTTGGCGTGCCCGTTTTTTGAGGAATACTCCGGCTGCTCTCCATCATTGACAGACTTGAGCTAAATCGTTGGAGCTGTCGTAGACGCAGACAGTGGAGCGTCGGACAATGGCTGGCCTTGCCACGTCGTCGTCGTCGTCCTCCTCCTCCTCCACCCTGGACAGATCTGTCCAATGTTATGCATTGCTTGTCCGCTCACCAGGTTCATTTGTATTCCACCGAAGACGTTTGTGCAGGCGGGCGTGCAAGCAGTGATTGTCGTGGGTCACCCTGCTCACCTTCCTGCCCCGGTCCTCCCCCAGTGATTTGTGTGCGTACGCGCTTTCCCCCGCATTCATTCATGTATAAGCAGGCTGTTAATATCTGCTCCCACTAGCTTGAAAGTCTCTCAACAAGCCTGACTTTCCAATGAGGCGGAGAATGCAGGACCTGAGATAAGCAGAAGGCTCAAGAGACTTTCACGAGGTAGAGACTTTTTCTTTTCTGGCCTGCTCACCGCATTGGAGCAGCAAAAATTAAAACAAACAAACAGATTTGGTATCTATTCTCATTTTCAATATGACAACAGACACGTTGTTGCTACCTTTTGTTCAGCTGCTCAGCACAGTTTAGACAAGACATTTCCCACAAGTGCGTGTAAAAAGAAAGCGGAGCAAAAATCCAGGCAGCGAGTAAAAGACAGTGAGCTTTTCCTGTCCTACGTCAACACTTGAGGATATCACAGACTTCTCTACAACGAGGCGAGGAACAGATGGACCAACTTTGTCAGGCCCTTCGTTAGGGAATGACAATAAATTATGGACAAGACGTTTTTTCGGGGAAACCTCAAGTCGAGTACTTTTTTGCCAACAATGAAGTACTGACGTGACCGCATCGAGTCAGTACACATCACTAAATCAAGTCACCACTTCATTGACGACACCAGTCAATTAGGTGAAGAAGAGGTACTCGATGAAGTGACAAAAGTCCTGTACTCAAATTGGGGATGCAGTCCTTAAAAAAAAATCCTGGCTTTTTTCTCGCGTTCCATACATTTTTTAAGCCGGGCGGAACACAACATAGATCACGAGAACAAATCGCTTCTTGCTCTGATAGCCCTATTGACGTGAGGAAATGTTATTGTACAGATCCTGAAACTTGTCCAACAGTTGTCACGATTCATTTTATCATTCAATCAAGACCTCTTAAACTTCCCCCTCTGTCTCATTTACACGTCCTTGTTTCAATTCCCCAGTTCTTCTGTGGCTTTCGACACGCAGACCCCTTTTTTTTGACACTCGTCGACACCAAAGAAGGGGGAGCGAAAATGTAAGAAATTATCTGCTTCGATGTCGCATTTTCCCTTTTCTCTCTCCTCCACCCACAAGTAGTGAAAGTCGGGTAGAGATGGATCGGTCAAGCTCGTCCGCGGCTTGACGACAAGATTTAGTCTCGCAGATAAGGGGGACATCGCCAATTAGCCCATTGATAATGGCTTGACTCGGGTCTCCAGGTGCTTGACTCGGGTCTTCGGGTACTTGACTCGGGTCTCCAGGTACTTGACTCGGGTCTCCAGGTGCTTGACTTCGGTCTCCAGGTACTACTTGACTCGGGTCTCCAGGTACTACTTGACTCGGGTCTCCAGGTACTTGACTCGGGTCTTCAGGTACTTGACTCGGGTCTTCAGGTACTTGACTCGGGTCTCCAGGTGCTTGACTTCGGTCTCCAGGTACTACTCGACTCGGGTCTCCAGGTACTACTTGACTCGGGTCTCCAGGTGCTTGACTCGGGTCTCCAGGTACTTGTTCTCGGTCAGGAAGCCGTAGGGCATGGCCGGCAACACATTTGACAGGTCGGGGTTCAGGTTGCAGCCGAGCTACGGCCGTTTCACGGCGCGGATGGGGCGACACTTTTCGATTTCTCCGCATACCACAGCCCCCCCCCCCCTCCCCCCCGTCGTCCGCTAATCAGCTGGGCTTGTCAGGTCATTATCCAGCTGCTTTGCGGCTAATCCACCTCTTAAGCCTGAAAAGTGTAATAGTAGAGAGTTGCTCTGGGCACACGGATGGTGCTTGCAGCCCATTCTGACAAGTAAGAAAGTCACTTCCAAAGAAGTCCTTCAGCACCGAAAAATAAGAAAAGATTTTCAGAAAAATGCTGCCCGTGACTGAGTATGAAGTGTATTTTTCACTTGTGGCGTTTCGTATGCACGTACAAATTTGTAAACAAACAAACAAGCCCCCCAAAAAGTGCGCATAGAAATCGGTACAAGCCTCGAGCAAGGACATCTCGCGCAGGCAAAGTGGGGCAAAAAACTTTATTGCGTGCTGTATAAACGGCTTTCAAAATACACAGGGTTGTATCCTTATCTGTGAAATGTTTCCTCCGTCCATGTTCGATATGGTGTCATGCTGCTCCATTGCACAACAGCCGCAATGTTGTACTTTATACAAAGTATAAAGATATTGTCAAACACTGCGTATTTCTGGCATTTTCTCGTCTGATGGAGCTGACTGCAGCAACGCTACTTTCAACTGTTTTCGCTCTTGCTTTCCAGGTGAGCAAAAGTGCGCGACCCTGACGCAGGTATATGATTAGCAATCTTCAGGAAAGTGGTAACAACACTGAATCATTCACGTTGTAACGTTATGTGTCCACTGCCCAACACGCGGTGTCACCGTCAGGCGTGCATACACTAGCTCGAACAGGACAGTTGGAAGAAGACTTTTCTGATAGAATCATTTTCTTACGAAATATCTGACATCTTGTCTTCTTACGCCTAAAGACATCACTTCCTAAGGACAACCATTGATGGGCACTTCTAACTCAAAGTTTTATAGCGTCGTCTATGTAGTGCGGACTTTTTCGTTCAGCCATAACTTTTGACTGGATTTAAGCTTCACGAGTGGTTGACCCCTCCATGGAAGGCTAATAAGCTTCTCTGAAAGTGAACTCATATGCTGGAGGACCACTCATAGTACGACATCAGCTGGAGCAAAGTTTACAGCACAAATTCACAAGTGATCGTATCACTTTTGCTTTTACTGTAGGAGCATCTTAGCTTTTCATAGAGGGGATGAACCCACTTGAGAAGCCCAGTCCAGTCAAAAGTGAAGGCAGAAAATCGAACTTACTCAAATTTCACAAAGCTCCGAGTTAGAAGTGCTTACAGCAAGACACTTTTCTTTTTTGGCACCAGTTCAAATAATGTCTAAGGCCAATTTCCCACCCACCACAAAACCAAAGTGGACATCTTCAAACTGGCCTAATTCAGTGGGTGGACGTGAAGTCTTCAAGGCTTTGTCACATTCACGCTGAATCTTTACATTCCCTGGACTTTTTCCGGTGGCGAAAACATGAACAAATGAATCCGCAGGAACATCAAGATATGCTTTGGCCAATGCAAAAGCACCTCCAGCAGGCTCAGGTGCTATGGCCAAGGTCACGTCTGCCTCAATCAATTCAGTGGAGATGAAATTTTGAACAATACATCTTTTAGTGTCCATTTAAAGTTTCCTCTCCACCGGAGACGATGTTGTCAAGTTGAACGCTCCAGTACACATGATCATGGACCATGCACCACTCATGAAGTCGTGGCACACCTCACGTACACACATGAACTTTCCACTCCTTGCAACAATGATCACGCTGAAACAATCCTCCGTCTATCATGGTTCAGCTGCCGGCCAAAAGTCACCCCAGCCCTAATCTCTTGCGAGAAGCTTTAGATTCCTCAGTCATTGGTAGCTTCATATACTCGGGGGGATTGTTAGTGTAAGGATTGAACGCGTGCACATATCCAACATTCCAGGGACGATCTCAAAGATAGCGGGACAACCTCGATTCACTATCTCTTGTGTCTTTGCACACCAGCTTTGTGAGGACATGAAGCACACCATAGTGGGATAATCAGATGCACTCACACGAGCAATGAGTGCGTGTTTACTACATACTACTTACACATACTACACAGATCATTTCTTGGCCGAGTTCCCGATTTCTCTCTTTCTGCATGCGTGTGCGTGTGCGCCTGCTCGCGCGCGTGTCTGTGTGTGAGCTAGAGAGAGAGACTCGTACGCAGGCCATTTTCTCCCGCGTTTTTGGCACCAATACAAATTTGTCGTCCCCCCCCCCATTTTGCTCTATGTAGCGAGTCACAGGCGAGCATCATGTAGTAAGCGAATTCTTTATATCGCACTTATACTCGCACATATTTCTTCATTCAGACGCTCAAAGTGCGGCCCTTCTTTTGGGACGGGGGAGGCACCCGTGACGGACGTGGGGACGCCAAATGCGGTTGGAGGAGACGCAAACAATGATGAGCTCGATGGCGTCACATGCGACTCTTTTGAAGCTTTTTTTCAAACGTTTGAGCTCAAAAATTCGACAGATCTTTCCAACATGCTGAGGAAGCCGCCGTTAAGTTGGAGGGAGAGGGGAAGAAGTGAAAAATGCGGCTCTTTTCACATTGCGTCATCAAAGAATCTTGCCATGAAAACTTATGAGCGAATTCTTGTTCACAAGATATCTAGAATGATCACGTTGCACTTGGTTGGACATGACTTTTTTTTTACTTTCCTACTTCCCCAACTCTCTTTGACTCCAAATGTCAGAAGACCCCATGGAAGGGGTCCTAAGACATGCTGTATAATTCACTCATTTCCCCCCCATTATCACACTCTACCTCTCCCTCACTTCACAGAGTTGGATTAAACTCCACCAAGGACTGTGTACGTCCAATGTTCATCGCACAGTCAGTCATCATGCTGATCATTAGACAGCGAATTTCTAGTTTCACCCCCCCCCTTCCCGAAAAAAAAACCAGACAAGCAAAAACTCATTGTTTTTTTTTTCTCAACCCAGACACAATTTTTTGGTGTGCCACCATTTGTCTGTCAGCCAAGGTATGTAAGTAAGTCACTAAAAACTTTTTCTTTCCTCAGATGCAATGAATCAATTTTTGTAATTAAGGTAGGCCAGACGAGTATTTTTACAAGGCGGTCAAGTGCAACGTAAAACTTCATTCTACATTTATAGCTGAACTCCGACTATATACGTATATGACTGCGTATAACTTTTACAACCTAGTCTGAGCCCCGTAAAGCAAGCAACAACGCTTGCTTCGATTTAATGTATCATTGCCGAGCTCTCGAAGCCTGAGCTGCGGCCACTCAGTCAGACGCACTTGCCAGTCTATGCAAAAAATTATGGCAGTCAAGCTATATGAATATATAGCTATACACGCGGTATATACACACCGCGTGTGTGTCCAATTTTCAAGGGCGAGCCATTATCTCGTTTACCTCGGACCAAATTACACATCTGAGTCACCAGCTCCGGCGGGATGGTCAGTGGGTCCTGATTGAAAGTCTTTAAGTGATTATTTATTAACAGTTATTTCCTCATCTTCTGAGTGGCCACCGGACTTTTGTTACTCCACAACAGTCGCACGAAGGCATCCTTAAAGCACGCTTGATATTGAGAAAGTACTTGTTTGTGCATAGCAGGGAACACATTGAACGACATCCGTTCAGTTCTTGAGTGAAAGCCTGATTGACAGGAGCAAAAGTCTAACAGTTCAAGGTCAAGACTAGAATAACTATTCAGGAGCAGCTTGCCCTCAATATTGCCAGGACGCTGAGATACGCAGCAGAACTTCGTGTTTGGACACTTCACCGGAGCCAAGAATCTCGGATTCGTCATGATGAACGGTACTGACGGTTTGATCACGCTGAGACAATCTGCTACTCCACGCGTGTCGACTTATTTGGTGTTGAACAAAGACGTCCAGGAAGCCACTAGAGGCGCTGGAACAACATGTCCAGATCACTGAGGAGTCCGAGGATCTTGGCCAAGAAGACTCCACGTCCGCAAAATCCTGAGTGCCAGCAGCAGCTGCTGACGGCGAGATCATCGACACCAAGAGGTCCGGTGGTTGGGACGGAAGGCTACTGAGCTGGCGGTGCACGAATCCTGGAGATGGACCGGACGGGATTGCCTCTCAGTGATCCGACGATCGCCACCAAGGCTGAGGAGTTGACGAATGCACGCCGACCGAGCCTCCTCCTCCTTCCGTCTTCTACTCGTTGAAGTTCTCCTTGGCCTGCCCGGTCAAGTTCATGAAGAAGTCCAACATCCCATGGCTCAAGAGGCTCCGTAGTAAGAAGCAGTCTGCAGTCGAGTGTGGGTAAAGAAGGTGCTGCCTGCCCCAGCCTTTTCTCACCCATGAGTCCAGCCATGTCTTGATGGAGACAAGGCAGAGGTGTGACTAAGAGGGGATTCCTTCAAGGAGGGCCTAAGCCTGCTCGACAGGAAGGACGTGTGGCAGAGGACAGCTTGTCCCTGGTCGGAAAAACGGGTTTCTCGTGGTCATGGACAATAGCAAGAACCCATGGGGATGTTGCATGAGGCATCTGGTCCTTTCCAGCGGACCACGAGACTTCTGTCGAGTGCATCTGCATCCAGTTCCCAGAGAGGGAGGATGGTCGCCGAGTAGAAGGTGTCCGGTGACAACGTCACCCAGGCCCAAGAGAGGAGCTCACCCAAATTCGCCAAGAAGAGTAGGGCTCCCAGCCGGCCAGCAGATCCTGGCACAGTCAGCCAGGCTCCTGCAGGTTCTTGCTGTGCACTCGTCTCGTTCAGACATGCGTGATGGAGCATAGACAGTTTTGGGCCTGGGGAAAAAGTTCTCTGCTCTGAATCTGTGCCAGTGAGGTCTGGAAAACCGTCCTGAACTGCTTGGACAAGGCCTTCTCCGACCTCGATCACCTCCAAGACGTTCCTCTTCCTCACAGGATGAGTTTGAACATTGATTGACGATGTCCATGAGGAAGGGGCGAAACCCGTCACTCCCCTTGAGAGCAAAGTTAGATAATACTGCCAGATTACGTGCACTCAGCCTTGCCCAAAAATAGAGAATGAATGTTTGAAGTCTCTAGAGCAACAACAACACACAGACCCCAGCCACAGCTTTGGCTGGGAGAAAAAGTGATGTTAGCTGCTAAATCTTAGTATAGTAATAATGGATCTCTTAGAATGAGAGAAAGTGGGACGTTTCCTTTGACTGAGACCACGAGCCTCAAGGTGATTCCACCTTTTCCTGCATGCCAATGAAGTTGTCACACCTGCTTTTGGACTGAAGCTTTCGGACTGAAGCTTTTGGACTGAAGCTTTTGGACTGAAGCTTTTGGACTGAAGCTTTTGGACTGAAGCTGTTGGACTAAAGTTTTTGGACTAAAGCTTTTGGACTAAAACTTTTAAAGGACTAAAGCTTGAGGACTAAAGCTTTAGGACTAAAGCTTTTGGACTAAAGCTTTTGGACTAAAGCTTTAGGACTAAAGCT
>JAAUXU010066284.1_pt1 | contig 16412 bp, 20 predicted proteins | sample 7278151 | NCBI WGS metagenome assembly JAAUXU01 (sample SAMN14350113, study PRJNA611818) | marine sediment metagenome | isolation source: surface marine sediment (1.8m) | place: French Polynesia: Moorea | collected 2018-08 | reverse complement strand
TCGGGCTGGGTGGTGTTTTTTTTTTGGTTTTTATTGGGGGTGTCTCTGGTTTTGTTGGGGTGTTTTATTTTCGCTTTTTGGTTTTTTTTTTGGGCATCAACCCCCCTGCCCCCCCCCCCCCCCCAAGATCCCTAACGAAGTCCCTTTACAGCAATCTACCAGCCAGGTGGGTCCACTTAGCTGCTCATCAGATTTGGCCGCATTATTCGGTCCGCCAATGCGGCAACGACAGTTGAGGGACTTGGAGGAGGCCTCATCATGACCGCTACCTACTTAGCATTGCCGGGTCATAGTAGCGGAAGAAGCAGCTACCTAAGGTAGTATGTAACAATCTTTGCCGCCGAGGCCGCCGCTGCCGAGGCCGCCGCCGCCGCCGCCGAGGCCGCTGGCCTTTATGGCTCTTCCTTCCTCCCGGTTTCATTACTGTTGGCGGCTCTCTCTTTGCGCTGTCCATCTAATTTTCATGACAGCAAAAAGGAGAGCGGACGACGAAAGGCATTCCTGTCTGCCTGGCTGCTACCTCGCTGCCCCCCTCCACTGGCCTGCCTAAGTGGGTGGTCGCCGCCGGCCTCCACGTCACGTACGTACACACACGTCGTCGTCGTCGTCGTCGTCGTCGTCGTCGTCATCGCCGTCGTCGTCGTCGTCGGACCAGCAGTAGCAGTTGTTACGACGGACGTATGATACTTTCTCCCCGTCATAATGTAACTGCGACGGCCAACACAGTTGTCAGTCAGAATTCTCCTCCTTGATCGAGGAGGGCAGCCGCAATAAAACGAGTGGGTTTTGTTCAGACTCAACTATGTGCCCAAGCCAGGTATTTTTTGCCATTCTCTCTCTTCGCCGCAGATGGAAGTTGATTAGCGCAGTCACGCACGTACGCGGGTTTCTGCACATGTATCAAGGGTCGGACACGTACATATGGTTCTGCCTGCAGTCGTGGTTCTGCTGGTATGTGGAGGGGGGAGGACACCCCGCCCCGCCCGGACTTGTACGCAGCCACCTCTGAAGGACAGTCCACAATATAATCTATCTATATGTTGCAACATGTTTTTACAACAGTACAAGTGCGGTGTTTCTTGGTGCCTCATCAGGTGCTGCTGCTTTGATGAGGCGGTTTTTCAGAACAAGAAAGACACTGCTCGACAGAAGCTACTTCACCTTTGTCGCAATTATTTTTGTTGAGACAACAACAAGATGGAGGGGAAGGTCTAAGCCAACGGCGACGGCGGCAGCAGCAGCAGCGGGCAGGGAGTTGATTATAGGGCGTTGTTGTTGCTGCTCGATCAAAGGCGTCCACGGCGGCGGAGGCCAAGGCTGTCTTGACCGCGTTGCAGCAGTGGACGACGGTGATGAGGCTTTCAAAGAACACAGTGTCAGACTTGTTGGCAGTGACAGTGGGAGAAATCGCAGCCTAATTTGCCAAGAAAAGAAAGTTAGCTTAATCTCTTTCAGGCCTCTGTTGTGTCGATTGTCTGTCAGCGGCTGCCAGATTACCAAAGGCAGTCTGGAGTCGGGGAAAGGGAAGGAGAATGGCAATAAATTAATTTGCTAACCTCCCCCTTCCCTCCTTCTTGTAAAAGTTAGTGTTGTTTCTGTCGCAATCGTCGTCTTGTTGCCAATTTTGGCTGGCGAATCTGCTCCTCCAGCAACGAAAGCACCTTTTTTTTTTTCGAAGTCGTCGTGATTTGACTGTTTCCCACGAAATCTTCTTTTCTGCTCCTATCAAACTTTTATCGGGCCTCGTTTTCTCTTAAGTCCCTCCTTCTCCTCTCTTTGCCCAGTTTAGGAGGAGAAAGGATGACTGGAATAGGCTGCTGAATTATTAAAGAGTTTGCTGCAGCATTAAGTCAGTACTTGGAACGATACTGAGAAAGAATGAATATAGTACTTAGGAACCACTCGGGGGAAGAGGAATAAAAAGTGATTTTTCGTAGAGGAGTCACTGGCTTTGTAATGATCTCTGGCGGGCTAATACGAGAGAGTAAACAGAATTAGGCCAGGCGTTATCGTCTTTTTTTTTCTTTCTCTGGCCTTCCCCTGGCCACTGAATAATTCAGGCTGACGTCCGTCAGCCTCGTCCAGACCCGCAACAGGTACGTGTTGACTGCGGCCACGTCTTCGTCACTCTTGACAGGCTGACCTTTGGATGACACGAGTCGATCTTCTTCTGTCCTGACCGCTGTGAGAAGGAAAAATTGCGAGGCTAAATAGAACTCTCATTCATCCCTGTCCCTCTTCAAGGTCTTTTGTCCGGTCACGTCAGACTCGCCGCAGCTGACCTCGCCGTGACTCATCGGAAAGATCCTCCTCCAGACGTTGCTCTCCTCCTCCTCCTCCTCCTTCCCCCCCGGGCCAGAGTCTCGCCTTGACCCATTTTCCTTCTGGGGGGAGCAGTGAAAGTGGGTAGAAGTGAGAGTCCCCCATTTCCACAGACCGGAAGCTGGAGGAGGGGAGCGAGCAAGGGTTGAACCTCCCCTTTCCACACTTGAAGGACTTTGTAAGAAGAGTCGTTTCAAGTGCCTCGATGAGAACCATCAGCCCAGGCTTCTCCTCTGAAACAAGAGAGCTTCAAGTTGGTACATTGAACACGCAGAGAGACTCCGACTATTAAAGAGGCCCACTTTGAGGAAATAATAAGGATTCTGCCAGCAGCAGAAATTTCATATTCTTCTCTCTCTCTCTCTCTCTCTCTCTCTCTCATAATAAGAGGTGTTCGCACAGATGGCGAAGGAAAGATGTCCTCTGCTCCTTTGAAAAAGTCTCTCTCTCGCTCTCTCCAGACTTCTCTGCCGTAGATTAAGCTATCAATGGAGAGGAGAGCGAAGGCATCTCTCACCCTCCTCAATGAAAAGAGCCCTTCTCGCTCTCACTTTCTTTCTTGTTCCGTGAGAAAAGCTCCGAGCAAAGTCAACAAACTTTGTCCGCAGCCAGAAGAAAAACTTTTTTGCCCTCCCCTGATGAAGAATGATCATTGAGTGGGGCCGCAAAAAGGCGCGATTTTTCCTTCTCTGCCTCCTCATTGCCAGTCAGTCACGCTCTCCGTATTAAACGAGCTCTTTTTGTCTCGACACCGCCATCAATTACTGTGGATAGCGCGTAACTACTGCTGAGCAGATAAGTTGGCGTGTCCGGGTCTGATCCGTTTTCATGGCCCCGTCAGCAGCGTCATCAGGGGCCAAATCATTAGCCAGGAAGGAAGGAAGGAAGGAAGGAAGGAGGACGACCTCACCTCCCACTGCACCCAGACCACCAGCGTGTCTATAATGTCCTATCTCAACAGCACCAGCCAAGTACTTGGTGGGTGAGGAGGAGCCTTTAAAAATGGGTCCAACGACGCTACTTCAACGCAGGAACATCCTTTTGTGGGCTAATTGACCAAAAAGCACACACATCAAGGGCCATTGAGGGCCTTCGCCGCCGCCGCCGCCGCCGCCGTCGCCGCTGCTGAGCGCAGGCACGCACGCGCACACGCACGCCAGCAAGCTGATGTACGCGTTGCGTGAGTGGAGCGGCTTCACGCCTCCCTCTCCCGCCAGCACGCACAGACCCTGGAAACAGAGGAAAATTAACATCATCGGGGCCTCCCCCCCCCCCAACCCCACCCCAAAACTCACCCATTCATTCATTCATTGCTCAGAAGGAAGAGAAAGCCTGGGCAAGGAGCATCTCGCCCTCACTATGATGCGATGCGTATTCATGGAGGCGGCCTGGATCTCGCCGGTCTCAGTCAGGGACCTGCCTGCCCTGCTGCAGACACTGCCCGAAGAATACATTACATTACTTCGACCACAGAGAAAGAGATTCTTTTCCCCAATGCCTACGTAATTGAACTGAAAACGGGGTGGGGGGAAATCTTTGCTTGATCGATTCCCCCCCCCTCCCCGATTTCTGCCAGGTTCTTCCGCCTCGTCAGAGAGATTGAGGAAGAAGTAGAAGGGGGGGAGGGGGGAAAGGGAGCCGTTCTTATTCTTTTCCATGATCCAGACTCTTTCCTTCTCTTTCATTCAGGAGAAAGAAGCATTTGTGGGCAGCTACCTCGAAGCTCTCTCTCTACTCCTCGGCCGCTGCCTCCTCTTCCTCCGCCCTCCCCAAAAAGTCCCGCGCAAGACTCATTGTAGTCGTGTGTGCGCATGCGCGCGCGCCCGAGGTTCCGAACTGCTCGAAATGTGGGCCTCTCTCACATTCTCCAGCTTGGCTTGCTATGTGTACAAAGGCGGCGGCACCGGCGAATATGAGAAGCACAAGCTTTGCTCCTGCTCCTGGTCTGGCAGGACGGACGCGCTCGCTTTCTTTCGAGCAAAAAGACTTCACTTTCTTAGAATGTGCATATGTAGCAGTTGTCAAGTGTCTCCGACTCTTTCGCTCTCTCGTTTTCTTCCTTCTCCACACCTCTGCGGTCTCTCTGAACGCGATAAGGCTGATCTTTATGGAGCATCACGTCTCCCACCAGCATCTGCTGGGCAACCGCCACACCAAGTGGTGGCCGCGGCCCCGTGGCGGACTGCGCCGGGGTCGCCACCCACGTGCTGACCCGGAAAATGGGCAATTAAGAACGGAGGGTGTTCCGCCCTCATTCCTCATGCAAATTCGCTGCAATTAGCGGCTCCATTAAATCTCTTCTTTCTCTCTCTCTCTCTCTCTCTCTCTCTCTCCAGACCTTTTGGGATCTCTTCTCCACACCCACGAATCGGGGTCCTCACCCGCACAAAATGAGATCCCTGTGATGTCTGGTCCGCCCGCTGGGAGCGTCGAGATGAACGCAAACTTGTACGCTGCGTGTGAGTCCGCACAGAGTGTTCAAGGACTCGACGTTGTTCCGGAGCAGTGGACGAAACCTTTAACGAAATGCATTTGGTCCGACAGAGCTGAGCTAATTCTGCGACGACGGCACTTTTATGCTTGCCAACTTCTCTGTGCAGCCTGGATCTGCATCGTATGCGGACTTAGTACCTGTCCGTACGAGTCATTATGTCTCTCTAAGTGTGTGTGTGTTGAGTAGCTCCGTCTACTTTGCTCGCAGAGTTTTCTTTTTTCTTACTCTGTTATATAATCGATCACTGCAGCAAAGATGCCGCGTTTGCAGCTGGAGCCGAGGCCAAGGGTGGCCTCGAATTGAGGCCTTTTTTGCGGATGAACACTCTTAGCACTTCAGAGTTAACTTTTTTTTTTAAAAAAAAAATAAACTTCTTTCACCCCCTCAAAAAAAACCCTTCCTAGTGATCGATTATGAAAGCCAACCCTGTACATAATAAATAGAGGCCGGACTGTTGCGTCTGCTTGCCGAAGGAAGGCTCTTCTTTGAAGGTCTCCTCCGCCGGCGAGCACATGTTGCTGAAGGAGAGAGAGAGAGGAAAAAAAAAGGAGTCGACAAATACACCACCTCCCTGCCCAGTGTACTTAACGTGCTGTAGCACTAGACAAACAAATTCAAAGAGGCAGCTCAGGTGCTGCGCACTCTATCAATGCTCCAGCAGTTCTCCAAGCTGAAGAGCTCCTCTTATGAAGTCAGCCTGATTAGTCTGACGTTGATCAGTTCGATTGGGATTTCGCAACTTACTTCGGCCTTTGCTCATTTTCTCGGCCTTTCTCTTCAGAGCCTTCCTCAACCCTTTCCTCCCGAGAAAGCAGAGAAGGAATCTGAAGTATGGCGAAACTTTTATTGCTGCTCGTCACGGCAGCACCAAAGTATAACGATGGCGGCCTTAACAGCTCTGCCGATGAGTAAAAAAGAAACCAGCAGAGGGGTTCAATGTATGCCAAAATGCCGTCGGAAGTGTTCCCCGTGCGTGCGTGTACGATACCTCACGCACTCATTTCATATACATGTGTGTACTACATGCATGCGTGGACGTGCGAGTACATTGAAAGTGTGCTCTTTCCTCATCGGGCTACTTTATCGATTCTTCTCTCTTTCAGAAATGAGCTGGAATGAACAAAATAGCAAAGGAAACGGTCTGCATGAGTCCTAAAGTAAAAGGTAAGCAAGGCATGTTGTTTCCTAAGGCCTGTGTGTACATGATGTTTAGCGGCGATTTGTCATGGCTGCAAGTGATTATGACGAGAAATTGAATTTTAACGACATCTCTTTGACAAAACAATAACATTTTCCTGCCTGAGAGGAGTGAGAGAGAGAGCATTGACACGCAACCAGGAGGAAAAGCGGAAGAGGGCGGAGTGGGACCACCTGTTCATGGTGTATTCCCCTCTTCCCTCCCCTGTCCCCCCCCCTCAAGCGAATTATGGCTAGACAGCACTCTTGACGTATACATTTAGGGGGGGAGGCAGCATAGGCTGAAGGAGGAAAAGGGTAGGCCTGATTTCCAGGCCGCCGTCGTCGAATAAACAGCGCTTTTCGCAGGTAGTCACAACATCATCATTACTGTACTGTGTCTCTCTCCATCCTCTGCACGAGCAGGGGACGCAAACACAATGGTTACGTCGTCCCTTGACAATCGTGGCGACCAAAAAGATAACCTTTACCACGTACAATTTCCTCATGCAATTTTCCTCCACTGACCACTAACATACGTACCAAAGTTGTAGCTTCATATTCCCAGAGATGTGTCTGACATTCCTGCGGCAATTTCCTCCTCCCGCCACTTTTTTTTTCCTCCGGAAAAATGCATGCTGGCCATACACAGCGATGAACCAGCCAACGTCGCCGACGCCGCCGACGACACCGACGTCGACGACGCCGACGTCGGCAGCTTTCCCTAATGTCTGTCGAAAGTCCCCCCCCCCTCCTCCTCCTCCTCCGCCCTTCTCATTCACTCGTACGTTCACGTATGGTGTGCGCGAATTTGCCCTTGCCGTGTGTGTGTGCGTGTGTGTCATAAAGAAGTTCTCTATGGTGTTGTGCGTGTGCCCCTAGACCGGCGGCGGCGGCGGCGGCGGCGGCGGCTGCCCGCTCCGTTCGAGGCTGTTGTGTGCGTGCGCGCGTGTTTGTGTGTGTGTGTGTGTGTGTGGGTAGAAATGCCGCCGAGGCTGCGGCCGCGAAAGCCAGGAAAATGTGTGGTTGAGGCCGGCGGCGACACACAAACCCGAAAAATCAACAAGCAAGAGAAAACGGTCCGAATTGGGTCATGTAAACGATACACGCGCAAAATGGGGAATGTCCAACAAAGAAGGAAGATTACGTACACATGTCCTCCGTGCGTGTGTGGTGAGTAATATGAGTATATTTAACGGCACATTTGCTACATTAACATTGTGTCATCAGCCGTGAATCCCTCTCTCGCTCTCGTCTTTCCTGCCGCGGCCGACTGCATATTTAGGCCTAGGCTGGGCCCACGCATCCCCCCCCCCCCCAAAAAAAAAGATAACCGGCTGGGCCTGTTAGAGGGCCTGGTCAACTATTGCTAATCTCTGACCCAAAGAAATGACGTTTGCGACGAAGAAGGGAGGAGGCAAATCATCGACCTGACGATTTCGTCCCCTCTGAGCGCCAAGTACGGCACAGGCCAGGAGGACCTGGCCGGATTAGGCTACTACATTTCTTATGGACGTCCCACTTCGACTGTAGCAGTCGTACCTGCCCCTCCTCGGATACCTCATCGCTGCCTCTCTCCGCCTCGAGGTCCTGCCATGCGGACCTCGTTGGTTGTACACATGCAGTATACACTTGCACTCCTTATAACCATGCAATATTAATGTTGCTGTTATGTCGCGGTCCCAATAGTACTGAAGTTTGTGCCTCACACCTAACTGTTCTTGGGGGGGGGGGAGGGAGACTCATGATAGCTAGAAAAGAAAATACTTGTATTATTCATTGTGATACTCGTTAACCCTTCGGCTATTTCGTGTTATTCGCCGTAATGCTAATGGGAGAATTGTTGTACTCTTTTACTCTGCAACATTGTAAAGGCTTAAGGTTATTTATTCCTCGACGGAAAAAGAGAGAGATTCTGTAAATAGCTTGGGTGAGAGATTTCTCAGCTCAGCTCAATCCATTGCCTTATACTATGGTTCATGAATACGAAATTTTCGATCTTACGTATGCAGTCGGCGCCTTTAACTGGGTAGCTCTTTGCTGTCGAAAAGTTAGGAAAAAATGTACTGTACTGTTCTCGAATAACGTGGGGATTCTACCAGGAGACCGAGAAAAACAGTTTAGGAGCTCGTCTGGATTACTAATAGGCTTTTAGTCCTCTTGGCTTCAACAATCCTTTCAAGAGATTAGTTCCATATAGATACTCGCACAGCGAAGCGTTAAAAGTGAGCTTTCATGTTGTAAATGTTGACAAAGAGGTTTACTCCACATGAACAACGCGAGCAAGCACAGGAGAGAGACAAAATCTCAAAGCTCCACACTCTTCTTACTCGACCGGCCAACACGCACCTGTATCCATATCAGTTGTTCCATTGTCCTGTGGGCATTACAGTGTCAGATTCGGCATCATTTTTCAGAACTCACACACTTGTTCAAGGTTTTTAAGTTTTTTGGTTTTTTGGTTTTTTTTTTTCAAAAAACACACCCTGGTTTCTACTTCTTCTCTGTCATACATCTTGTATAAGGAGATACGTGAATGCCAGGGTCCTTATTTATTGATCCATTGGAGGACTGACAAGCAAAACAATGTCATTTGTCAACAACTGCTTGACAACGGGCTGCAAAACAGTTTAAAATTTTATGAAAGTGATAATATGGGTGTGTTTTATTTGCAAGGTTTTTGCACTGTCGCAAACTATTTACATCCATGGCTAAATGTTAATTGAGAAAGCTCCAAATGCCAACGAATTGTGAGGCTTTCTCTTTGGCTGGATCAGCACATAGAGTTCAATGGCATGAGCTAAGCCTCATTCAACATGGACCAACTTCCCCTAACATGGAGGAAGCTTCATGTTTGCAACAAGCGCTGCATTGTGATCAAAATGTTGGCGATTCTCAGCAAACTTTTTTGGTAAAGCCTTGCCTCGGTCAGCCTTGGACCAGACAGAGTTTTCTTTTCAGACTTTTCCAGGATACCCAGGTAGTCGTAATCCATTGCCAATGTGGAAGTTGCAGAGAAGTTATCAGAGTGACAGCATTCAGCTTTCAACCATATGACAGTGGGATCTGGCAACAGAGAGGGGTTGGTCTGGGGCCATGAAGTCTTGCAGCCTCTCACCTGATTTTTTTAGGAGGTGTTTCAGGGCTACTCAAGTGCTGCACTGTGCACAAAATGGTACTGCGCCGTGCTAATGTGCTGCAAGTGTTAGTGTAGATATGTACGAACTGTTCTGCCTCAACTTCTTCTGCCACTGAGTTCAACCCTTGGCCAAGCATGAGCAAGGTTTACAATCCATAATCAAGGCCACAGCTGCAGTGAGCTTCCTGTCTTTAATCAGGACGAGACAGAGGCAGATTTGCGCCATGAGGAAATCACTGTGAGACAGAAGTAGGAGGAGTAAGTTTTTCCTAGACAGCTACTTACCCTCAAAGATGTTGGAAAGCTCACAGTAGGTGAACTGCCCAAGTAATTTAGAGTTTCCCCGTCTTGAACAGAGATCCCGTGGGCCAACTGAACTTCTGATAGAACTTTCGTTGACCGTTGACAGACACCAACAACGATGAACACGTCTTCTGTCTGGAGCACTCGCTTCAATCAATCTTCCCGAGCAAATCACTTGAGCTGTCTTTCACCACTTCAGATACAATGCTGGTTGAGCAGGAACTTCTTTTTGTTGGTCAAAATCAACTAATCAAAGCCTTGTTTCTCTCCTTCTTCCCATCTTTTTCCTCCCACCAACTTCATGAACTAATTTTACTTGCATTGAGAACAAATCGTTTGCATTTTTGGTCTAGAAAGGAAAGGAAACTTGTTGGGACGCCAGCTTCTCGGGTAACCCAGTTTAGCCCCCAGGCAGATCTGGCTGCCCAGCCCAAGAGTTGCCATCAGGCCGACAAAAAGATTAAAGTGCCAAGACACAACAGGCGAACCCTCATCCTTTCTCTTGGAATCAGCGTACGCGTTCACTCAACTAGAATGGTCCAAGATGCAAGTGAAAAAGGTCCTGGTCCCTGCTGCTGCTGACTGTGCAGAGCGTCTGAGGTCCTTTCGGTCCTGCTGAAAAGGCTACATCACTAGTTCTGGCAAGACCTGACCAGGACACCCTAGTGGGCATTGAAACCTACAGAAAAGGAGTCGATGATAGCAACAACAGTGCTAACATTCATCATTTTACCAGCCCGAGTAAATAGTATGAGGTCAAACTATTAACCTTTGAATGGTGAACAACCAGGGGAGGGGGGGGGGAGGAGGAGAAATAATCATTCTCCTGGCAGTGGGAAAATGAATAAATCATTCTCCAGTAGGAAAGACTTTTCTTCTCCCATTAGTGATCTACAAGGTGTAGAGAGTACATTATGTGATACCTGCTCGCACAGTAAGTGCACGCACAACATCTCTGATGAGAACACTGCGTGTGTGAAGTCTTTGTAGTCATGCCTATCTACTACGTACCTACCGCAGTGCATAAGGTCATGCAGAAAGCAGTAAGTTATGCAGTTCCAGGCGTTGAAAGAAAGGCTGATGGATGGCCCAGCAATTTTTTTCGAAGACTTGTATCCAAATTTCTCCTCCTCCGGCCGTTTTATTTCCCCCTCCTCGCTGCGACGTTGGCCATGATGGATGGGGAAGGTCTGCTGCTGACCGAGCCAGGACACCAGACCCCGTTGCCCCATGCACGCGGTGCTGCTGAGCAATGTGTAGTGCAAGTAGTCGAATAAGGTCCTCAGTGGAAAGGGAGAGTGAGCGAGTGGGAGAAAGAAAGACAGAAATAGAGTATTCACATGATTTGACTGGGGAAATCCTGGAGAAGGATATAGCAGCGAAAGAGCCACATGTATTCCTGGAGGCTCAAATGTTTAGTGCAACTCGTCACAAAAATGGCTTCCACCTAATCCCTGGAAGGCAATCTCGGGAGCGACTGCCTTGCCAAGCACGCAATATCTTCAGCAGAGGGAGAAACATGAGGTAGTCCAGGGGTTATGCGGGATCAGATGGCGTGGGAGGGGGGTTACAAGATGTGTTTGTGTGTGTCAGAGACCCATGTCAACGTACTGAGAAACTTTAACCAACTCTTATGTATCTCTTTCATTTCCAGGTGATTTTTCTTCCACCATCGGTTCCTCTTCACTTGATTGGATTTCTCCGATAATCACTGAACCAAACTTAGCATCTGGTGAGAAGTCTCGTCGCCCCCGTCGCCGCCGCCGCCGGGCAGGCCCGCAGCCGCCGCCGCCGCCGCTGCCGCCTCGCGGGGCTGCGGCACAAGAAGCCGCCGCAGTCGTCGTCGACGTCGCCGCGGCGGCCAAAGAAGCACATGCACGCCTGACGGCCGCTGCTGACTACCACGTTGGTCCTCTGACGGCAGCAAGATGTCAGGCGAGAATGACTCCGAGAGCAACCTGCCAGTCTTCAGACCCTTCACCAGGGAGGAGCTGGCAATCATCGAAAACAGGATCATGGATAAGAAACTGGCCGCCAAAAAGAGAGCGGAGCGGAGGGCGAGAAACATCGCGGTAAGCGTCACCATCTCGTTGACTGAGTTCCACTTGCCAGAGCAGCAGGTGTGGGTCCAGTAAAGGAAGTTGAGACTTTGGTGCTCTTTCTTTGCTGCTCTGGGGAGCTGCCAGTGGTCGATCACCATGTCATGCTGGACTCCCATCATGCACAGTGTGGTGGAGATGGACCCGAACTGACTCCGCAATCCCATTGTAGAGTTTTCCCTCGTTCAAATTCACTCACATGTGTTGGGGAGAGACTCTGGTTCCACTGCTCCTCTGTTGTACCTCAGATTGAGGTCGAAAGTAGACTCGACAACAGCAACAACAACAGCAACGAGTATGTGGGCAGAGGAGGGGGCATTGATTTGGCATCCTTGGCTGCTTGAGCGCCACTGAGTGAGTCATTGTCGACTGTTGGCCCTTGTCTGCTCCAACGTCTTGGACGTGGCCAAGGTGTCACCCTTGAAGCGCAAGGTGGAGTCAGGCTTTTCTGCAACGTCATCAACATGCGTCCTATGTCTGTGACGCAAAAGTTGGGAGTCGTCTCCATCACCCAGTACTTTGCATACAGGGTATAGCAAAATTAGTCTGGCAACAGGCTCGTTTCAGGGGTAATGTTATGTTCGGTACATCATCAGCTGATTATGGTTGTAAACAATGCCTCAATCTCGTTGAACAAAATGTCTCCAAAGTCAAGCACGGCATGAAGTTCGCCAAGATGTCATCCCACGTTCCCAGACATCTTTCTGAAGTTGTTCATGCCCCAAAGGGGGGGGGACACATTGAAGATCAATGTTATAGTTACATCTGCAAGTGTCAAAATTCAAAATTTTGTTCAGATATGTTAATTAGTTTGGTCCCTGGACGTTAAAATACGTATTCCAAGTTTATGCAAGACCTGCAGTCCGTGGTCCATTTCCCCACCTCGGTTTCCCCCCTCCCCTCGTGTCTCCTCGGCCACCAAAATTTGGAGTGGTCCCGCACCTCCAGCAAGTTCAGGAGGTGATCAGACAGACCTCGCAGGCCGCGCAGACCTCGCAGGCCGCGCAGACCTCGCAGGCCGCGCAGACCTCGCAGGCCGCGCAGACCTCGCAGGCCGCGCAGACAGTTGTCGAAAGAGGCGAGAAGAAGTAATAGAAGTAATGGCTCCTCCTCTTGGCATGTGGAGAACGAGACAGAAAAAGAAGGGTAGAGAGAGAGCAAAAGAGGAATTCCAAACACCTCATGATATTCGTCCTTCAAGTTCTTCTCTCTCTCGTCGTCATCGTCTCTCTTCTTCTCCTCTACCCATTTTTCTCTCTCTCTCTCTCTCTCTTTCTGGCTCTCGCCCCATGAGAGGAAATGGCATCACGGCCTCGCGGCCTCAGTAGAGGTGTCGTCGAGTCGATCTCGACCTCGCTCCGGCCTCGGCCTTGACAGCGGTGCCTCCACCCTGATGACCAAAAGGACTACCTTTGATGCCCCAACTGGCTCGGGGTCGTTTCCATACGCACACATTGGGACTGAGCAAAGAGCTGGTCGTCGTTGTCCATCTCGCTCGTGGCCACCGCGACCCCGTTGCTGTCCCGACTGACAGAAACCCCGATAATTCTTTTCTTTTTGCTGAAGAGCTGCTAAAAACGAAACCTGATCCATCCCTAGTGGAGAGAAAGAAGAAACGAGCGCGTTCGTATTATCCCTATTGCAGGAGCCGCTGCTCGTTTTGCTCTCTCTCAGGCGCGCGTTTTCCCCCAGGAAAAAAAAATTATGTTGAAACACGAAAAGAAGCAGATGAAAGAGGAGCTCCGAGCGTGAAGTAGAGAGAGTTAAAAGCAAGACACGTTGAGGCTGCGACTGCTCTGTGACTTGGCCGGACCAGACAAACGCAGGGAATTTGCAGGGGGAAAAAGGGGCCTTCACAGACGAGGACATCTCTGGAGGTCGGCGCGGCCTCGGCTGGAGGGAGGAGCGAGGACGAACACTGGCGCCTCGTGCACGCACCAGCCGATAAAGTTTAGATTTTCTTTTCTTTTTGCTTACTAGAAATTGAATTCTTTCTTGCTGATGCATCCTCTGTCCCTCCCTATGAAGATGCTTTGTACGTGCTCGCAGCCCACAAAATTCCTTTCCTAACACAACTGAGTTATGGAAAAATTCAGAGTTTTCTTTGATCCAGCATCTCCCAAACCGAGGTCGTTGTTGGAGTTCACAAACAAGGAAGGTTACTTAGCTGTCGAGAGAGTCGACAAGAGGAAAGAGGTGTCGAGGATGCCTCGTTGGTTTCCCAAAGTCCTTGAGAAAGAAAAGAGCAAAGCTTTATCTCTATCTTCTTCGTGTGCCTTCTCCTTCGCCTTCTCCTTCGTCTTCGCCTTCGCCTTCGACTTCGCCTTTTCATTAGAGAGAGAGGACGAGCAAGAAGGGCTTGAGGAGGGGCATTGCGCAAAAAACCCGCCAAATGGGCGATTTTAACGAGTCTCTCGTCAGCCCAACTGAGATTCCCTCAATTTTCAGGGCAGAGAGAGGAGGAAGATGTAGCACGACTAGTAAAATAAGTGGCTGCAGTAACACACGTGTGAGGAAATGAGCAGCGAAAGCATTTCTTTGGCTTCCAGCGTGGCAGAAACAGTGTGGCCAGCATGTTTTGCAACATTCGCAGTCAATTTTCAGTCGACAACGTGGCTGAGTGAGACTGGCTACATCACAGCGTGGCAGGGCCGTGAACTCCTCCGCCACGATGGAGTTGGACAAGTGAGAATTTCTGCCCGTTTGAAGTGGCTTCATCAGGGTGTGTGTGTGAGCAAACGTGTCCGTGAGATGTATTCAGCCCAGCTGCACTGGCTGGCTCCGAGGCCCCCTAACATAAGCCGCTGGCCACCCTGTAGCAACAGCACACACGTCTTTATGTTGCACACACGCGTGGAACCTCGTGCAGACAGGACGTGTTTTTTCCCCCTGGGGAATGCCTGCTACAGGCAAGGGAAAGATGGGCTCCTGGGTGCGACTACCACAGCTTTTTGAACGGACGCAGGTGTCTGTCCGGGTGCCCACCCGACCCTGCTCTACCGCTCCTCCAACCATCGATAGAAAGTCTCTCCCGGCTGACTGAACTTTGATGGAAACTGCTGCTGCTCTGCGCCATTAGAAGCACTTTTGACGGAGAAGGAATTCGATGCTTCTCTGCTCAAATGCACACTTCTTGGGTTGGGTTATTACGTTCACATCATATGTTAAAGTGTTATTATACGTAGTTAGTGCATATGCAGTGTTATTCAGACTCTGCGGTAGGCTATAATTTTCGACTTGGGCTCCTGGGGAGTAGCACAGGTCACATGAGGCAACTAAATACACTGCTAGTAGGAAATCTACCACTTGGCATCCAATTTTAACACATTGGAGTGTCACTGCCACTAGAAGATAGATGGTTGGTTGTTCTTGGTCACCAACAGTCTAGTCAGTCGTACCAAGACTCATTTTACTCTTGCAGGAGTTTGGTGACTCCGCCCGTGCCCGCAAGCTTTATGAGCAGGATTCTGATTCTGATGATGACGAGGAACTGGAGCCTAATCCAAAGTTGGAGCAAGGTACGTGTTGCAGCCGTGTGTGGCAACCCTGACCTAATCGAAGTCCAATTACTGCTGGTGGACACATACAAAAGTCGACTGAGAGAGAGCGAAAACTCCTATTATAGGTAACGACCTCCCCCGTCGCTTCGGCGAATTCCCTCTGGAGTTCGCCAGTACTCCCATCTGTGACATCGACCCTTACTTCCTGGACAAGAAGACGTTCATCGTCATCTCCAAGGGCGGAACCATTTTTAGGTGAGGAGTTATCGCAACGTTGGGAAGAAAGTCAGTGTCAATGGAATCCACTTTTTCCACGTCCTCCTTCGACAGGTTTTCCGCCGAGAAGGCCATGTTCCTGCTGTCTCCGTTCCATCCGATCCGCCGGATCGCCATTCACGTCCTCACGCACCCGCTGTTCTCCTTCTTCATCATTTGCACCATCCTTGTCAATTGTTACGTCATGATCAAGCCTGACACAGAGTGAGTATGAAGCCCAGCGCCTGCCACTACAGTAGTGTGTAGCAAAATGCACCACTGCTAGTAGACATTCGATCTGTTGTACAATAACGCTGCTACTAACACAGTGTTTACTCTTTCTCTTACGTTTTGCCAACATGTTCTTCATACAAACAAAAGCGTTTCTCCTCTTTCTTCTACTTCTTCTTACTCTTCCTCCACGAAATGTTTTCTCATTTTCTATCCCATCTTTTATGTATGCGTGAGCGCGCGCTGGCCCATCCGGGGACAATAATGCAGGGCCTTTCTGTTCGGAGGCCTGAAGCAGGCCCAGCCGACATAGACAGTTGCTGTGGACAAATAGAAAATTGCTGGCACAAGGCGGAGGGAGGCTGTCATTTTTCACTGGCCATTCCCCATCATTGGCTTTCTTACTCACCGGGACGTGTGCAACAATTACTCGCTCCACTGCCATTCCGGCGCCGTGTCTGCGGCCGCGGCGGCCGCCGCCGCCGCCGCCGCGGCCGTGCAGGACGGTGCCGCCAGCCAGCGTTTAGCATACGTCTCCCTCACGCTACACAGCACCCGGAGTGCAGTGTAGCATTGTGCTTTTGCCGTCATTAGATAGCCAAGTTTTCGAGTCAATCTTTTTTGCGGGCAAAACTTTCCCCTGCGCATTTTTTACTGCCACGCCCAAGCCAAGGCAGAAGTCGCCAAAGCTGCGCAAGAAAGTAACATTTACTGACAGCGTCTTCCTTCCTCGTCCCCCCCCCCCCCCCAAAAAAAAAAGTCTTGTCTTTTTGTGGTCGGAGGAGCTGATATAAATTCGAGAAAGGTCGTCACACATAGCACCTTGGCCAAATTTATGCATTTGTACGTACCTAGTACTTTACTAGTCTGCCCCTCCCCCTCCCCACCCCCCG
>JAAUXU010093916.1_pt1 | contig 16415 bp, 15 predicted proteins | sample 7278151 | NCBI WGS metagenome assembly JAAUXU01 (sample SAMN14350113, study PRJNA611818) | marine sediment metagenome | isolation source: surface marine sediment (1.8m) | place: French Polynesia: Moorea | collected 2018-08 | reverse complement strand
GGTCCCGTGGGTCCCGTGGGTCCCGTGGGTCCCGTGGGTCCCGTGGGTCCCGTGGGTCCCGTGGGTCCCGTGGGTCCCGTGGGTCCCGTGGGTCCCGTGGGTCCCGAGGATCCCGAGGATCCCGAGGACCGCGAGCTTTCTGCAGACATCCTTGGCCGACCGATCACCTCGAAAGGCTGGCGACCGAGGCCCTGGACACTGAAATTCTTATTTCCGAGTTCAGACAACTTCTGAACGAAACTGTGTTTAGTCAGTGCGTTGCTCTGCTTCTTGTTCTTGGAGAACAGGGCAGCACTGAACACAGTACTGGATAGCTCGACGGCGGACTGACGGACGCTGCTGACGGTGTACGTCTATGCACAGCAGCTGCTGTGGCTGAAGAGATTGCAAGCGATGCCCGCAGATCTGGCGAGAAATGCGACAAACGGAGAGGGTGGCTCGACTCGGCCTTTCCTATTCTGCTTTTTCTGGTCACAGTCGTAGACGTCCAAACTCTCGGGTCGTACGTAAAAGGATAACTCTTGAGCAAAGTCCAGCAATTCAAGGACTGCATTGTCAAGACTGTCAAGATCATTTTGACCGAGAGTGTTACTGAAGAATGTGATTGAGAGCCATAAGATGTCTGTGACCAGAGCTCTTCTCAAGGCGTGGCGAACCAACACGTGTCGTGTAAAGTTTTGAATGAAAACAAGAGTGAAAACATAGCCTCGACTGACATGTCCTCGACGTCGTCCACGTCCTCGTCCTCTGAGCTCGAGCATAGTCGTCGTCAGATTGCAATAATGAGAAGAGAGCTCAAGAACCTTAGGTAAGAAATGCTGCGGAAATTGGCTGGCTCTTCCTTTGCGACTTGCACATGATTTTGTCAGGACCCAAGTCGTCGGCCTGAGGGCCGAGCTGAAGAAGGAGACGTCACGTCTACATGCTAAACTTGATCAGGCAGGAGGCTCCCACTCGGCACAAGAAAAAGTGGTCACTTGCGCCGGCGACGATGGTTTTGTCACCGCTCCCATCGGTCACCTGTGGTCCGACTTCTACCACAGCAAGAACGGCACCCCGAGGCAGCCGGGCATCTGTCGAGCAGGTTGGAAAAGATTTTTGACCTTGGTACTGTGTGACAGCGATGTCGATGATTACAGCCACGGCGAGGATTACGATTGAATCGTCAGGCTCAGGAATTAACTGGAGTCACGCATTAGAAGGCCTGGAATCGTTCTCGCACGTGTGGATCATTTGGCAGTTCCACCTCCATCAGGGCGTCTTCACCAAGGCCAAAGTGGCACCCCCTAGGCTAGGCGGGCTACGGGTGAGTCGACATGTGGAGGAGCGAATGTGTGTAGTTAGTTGGTAATAATTCTCTTGTCTCAGGTAGGAGTGTTTTCTACGAGATCTCCTCACCGGCCGAACTCAATTGGGCTGACTCTGGCGAAGGTGGACAGGGTCGAGGGAGACACCCTTTTTGTCTCCGGGCACGACCTGGTCAATGGAACGCCTAGTAAATAGCAGCCTGTAACATCATCCATGGTATAACTAATAAGTGGAATTCATTAACTTTACAGTTTTGGATATCAAACCCTATATTCCTGCTTATGATAAGCCATCCTCAGCAAGCACCGAGTCCGAAGAACGTCATGAAGCCAACAAATGTCATGGTGAAGTTTTGGTTCCAGCCTGGGTAGACACTAGGGCATCCGACCTGCAAGTGACCTTCACGTCCAGAGCCTTGAGGGACCTCGAAACGTTTCCACATGCGTTAAAGAGTTCCATTATTGAAATTCTGACCTCAGACCCCAGATCTGTGTACAGGAAGGATAAGTGCTCTGACAGACTCTACTTTCTGGCTGTCGGACCCGCAAGTTGCACCGTGTGGTTTGATCAGAACTTGGCCGAGGTTTTAAGGGTCAAGCCTATTTCTGAGAGTCCAGAATCTTAGGTGACAGCTGGTATTGTGCTGATTGAGCCACAAGACGTGGTCGTACTTTCGAAAAGTTGTTGGCCTTCAAAACGGACGCTTCTTAGTAAAGTTATTGGTTACCTAATGATAATGATTACTCTTCTCAGAATGCCTTATTAAGTGGCTTATGGCATATCATTGAGTTCAACTCTGCACTGTGCACTTCCTCTAGAGAGACTGATTCAAAGAAGAGTCAACGCTTGTATCGAAGATGCCATAGGTGTATCTGGGTCGGAGTCCGTCTTTGCGGTTGCCGAAGGGACCAACCTCAGTCATGGGTAGAGAAAGTACAAAGCATATTTTGATAGGATTAAACCTACTGGGGATACTTGACGTCGGCAGTGTTCAAGAGTGGCAGGAATAACACGGAATAGGCGACATTAGAAGATGTGAAGATGCTTTAAACGTCATCAGATGTACTAAAAACAAAGAAATATATGATGTCAAAGTCTATCACTCAGTGTGTACGTCCTCCATATACTCTGGAAGATTGTAGCGGGGAAAACACACTATGTACCTTCATAAGGGCTAGATTACCCTAAGCCCTTAATCTCTCTCTTTGAGTGGTTTTAATGTTTAAACTTTCATTGAAAGTAAAAAAATCTGCGTCAGGAACTACATGACCGGGTCGTTCGCCCGTCGAGATTTGTGCTCTCCGGTTTGGGCAGAAATCCCCTCAAACCTAACAGACAGTATTTCAAAACCTGAGGTTCACCCATCTCCGTGTATGGGTAGTGTGACACGATGCAACGAGCCTCCGGCGCGTTTCTGCGTTGAAGCTCTTTCCAGCTAACTCGACGAGTACCCAGTCGTGTTCTGGCAACGTCACCAGTCAGTAAACCATGATCCGTTGTTTAAGGTTATTCGGACGCTTTCCTTATCTTACGTACAGGTTGTTTGCTAGGCTTGTTGGAAATTCAGAGAATCACCCCTCCTTGTTCATATCAAAAAGGAAATCGTAAAGCTTTATGAAGTCAACATTCTCAAGAGTTCTGCACATGCACACAAGGACGTTGAAACCTGAGCTCCTGCATAAAGAAATGACTCGATAGTCACGGCACTTTGAAGGAAGCCGTGTAGAGCATCGGTTCGGGATGACTTTTAAAGTCCACCGGCTTGTTTTCTTTGGAAAGACAATTAGGAGCGTGATGTGAAATTACAGAGTCGGTCGCCCCGTACCTCAGCGCGTTGCGACCTTTCGGGCTCGCCCGAGAGCTTACCTGGGACGAATAACCTGCTATCCCTAGTCTGGGCTTCACGCAATCAAGCAGACCAGGCAGAGGTAAGGAGAAAGAGAGCATACCTGTGTGCGTAGGTATGGCATGGTCGCAGATACACCCGTTGCACCCCCATGACAGGAAAGGTGCGCAGGGCAAATCTGGAACAGAGATTGCTCAAAAACGCCAGGAGGATCGGTCTACTTTGACTGAATGCACTAAACCAACGTCTAAAGCTGCTTAGGCTTTCACCCAATAGCTGCTTTGAGAACATAGTGTTAAGAGGATCCCATTGTCCATTGTCCTGGTATCAAGGTGTCTACGGACCTTGTTTCAAGCCCTTACTCACATAGGGACTTCGTCGGGCGTTGTTTGGCTGTTGCCATCAAAACAGTGTTTCCTCCATATGTATATTTTCTCCCGTTGAGTGCCTCAAGTTAAGCAGCCACAAGATGAAGCTGGACTCTGCGCTGAAGCTGTACATCGTCTTGTACGTAGTGAGCTTCTTGCTCACCTGGCTGGTCTCGATCCCAATGTTGATCCACGTCACGCCGCAGTCGGAGTGCCTCCTCTTCGTCACGCCCTACATCCAATACGGAAGTGCATTCAGTAAGAGCGCACACTTATTCCCGTCATTCACCATCAGACACACTTGCTACGTACAGTTTGGATACGCTAATAGCGACCGCACTGGTGACCAATTCTTGACAAAAGTTCTGCGTTCTACAATTATGGGCAGGATTAGAGCCACAAAGTGTCATAGCTCTCTTACGATCTTTAATTTCTTGTGCTAAGAACTCTAATAAAGCAAACTAACTAGTTGACAACAAACATCGGTGGCGCCCAAGTGATTTTTTGATCCGAAAATGTCAAAAACTTCATTCCTTCATTTTTATTGTGTGATCCTACCTGTCATACCTGCCTCGACCCCAGCACACCTGGTCACCCAAACCAAAGTACCCAACTGCCTTCATTGTAATTTGATCTATCCGGATGAGTTGGTAATGTACCTCTGATGCTATCACTTTTCAGCCTGCAATCTGGTGGGTATCGTGCCCCTCTTTGTGGCAATTGCTGCTCTCGTCTTGATCCTGCTGCACGCCATTCAGCTGCGCTCACTCTACGCCTTCTTGCGCAAGGGCGGCAACCACTCGTCCGACTACCACCACAGGCCCACACACATCTTCTGGAGACTGGTCAGTATCTCGAAATGTAATTTGTCGCGATAAATCGACTTTGATTCCAAGGAAAAGACGATCCATTTTCTACCGCGGTATCCACAGTTGAATGGATCGCGAGAGGGCTGCTCAGACACGTAGTCGGTGACCTTACGCATTCGTTTATGCACATATAAGCCAGTTTTTAGAAACATCGAACACCACAAAACAGATCTTTTAAAGGTCTCTTTGGTAGCCTGTCTACATGAGTGTCAATACTTTTTTGCGACCACCCTGACGAATTCGTGGTAGTTGACCCTGCCGTCCCTGTCGAGATCGGCCTCACGAATGATCATGTCGATCTCGTAGTCGGACATCTTCTCCCCCAGCTGGTGCATGGTAGACTTCAACTCCTTCCTGCGCATGAGAAGAAAATTGTGCTCTTCGTTACTGGTTGCAGACCGAACCAGTGGAAGTGCAAAAATGTCCAGTGGGAAAATGCACCAGAACGTACATAAAAATATCATGTACATAAACTGTGGAGGCAAACTATATAACCACAGGCCTGGAAGGTTAAGAGAGGTAGGGGCTGTGGAGAAGGACATGAGAATGGGATGGGGAGAGTGCCAGCGGAGCCAGGAGATTAGTGCAAGAGGTGGAACAGTTGTAAGAAAGATTGCGTTGGACACTTTTCACTAACACTGTAGTATGAGTCATACTACTGTGGTGCTGACCTTGAGATGTAGTTATCTCTGTTCTTGTCAAACACCATGAAGGCCTGCCTCAACTCGTCCTCTCTTCGGTCATCGCACGCAACCTGTCTTACAAGGAGACTGAGAAATTCGTCGAACTCCAGGTGCTTGCTTCCATCCAGATCGGCATTTCCAATCATATCTAAAGTGGGTGGCGATTACAGCTGTATATGAGGATCCGACGAGATTTCCCCACCTTTTAACTCCTCCTTGGTCGGATCAAATCCCAGAGACTTCATGACCTCTCCCAGCTCTCCTGGACTGATCTTTCCATCACGATTGCGGTCAAACATGTCAAAGGCCTCCCTGTACTCTTCCCGCTGACGCTTGGTCAGATCTCTGGCAGTACCAGGACGTGATGACATGATGGCTTCTTCCCCCGTCAGTATTAATATACGTTCAACGAATGACTGCGTTCCTTTCCTTTCTTTTCCACCCGATGAAGGCGTCTGCTTGGGTTGGCGCCCCAACTATTATTGATTTTGGACCTTTCTAGCTTAATGGAGGCTCGTTTTACCTGGACACTGGTCTCGGCTGTAATTATGCGGTGCACAACTTCTCTGCTGAAAAGCAGTTGTTGTTGCTGATGCTTCTCCTCGCTAAAGACGGTACCACAATTTACAGATTACCAGTGCTGCAATCCGTCTTTGAAAGTAAAAATCGGAAACTTTTATAACTCATGTGTAAATTTTGGTCAAAACAAAGCCCAGCAACGAATATCATTCTCTACGCTACATATTGCATAATTAGAGCGCGCAGTCAAGTAACGCAATTCGAAGATCAGGCTTTCATTCCTCGAAAGGCTTTTGATCTCGAGTAAATTCCTCAGTTGGTAGAGGCAAACAGAAGAGGGTCTCTTCTCCAAAGCCAACCTCAATGATCGTACCTGTGTGTGAGAAGCAGCTCCAGAAGGACACACCTGAGGCTCAATGCCACGCATGTCGAATGCATTACAGGCGGCTGAACTACACACGCTCTCATGTGTCTCACTTTTCCAGGTTTTGTTTCACGGGATCGTCACCCTCGTGGTCTTGGTGATCGCGGCCATCACAACCGCCGGCTACGTCTCCTCCTGTCAAAACCTCCACAGAGAAGTCAAGTATGACAGCTTTTGCTCGTAATGAGTCAATTTAAGGCAGATCTCAGGCAAACATCCTCATCCACAGACAAGTTTTGCGCGGCCGGATTAAGCCAGATTTGTACGGCGGCGGCATCGGCACGAATGACCTTTATGACAGATACGACGATACGAGATCTCTTGAGAGGTAAGATGAAATCGACTTTTTGACCGAATACGACTGTTGTCGACTTTGTGACAGGTACACGAATCCCAATCGCAACTCCTACGGCGACAGCCGGTCCGCGCACAGCATAACGTGCAGGAAGATCTTTAGGGACCCCGACATTCACTGGCAGCTGAAGCAGAATCACCTAAGAAATCCCTACTACAGTCGCCATACCATTTTCTACAACGACAATGAAAACGCCGACGTTGGCAACATCCACTACCACACATACAGGAACAACCTCATCCTTGAGCTCTGCATGACAGGTGAGAATTTAGACCGGGGAGTTTGCACACAGTGAGATGATGCATTTTGTGTAAAAGATAGCAAAATCTGCCCAAACTAGGGCTTAATGTAAGAAACCCTATTTCTCGGATTATTGTCGGGTTACCGACAATAATTGTCTTTACGCATTTTTCCCTGGCCCATGAATGCTACAAAGCAAGACGACGAAACTGAGTAACATTGTAAAATCAATCGATTCGGCCACTGGGCTCGAGAGCGATGGAGTCCGCCAGCTTCTGGAAGTTGAAATCGTCAGTTTCGAGCCAAATAACTGCTAGCAGCGGGGGTTAAGATGTTGCCTATTGTATAATTTCCACGTTTACACATATTAACGTTCAACAGGACATCGGACCCTAAAGGACGATGATAACTGTACGTACAGTGCAACTGTCACGGCAACGCTCAATCTCTGACCTTCATTCTAGTGACAGTCCGATACACGTTAGTAGTCGTCGAAGGCGTCGGAGAAGACGTAAATGTCCGTTGCGTCCACGTACAAGTCACACGTCCGTACACGTCGGAGTCCAGCGAGCAGCAACAAATAGGGATGGATCGAATCTAGACTCGTACTCGACCTGTACTCGACCTCTCACATTCCTACTCGACTAGTACTCGACTAGTACTCGAAAAAAGTGGACTCGATCCGCCCCCAGCAGCAAACCATTTCGCCACCTCAGTACTCCAAACGTTGGCTACATACATCATCCGCTTATCCAGACCATTCGTACACACTCAGTAGCGCGCGCGCACTTTCGTTTTTTCAATAATCCTAGACGGTGCAGCCACCGCACGCTGGATTCTTCCAACACCAAAGCTGACAAGAAAGGTCAGAGAAACATAGTCCGTCACTGTCTGACTTGTCAAACTTTACGTACGAAAATGGACTTTTGGATAGCACTTGTTACCATATGTTCTAGTGGATTCACTTCAAACGACTTTCACCTTTGGAGGGGTGAATCTCTGGGACAACTCAAGTTTTTCTTATCACCACTCGGATAAGGTTGTTTAAGTGACGGTACACGACTTTTATCCATCAGAACGGGTGCGGCGTCAGATTGGACCAATATTAATGAAGTGTGCACTCTCGCGCATATCAGCCACGTACTTTACTTACAGTAGTACCGTATGCTTGTCTACTTTCTGACTAGGGGTTTGGCTCTCTTTCGCCCTCTGGCTCTCCATCCTCATCCTGATGATATTGGAGCGACGTCACCTAAAGGCTAACCTCTATGATGAATCAGTGCTTGGTTCGGACTTTGGCGGGTCAAGGAGGTCCGGATCCAGGATGTCTAACCAAGTTCGTATTCTGCGCCGAAATGTTACTCACCTGTGCCTTATGCGTTCATTTAAATTTCGGCAGAGCTTTGATAAGATGTCACAGAGTCGATACTCCAACTTCAGCGGAGCAAGTGGCAGCCGAAGAAGTGGTGGGACTGGCTACGGCAGTAGGAGGCACCAACAGGCCATGGCCAATATTAGTCAGGTCTGTTCCAGTCACTCTATGCATCCAAACGCGTACGAACACATTTGAATGTGTACTGGTACTTTTAGGCCTCAAGGAACCACACTCCTGCAGGAAATGGCTACACCCAACGAATACCTCCACCTGCATATCAGGTACTGTTTGTGGCAAGACAGTCGTGCTCTAGAGTAACGAATGCATCTTTCTAGACTTCGCTTATGGACTACTTTGTCCAGAACCCGCCTCAGGAGGAAGAAGTTGACGTCGACGCTGCTCTAGAGGAAATGGCAGACCCAGGAGTGAGCAAGCAGACAATGGACTATCAGGTCAGGCCACTGTTTAAGCTGTATTGCATGCACTTTGGTGCCGTGTACGACGATGTTGTAAATGAGCTATCCCCTTTCTCACTGACTAACGTGCATTTGCCGCAGAGGAAAAGACTGCAATTGGTGAGCATCTCTTCTGTCACTTTCATAAGAATACCTTTAGTTGTTGAGGAGTGGGCCTTGATATGATTTAAAATTTGATCAATGGTCATCTGTGCCAAGGTTTCATTTAATGCAAATCTTAGAGATTTAATCCTTGAGAGGAGAAATGACCATCTGCAGCAGATTATCAGCTCAAGCTGCCTGACTTTGCGAAAGCATCAACTGATCCACTTACTTGTAAAAGGGCAACAGAAACTCTGCATTGGGGCGAGCAACCAATATGTATGACTTACGTTACTGATGTGTGTTGGAAAATGAAGTGAATTGACCTCTTGATGGAATTCGAACCCGTCATGTGGAGTTAAAAGAGTTTACGATTTGGCACGATCGCCACCTTTGAGAATTTGACTTGGTTATCTTTTGGATGGTTTTGCTCAACCCTAGTAACCCTTTTTAATTGTGTTATGTTAATATGTCACTTAGGACGTGAGTGCCCTTGACGCATCGTTCGAGCTTCAGGCTTCTGCAGACGTAAGTGACGGCCTTGGAGGGCCGTATCCACTGGGCGACGACGTATCCGAGGGAAGAGCTATTCGAAATGTGCCCGTTAACATCCAGAATGCAGCAGAATTCCAACAGCCCGGACTCCAACAAACTGACTTTCAACAGCCGCAGTATTTTGAGCAACCGCCACCGCAGCAAGTACAATCCAACACTGCGCGAGTCACCGGTATGATGAAGACAAAAAGAACCTTTTTTTCCTTTATGTGTGCTCGTTGACTACGAATAACATGCTTTGAATGCTGTCATGCCAGGTCGACGTGGTGGGAGAATGAGAGGGGGACCTCAACCGCTTCAGCAGCCTCAGCCGCCACAGCAGAGGGACTTTTACCCCACTACTCAGCAATCCCCACATTATCCCATCGCTTCACCATCCCAAGATCAAAGCTATCGAACTCATTTGGGCAATCAGAGTATGATTTAAGTATTGGACAGCGATGATGGCACTGTACAGAAAGTAGTGTGTGTAAACCTTAGATGTACGACAAATCAGATGTACCACGGTATTCTCGCGAGGCAATGTCAATCCCTGCTCACTGTAAGGTATCGTTGTGGTATGATACAATCCTGGAACCGTCCAAGACAGCACTTACGGTGCGTTTTCCCCACGCAGACGCAGTACAAGAAAGCTGACAAAATTGCAAATAGCCGTTCAAAACAGTGAAGTCACAAGTGTATTGTATCCATATCCGACGAATCCTCTTGCATATGCAATTGTGCATGCATCCAACCTAAGTCTGAGATCACAAGCGCATGACTGGCCGTTGCATCTTGTGTGGCTTCTCTCCTTGTATGATTGTTCGTGAGCGGGAGTAGGAGTGTCAGCATACGACTGTTCTTGTGCGCTACAAATGAGCAGTGTTTGCTTGTGTACCATATACCAGAATAAATCACATTGTCAAGTGTCTTGGCTTCATTCAGCAGGCTTTTTTGGGCTCATACTGTACATTCTTATGGAGTTCTACGAGATCAGTTCTTTCTCTCTGACAAGGTCCCTACTTCTAGGGGAGAAACACGCCTGTGTGGAAGTCTTTATACTGTTAGGTCTCACCCTTCTGCGCTACCATGTCCCAGCGGGGAATTTGTTCCCTGATTGCGCCCTCATCAGTGTCCGGCTCCGATCCAAGCATCTGAGTGCAGATCTCAAGGACGACACGGAGTGCAAGCGCGAAGCGCATGGTGAGCTACAGCTACGTAGACGTCCATCCGGACGTCCATCTGTAGCTACTGAAGAGTTGGATTTCGGGTAGCTCGACATTGTGATAGGTTCGGTGTTGCTAGTGGAGGCGAATTGGCCACGACTTTGTCATAGAATGACTGAGGTACGAAGTATGAGAATTGCAGTATCCCTAGTCAAGGAAGGAGGTCCTGGGTGAGCAGAAAGACCGGTGTGGCCGAAAACACGTCCTCAAATGACATTCAAAGCTACCCGAACCCACCTCTCACACCTTCGTCTACAGCACGAAAGCTTGGTAGATGGTATCATGGAGACGGCAGGCAAAGCTCGCAAGATTTACAGGGCGAGCCACTTTGATAAGAACAAGACGTGAATTTGATCACAGACCTGGCCTCGGCTTAGTCCCTACTGGCCTAGGTTTAGTGGCAATGGCATTGACAACTATAGGGAACTAGCTGTTTGGGGCCATTACTCATCCCCCGCTTCAAAGAGTATAGTTCAGTCCACATCGATGTCTTTGGGTGAAAATCTTCTTGTGCGGAGACATCTACAGTACAGTGCTTGCTGTAAGTAATTGCGTCGGGCATGACAGCACCTCCTACGCTGTACTGAAATATGTTGAGGTGGAATTTTGATGTGGCACGTGTAGATGTGAGACTGGGACACAACGTCGAGTACACAGAGTCAATGTCAAGGCTGCCCATTTTGGTGCCAGAGTGTTAAAAAGGAAGCCACCTGGAGAGGGAGCCATTCCAAACAGAAGAGAAATTAGGCTTTTTCAGGCATAGATGAAATTAGCTGAAATTTTCATGGAAGAATCCTGACCCCCTGGACCACCATTTCCACCAGGATTCATTCCCCAGGCCCTCCGGCGCTATGAGTAAGCATGCAAAAACCCCGTGCCTGGTTTGAGAGCTTGCTAGGTTCGGTGAAGCAACAAAAAGAGAGTGACAGGGTGACAATTTGATGGGTAAACAAAACGTGTCGACATCAGTTGGGACATCTCACTACGTGTAGGTGAGCGCAATCTTTACTCCATTTGCTGGTGCAGAGTGCCGATCTTTGCTTCATTTTCTAGTGCCGTGTGCGATCTTGCTGCCCCCGTCTCGCTGCCTCTGACGTGACCTGAAGAGCTACGTGTTGGCGAGTGCAATCTTTACTCCATTTGCTGGTGCGGAGTGCTGATCTTTGCTTCATTTTCTAGGATAACATGGCAACCCAACGTTCTAAGACTGTCAAAGGCAGACCTCATGGCCTCTCGGAATGCTGCCATTGTATGCTCATACACCCTTCTTCATGTGAGCAATGAGGACATTGCTTGCATCTTTGACTTGAAAGTGCGCCAGGTGTAGAATCTGAGGGTCAAATGGCAAAGGACTGGGGACCTCACACCAGTACCTAGGCTCAGGTGTCCTACAAGTGCCATCACCATTCGTGCATGCCGCACTATTCGCAGGAGAGTTGCCCAAAACCCAGTTCAGACTGTAGCGCAACTTAGTCGTGATACTCGTGTGTCTCGGACAACTGGTGGACGAGTCATAGCAGCTCTTAGCTTGTGCTCAAGGTGTGGAATTTTCAGGTGGAACCTTAATGTGAAATGTCTAAATGTGATACTTCCAGGGCCAGAGAGAGGAGGCAAAAGCTCACGCCCCAGGACAAGCAGCAGTGGAAAGAGAAGGCAGGTCATCTGCTCAGATGTTTGGGCTGGGTCCCAAGATCTTTCTGGACAAGGCAAAGATGGAACTCAACCCCTACCTCAACTCAACCAAGGATAGGTAAGAGCATTCCTCTGAAAATGACATTGGTAGCACCATTCATCTTGTTTTTCATGTGGTTCTTCAGTCATTGAGGCTGTGGCAGGTGATTCAGGAGATGCTGGCATCAATTGCCATTGATGTAGTGACAGCCTCATGATGCTTGGCATCTTCATTTCCAACGGAAGATCATGGTGCCATGTCTTTCAGCCATGGGAGGCAGTAAATTCACACAGATTTATTGCTGCCATGCAGCACTTCAGTTCTTCTTTCTTGGTTGAGAGCTGCTGGCATTGAAGAAAACAGGTATTGGGGACTTAGTTAAGAGCTAAATCAAACATATATCATACCATAACAAACAGCCTTCTCTTCATGGATGGTGCACTAGCACACACTGCAAATACCTCCCAGGCCACACTGTCACAGGCCATGGCTGAGGTCAGAGGAGCATTGCTTGGCAAGTCTCACTAGCCAGCCCACTCACCTGACCTCAATCCACTTGACTACATGGCATGGGACCCTCTCACGGACATGCTGTGTGCGGATCAAGAGGGATCCGGAACTTGAATGTTTTGCAGCAACAAATCAAAGCAGTAAGCTTGAAATATCAATATTGTATTATCAGAAGTGTAATTCTTTTTTAACTTTCAAGGAGTGGCAGAACATATTCACCCCAGACAAGGTGCTGCAGGCATGCCAGCATTTCCGCAGCTGGGTAGAGTGAGTGGTCAATGCAGAGGGCAGGTACATTAAAGGCTGCTATCACAACCACTGAGATCAAAATAAAGTCAGATACTCAGAAGTAGTGAGAGAATGTAGTCGTGATCTCTGGTCCCAGCGAGAATGCAGTCATCCACAGCTTGTCAGTCTAGATTTGTTGTTAGATACATTTTGTTTACCTGTCAAGTTGTCACCCTGTCACTCTCTTTTTGTTGCTTCACCAAACCTAGCAACCTCTCAACCCAGACACGGGGTTTTTGCATGCTTACTCATAGCACCGGAGGGCCTGGGGAATGAATCCTGGTGGAAATGGTGGTCCAGGGGATCAGGATTCTTCCATGAAAATTTCAGCCAATTTCATCCATGTTTACCCCCTGAAAAAGCCTAATTTCTCTTCTGTTTGGCACAGCTCCTTCTCCAGGTGGAATAGGGATAATCTTGAGCGTCCTGATCAGCAATCAGCGATCGCCGCTAACAAATTATATCACTCAGCACACTCTCACAATCATAGACAAAATCCCCCCCCCCCATTCAATAACCGTAGCGACAGACCATATAGATGATGTAGATGATCTTACTTCAGCAGTCACTACAATACTAAATTTTACTTTCAGATGCTACTGTGGAACCCAGCTGACCCTCGTCGCTGATGCCAGCAGGGCAGACAGAGTCTTCTGGAGGTGTCGCAGATGTGGATCCAAAAAGTGTGTGAGGGCAAACTCCTTCCTGGACTGCCACATGCCCCTGCAGAAGGAACTGATGTTTGTCTACTTTTGGGCACGGAATCACACCATTGAGGAGGCAGCCTTCCATGCTGGCATCTCATCTGCTTCAACCAAAGTTGAGTCTGGGGAGTTAGGTGTAGATCGGTGTGTGAGGAATGGCTTAACAACTTCAGGTAATGGGGGAGCCAATTGGGGGGGCAGTTTGAGGATGCTGCTGGAAATTGGGTTCAAAGAGTAGTGGAAATTGATGAAAGTTGCTTTAGATCTAGGAACAGGGGGAGGGATCGTGGGCAATTGTGGGGTTTTTTTGGGGTGTGTGGAGAGGGACACTGGGAAGTGTTTTATGAAACAAGTTCCTAACAGAACTAAGCCAACTTTGAAAAGGGAAACTGTTGGGCACATCCTCCCTAGCACACACATTCTTTCAGATGGGTGGGCTTCTTATGAAGACATTCCTTTTCTGCAAGGGGGGATTTACACTCTTGATACAATAATTCACGAGGAAAATCTTGATGACCCTGAATGCCACATCCAAACTGTAGAAAGTCTGTAGTCTCAGGCAAAAAGAAAGCTGAATACATGTACAGTACTAACCATGCATAGTTATCATCACACCTCCATGAATTTCTGTGTTGGACGAGACACAAGGATGTCCCTGATATTTTTTCAGCTTTCCTTTCATGTGTGACTGACCAGTTTCCTCTTTAGGCCTCTTTTCACTCTTTGCTTCAGACATTCAACACTCCTCTCCTCTACCTCTGCACTGTCTCCATCAGCTTTTGTAAATATGTATGTATATATGTAAAACCTGTGAATAAATATGTATATTTAACACAGTCTGATCCTTTCATCACGTCTCAGTTTTGATTGGGTCTGTTGTGCTCATTTGCTTGCTCACTCACTCGCTGCTGCTGTCAAGTGCCGTAGTAGTATGGAAAATCTTGTCCCCTCTGGTCTTACGCGTGCACGTGGTCACACCCGCCGTGCCGGTACAGTCCCAATAGCCGAATCTTTACCTGTAACTCATGTTCTTACATGTGAAATAGGCGCTGGCCAAGAAGGCCAGAGCTGCCGCAGCCACTCCGCCAATGGCTATATGCCTGATCAAAGCTAAAGGAAAACAGAAACTGTGTTTTTTAAACCTTAACCCTCACAAGGTCTTTGAGTCTGTCCACAAAGACGAACTCGCCAGACTCGTCACATTTGCAATGTCGTCAGTGTGGAGCCAGTCGAAAGACAAGGGCGCGTTGTCGATGTTGCTTGTGCTACTGTGCCTTCTGGGAGGGGGGACGCGTGGGCCACCTCGGACACTTGGACGCTCATGGAAGCCACGAATTTGATCTGAGCGATTTCTATATCTACACATATGTATATGCACACACGAGGCAAATTGTTTCCACACCTTCAGTGAGCAGGAAATGAAAGAAAAAAAAAATCAGTTATCCGCAACTTCACACTGCATATCTCGCGCAACCTTCTTCACACGAAGAGAGTCGCCTGAGTTGTGATGCGCTCACTCTACGTTGCTGATCTGAACTGAAATACGTGCACCCCTTGAGTACTCCGACAATTCAATGCTGCGTCCATGCCGTCCTTGCAAATGGGTTTCACACACACGATACACGTGTTTGATGGCTTCGGAGTCTCGTTCGGGTCTGCTCGGGTGCAGGCACAGCAGGTCATGTACTGAACACAGCTCCCTGAAGAACCGTCTTTGCCTCCTGTCGACTCTCCTGGCGCGATCATCACCCTTTCTCAACGGTCCTTCTGTCTGAAAATTTCCATAAAACCTATCTATTCATGTCTCTATACACGTTTTGTACTGGAGCACCGCTTATTTCTTCCCCAACTGTGGAAAAAGTCAATGGCCCCTCTTCGCTCCCTTTGTTTGTCTGTAGCTTTCCAAAAAGCTTTTACGTCATCTCAGTCAAATCGTACCCACACAACCCATTTCGCTTTCCACCGTTGGAGCTTCTTCCCCATGAATCCGGAAATACTTCGAACGTACACAAAGAAGCTAAAAGGAGGCTTTGTCTTACCTAAAATTTCTTATTTTGGCTGAATCGCTGGTCTCTCGGTAATTCAGCACTGCAGGCAGACGAGGGCTAATGGACATCATGGAAGAGCTGTTGTGTCTACCAAGTTGTGCGCAGTCCGCCAGATCTGGGAGGCCCCGTACAGGTCCGGCCCGACCATATTTCACCGCGCGCTAGCGGGTATTAAAAACATTGGCTTTCGTGGGGTCCATTTGCATTTGGGGATCGCCGTTCATGCATCAAGAAGTCACGCCCACACTTCACGACGCCGCCGCGCGCTTTGAAGCCAAATATTCACGTGAATGAAGTCGTCTCAGGATCTTTATCACTTGGGCGCTCTCCGCAAACCTCGCTCAATTTACCCGACGGTTTAGTCATATCACTTGTGTTCCTGGTCGATGCCATCATGTCCTCGGGCGTGTGACTCTTGAGCTCCGGGTGCGCAGTTGTGTGGGAAGAAGCCATTCATTCAGTTTCCACGAATCTGCTCAACTTGATCCCTCTGACACTGGCCTTCAGGACTACCGGAGTGCCCGCCGCACGCACGAGGCTTCGTCGCCCACACGCTCAGGTCTTAGTCCAGCCTCCGGGTCGACCCGCCGTGGTCCCGGAGGACACCGGATTGCGACCACACCTCGCCATACTACAAATAGCGAGGAGCTTTTCGCGTGAGAGCGGGAAAAAATCGCACGAGCGCGCGCTTTTTCTTCTAAACGCGTGCGCTCTCATGAACTTTGGGCGGCGAAATTTTTTTTTCGGGGCGCTTGGGGGGGGGGGGGGGCGGGCGCGCCGGGCGGGGGGGGGGGGGGGAGGGGCGGCCGGCGGGGGGGTGGGGGGGGGGGGGGGGGGGGGGGGGGGGGGGGGGGGGGGGGGGGGGGGGGGGGGGGGGGGGGGGGGGGGG
>JAAUXU010052133.1_pt1 | contig 16415 bp, 11 predicted proteins | sample 7278151 | NCBI WGS metagenome assembly JAAUXU01 (sample SAMN14350113, study PRJNA611818) | marine sediment metagenome | isolation source: surface marine sediment (1.8m) | place: French Polynesia: Moorea | collected 2018-08 | reverse complement strand
GAGTTTTCACATGTTTGCCATCTGGGGACGGGAAAAGGCCCAATAGGGCTACTCCCTGCACCCCTCCCATCTCAGTTGGGCGGTGGTTCACCCCCTAAACAAACAAACAAAATACATTCACAAATGCATGATTACTCACTCTCTTGACCTCTTGAAGATACAATCAAGGCAGTGACAAAAAGCCAGAGAATGTGCTGAATAATGTTTCCCATAGTAATGTTTTTCATGCTCGGTCCAGCTGTTAGTTTCACTTGAAGAATGCTCATGTGAACAGGCCTGATCTTATATTCCCTCAGGTTGACATTTGAACCAGAATGATTGCACCAGACTCTGCATTGCACTGAATGAGTAACGTTAATCAATAGTTTGAATCAGTTTCAGATGCCAGTTGAGATTCAGAACTTCACAAGTATTGGAGTTTAGTTAACATTAAGAATTAATAAAGGTTAGCTCAACCTTTCTCTGTAAAGGTATGGTTAGTTTCTGGCGGTGTTTGCCATTGGCATGAAAGACCGTGGCAGGAGAAGCACATCCTTGTGACTATTAACAAGGTAGACGGCAGGTCTCTAGCTGCCAACGGTGAGGAAGAAATGTCATTGCACCTGATGTCAGGCTGTTGAATATAGCCAGGTCTGCGGCATCGTTTGGCACTGCTCATTGTTTGGACCTTGATTCTCCCACCAATCTGATCTACACTCCGTCTCATTTTGACATGCAGGTACATAAATGAGGGATTTCTGGGCATTCACATTGGACTGTGACTTTCTGTGTTATCAACATTGGGTTAGAATCACTCAAGCATGGAGAGAATATGGACCTAGACTCGCCCATATGCCTTCTGCCTCCACCTAAAATTTGAGCTCAATTGGACATAGTTTTAGAACGTACAATTTTTGGAGTCAGACACCAGTGCTCCAGTAGTGCGCTACTTTTGTGGCAACTGAATGTGTGACTCCGTAAATGCATAAGTCATAAGAACATAGGTACTAAAAGTATATCTGATTGATGTAGAGCATGTCTTCCTCCATACATCGCGTGTTAGCACCGAAGATTTGCGCTTATCAGACATTTACTTTGTTTCCAATTTTTAGGCTTGCAAATCAACACGAGACACTTGCACACTGCCATTTTTTCTCCCTAAAACTGATCTACGCAGTCACCTACACAGTCCTTGGCATAAAGATTTTCCGCGGGCATCGCGTCACCTCATACGCCGTACTGAAGTGTGCACCTGCAGATTAATACAACTATTATTGCACATTTCCATCAACCAAAAAAGATGCACCTGCAGTCACTGCAGAGAATCGAAGATTTGCATGTTGGTCAGATGATACTTGAGGGTTGATATGGACCCGTGATACTGAAAGATCTTCTCACAATGGGTAACAACAGTGAGTGGCATGTAGGTGATGCCAGCCACATTCTCACTTATCTTGGAAGGGAAGGGGGTTGGTGGGATGGAAAGGGTTGAGGATGGAACGTTGGATTGAAGAAACGGCAACATGTCGGTCTGCCTGTCAAACAATGATGATGAGCCAAAAGGAAAAAGTCTCGACGGGGGAACCTTACTTTAAGCAGACAATGCTTTGTTGGCTAATAAAGCTGGTCCTTACTCCATTTCAAGGACACCATTAGGACCACATTGAAGCAGTAGCAGTTGATAAGTTCATTTCTATGACCAAGTCTTCCTCAGAAGTATATGGCACACCTTTTTTGCCAATTTCGTCGCTGTAGGTGTCGAAGTACTGGTATTAGGTGCTGTTTTAGAAGGTCAGAAATTAGTCCACTTTTGTGGAAGGCACATCTTCGTGCAGTTGATAGGACAGGCTGCAACCCACCCACCCACCCTCCTATGCTCATCTCGAACTGTATTGCAGTTTGCCATTTAGAGTATGCTTATAACGCAAAATATCAAACACAGGAATGCAACCAAACCATTGTTTCGTGCAAGTTCTCACAGAGTTTAGTTTTTATTTTTGTTGTGGGAAGAGAAAGGATGGCGACCCGCGTGCATTCGTATAAAATCTATCTGTATTCAGCTGACAGCATAGCACCTGTGCTCAGCGCATGTACAGTGTTACCACACCGTATCTGACATACACCACTCATACCAATTTTAAGTGCTAAAACTCGATCATCCAGGAGCCCCTCACGCACCTGCCACTTCCTGACTCCTTTTCCCCTTCTGCCGCTGCTGAGTATACAGTACGTGCGCAGGCTGTAGAATCAGGGTTTGAACCTTGATTGCGGCTCAAAACCGTCTCAAATTCCATCTTTTATCCCCCTTAAGCTGAAGACCGCGAAACGTAGTGTCTGCTAACCAAGTCTGAGGAGGATCGGTCCAGTAGTGGGAGCACCAACCTCGTTAGAGATGACACCCGAGGGGTCAGAGAAGGCGCTTTTTGTGGAGGAAGATTTTTACAGGCTGGTGACAGCTGAAATTACTTGGGGGTTGCCAGACCCCGTGCTGATACAGTACAGATATGACGTGGAAAAAAAGTCCCCTCGCATCGTGGAGAAAAATAAGTTTTTCTAAAGTAAACAAAGTTTGTTCCTCCAACACTGACCTGCTACCAAGAGCAGCACAATGAACCCTATGGATACTGTTTTTGAGTTTCACCCCGGTATGTAAGCCCAATGAGCTGGTGACTCCGGTCGCCCGAGAAGGCTTTCATGGCAACCTCGATCTCTCTGTTGGACTTGCCTTCATGGTCGAGCTTGATGACTAGAGGTCAGAGGCTTTTGTAGCCTTCCACGCTTTGTTTTCCTTAAGTCTCTTTTGTTAAATTAACCGACAGTAAATGCACATTGCGCCAAATTTGAACTTCGAACTTGCTCTGCATCCCTACAACACAATGTCAGAAAATGCCGGCGAACTTGGTTGAACTATAGTCACATCAACAACAGTAGCATTCACTGCAACGGTAACACCACTTGAGAAACCAGATCGAGCAGTAACTAAAGTAATGTATCACCATCAATCCGGGAGGAAGTGCAAATTTCATGTAGATCGGTACTGCCATGAGAAAGCCGTTTCTGATAAGACAATGATATATTCAAAAAAATGAGTGTTTGCCTGCCTCCTCATGGCTTGAGAATCCTTCCCAATCGAACTCCATCCTTCCCAGTTAGACTTAAAATTCTGTTTCATTCAGAATCAGACAAATGAAGCAGGACAAAAAAGGGTAACTTGCTTTTTTTTATTTTTCTTGAAGAAATAGTCTTTTTTAACCTCAAGAGGTCATAACTCTATTTTGACCCAAATTTTGCAAACAAAACCTTTAATCTCCTCTTTTCCAAAGAGCCCCGTTATGCTGTTGTACACGTCCTACACAGCTTGAGGAAAAAGCATTTACTTCAGGGGACCTTATTCCCCCCCCCCCCTTGTATTGTCAACTAGCGCTTACTGTTTCCCTGGGTGGGAGAAGAGGCAAAAATATAAATAATAATAAAAAATAAATCGCTATTTGTTCGTGCGTCTTTCTGTCAACGTCTCCCATCTCTGTACCAGTCGTCCCCAATCTACGCACACGCTTACGATCACCCTAAAAGTCATCACTACGATTGCCCTGGACGTCGTTGCGGCGATCAAGGACGTAAGCAGTCAATGTAAAATGTATTTAGATGTATTCAATGATTGTAGCCACCTTGTGCCAAAGCAAATGAAGGTGGGTGGATTCAATGTGCTGACCAGGTCCATCTGTCAGATTTGCCATCTCCATAACCAGTAACGAAACATAAGACCAGGTCAGATTTTCTAGGAAAACCAGAGAAAAAGCGAACATGCAGCAGTTGCTCTCCAAGTGTCTGTTATTTTGCCCTCATTATACAACCATGCCAAAAGCCTCACTCTTGACTGAGTTTAAACAGTGCCGTGTCTCTCGACTCAGTGCTTATAAGCATTCCTATCATGCCATTGGAGCTATCCTAAGACAGAATAAAACAAACATGATGAAGTACCTTAGATCTCCAAAAGAGCCCAACTCCAAGAAAAGAAGTGACCGACCTTCAAGCATTTCACCAACACTTGGTAGGCGCATCATAAGAGTGGTTCACACCAATCCTGGAGCATCTACAACAGAAATTAAGGGCATAACTGAAGTTGCCAGACCATAATTAAGTATATAACATCCAAAGGACTAAAAAAAGAAGAGACTACATAGGCCACATCTTCTACCTTGCCACAAAGCATGGAATTAGCTTGTGATCGCCAGACATGGATCTATAGTTGGAAGGAAGTCGTCTTCTCTAACGAAAATAAATTCAACTTGGATGGTCCAGAAAGATGCCAATATTACTGGAGTGACCCACAGATGCCAGAAGAAATCTCTGCATGAGCTGGTGGAGGAGAACCTCTGATGGTATGAGCTGCAATTGGCTACTGCACCAAAATGGCCTTGCAATTCATTGACTGATGCCTTAATGCTGAGGGATTCATCCTCTCCTTAAAAATTGTAATATATTTGAAGAAGGCATCAATATTTTTGACCATGATTGGATTTTCCCAAAGGATAATGCTCCCATTCATAGTGCTCGTGTCAAAGCAACATTCCTTAACAACAAAAAAATTGAGACAATGAATTGGTCTGCGTGTTCCTCTGACTTGAATCCGATGGAGAACGCTTGGGGTTGGCTGGCCAGAAATTTATATGAGCATGGAAGGCAGTTTAATACCATTGCTAACCTCAAGGGCGCCATCATCTCTACCTGGTCAGTCATGCCCTACAGCTACGTGGAAAAACTCATCACAAGAATGCCATCCAAGATTTTTGATGTCATGAGGCTCAATGGTTTGTCCACTGTAGTCTTTAAAGCCACTGTTTTTGTGGGTGGTTTTATGCTCTGTTACCAATTCTTTTCTTCATCTCGAAAAAAATGTTCTTCCTGTGTTAATTTTGCTTTTTGTTGTGTTGCAATATGACGCACTCCGGAGTGAAAAATTATAAGTCTTACTCTTATACGTCGAGTTGCATAATTTTTTCCAAGCGGTCTTATACATTGCTTCAGCGCTGCATATATTTATATTGATGCAAGTTCATCCAACTTTGCTAAAGAAGTTGTTTTCAGCCCGCTCTTTGCAAGAGCGCTGTGATCAGCTCGACGGTGCCTCACTTGAACGGAGCAACGGGACAATCAAGTTTTTTTTCTCTTTTTGGTCATTGCAGTCGTCTTCTACAAGGTTGTCCAAATCAACCGCTTTCAGAATATGAATGCAATGCAGTCGATTGCTCGAGTTCGGTCACCTTTTTGACTTCGATCTCGGATTAAGTTTGCAAGCAGGCTTGATTGTGGATGGAGGAGGTGACAGTGACTTGCGTCGCCGACCGGTCGAATGCCACTGGAGAAACGCTTCGGCTTCGTGTGCTCCATCATCATCGCTGAAGCTCACGTCCGACCAGATCAGGCCTTGCTCATACGTTCTCAACGATTGCATTATTATTAAGAAAATCTGTCCGAACTCTTTTTCACGACCCTGTAGTCCTCCATTGCCAATGTGTAGATGTCCCTAAGGGACGAGCCAACGCTCCTTCCATCCCCCCCGGGCAGCAGCTGTTTCTGCTGCTCCTGTCCCGGCTCCTGCGTATCTTGTTGCGTCGATTTCCGCATCCACGACGACAACGGCGGCCGTCGCCGCCGCCGCGGCAAAACCAGCAGCGTTGTTGACGCCGTCGACGCTCCCGGAGATGAACGTTCAGCTAGGGTGCATTCAACTTCCGTCGCCGTTGAGGGTCCGACTGGGCGACGACTCCTGATGAAAGGAAGGGGATGCATGGACATGTGAAAAAAAATTAAGCTACTGCTAGTGTAAATAGTCCCGCCAGAGTCTTGGCCAGGACGTGCAGTCACTCTGCTCTGCCTTGAATGTGCATTTAGCTACCTTGGCTGGGTAAATAGAGGATAGTGTCTGCTTGAGCTGGACGACTGTCGAAGGAAGTCTCGGGGTCGAAGTCAAAGGAAGGGTTGACCCCGAAGTGGCAATCCTGTTGTCGTACGCATTTAACGCGTAAGGACAGAGCAGCTGCTGCAGCTGCCGCAGCTGCTGCGGCGGGTCCCCCTTGTTACGCTTTTGTTGCCCCGAAGCCACTACGGTTTGACGCAAGTGACGCAAGAGTCTGAAGTTCATCGTAGCCGTGCGAGTTTCAGTGTTGGAGAAACTTTTTTCTCCGATTGCTTGCCGGACAAGATACTAAAGCATTTTCTACCATGATGGTGAGTCTGCATGGAAGCAGAATTATTTTTACTCTCCTATTCTTTTATCATCTTGGCACAATTCACCAACCAGAGAAGCACAGACGAAAACTATAACTTAGCCGGCGAAGACGAAGACGACGGAGCCGACTTTCCCAGGAACAGGAAGGTGTCCAGCGAGAAGAAGGGCGAGGCGTGGACCGGGAGAGGCTTCGTCGTGGCCGCCACGAGAAAGGGCAGTCAGTCCGAGGTGAGAGTCCATCCCAATCCGGGTTCTACAGTCTAAGGTTTGGCAGGAACATGAGATGGAAATCTCTGTCAAGTACAAATGTACAGAATAATCAGGGCGCTCCCTGCTTGACCAGAGCATCCCTATGCACAATAGGGACATTAATGTTAAAAAAAAAGAAGCACGCGGTGCTTCTTTGGGAAAACATATATATATATACAGGGCTGGGCATATTTAGCTTTCCACTGACAGCGGATAAATGACTCAATGTCTGCAGCAAAGCACTGTATTCCATGAAACAACAAACATAGAAACGTCGAAACAGAGAACTTCTTGTCTTGCAACCTCCTTAAAATTCATTGATGGAGAATGTTGAGCTGTTTTCACTGTTAAGTAGAAGTACAGGACCACCCAATTGTGGGTGGTCCCATTCTGCTCTAATTCTTTGTCATGATCAAAGTTACTCTCACTCGACGCTACCTATACAATATCAAAGGAGACCGAATCAGCTTCCCAGACAAGTCAACGTAGCTTTTCCAAGTGCTTAAACATGGAGCTAGCTACACCCATCGTTCTCTGAAGTGAGCTGAACATGTGCGATGTTGCGATATCACAGCAGATTCGAATATAAATTGGATGGGCTCTCTGATCAACGCTCCAGTTCTTTCACAGATTTCGCGCAGGTGTGCGCGAACTTGCGTGTCCACGTTGCAAAAGTGCGATTTCATGGATGCGCAGAGAGAAATCACAGTATGAAGGGTGCAAGGTTGCAGCATTCAGTTGCCTCCTGGCCCTGAAAGAGGTTAGAGAAGATGTCTGACAGAAGAAATCCCATCTACAAATACACAGTGAGTATCAGTGTATCACATGGTGGGCATTCAATAATTTTTCATTTTTATCACGTGAAGCAAAAGAAAAGTTTTACACAATACCTTTACTAAAATGGGACAAGTTTTCAACTGCCTAACGGTGTCTGAGGTCACATTGTCCTCGGTCTGGAAACACGGACAACATGTGGTCGTGCCTTGAGATGAGCAATTGGCGGAATCCGTCTCCAGATGTCTCCCTGTCGCATCATCAAATGTTGGTGTCAAACCATACTTTGGGCGCCATACTTTTGGATCACACTGTACCGGATGCGCATGTCCATTGTGGTCCGAGGAAAATTTCTAGGTGTGCATGACTGACATTTGCAGCCATGTTATAGAAAATTCGAAACCGCTGGTGAAATCTCGCGCTGAGCAGGTAACTTGCTAGCAATTTTGTCAGAAAGAGCTTGCAAAATATTCTCTCCCAAGCGTCTCCCCTGCGGATTTGCTTCCTCACGGCCTCTCGTGCTCTTGTGACTCTCGTGCTTCCCTTGTCATCATCCCATCCCCGTCCTCAGCGGGGGGGATGTCTTTAACTGTTGCCACGTCTTCAGTGGTGGCAACGCTTTCGACCTCGGAACGGGCCTCAATTTGCACGGCAAAGTCTCCAACTGATGTGATCCTTCTTTCTTCACCTTCCCAACACCCATTTTTTCCGGCTAATGAAGTACATTGCAAAAAATCATTGTCGAATGCTTTTCTCTGCCAGGAACAGTCAGGTGCGTCAGCATATTTACAATATGAGTCTTCTCCACTTTGCTCTACTCTTCCTGTACTACTGTTTACGTAGAAAAATTCTTCCCAGATCGGACTGCAGCCTCATACATATTTACTGGCAGATTTGACAAAGTACTTGCGGTGGACATGGACAAGTTGGACAAGTTGGACCTTGCGAAACTGAAAAAGGAGGGCAGGACACTAATTTGTTTCACAAATATGCTGCCCTTGGCAACAACGCACTCGTTGTGGTAGCGCCAGAATTTGCAGCAAATGGACGAAATGAGATCCTTACGTTGGGAGCTGAAACCATTAAAGTGGAACACCCTTATTTGAGTCAAGTTGGGATTGAGATTTGTTATTCATATTGTCTGATTCGTATACAGGCATTTAATGCAGTAAAAATAGTTATAGCAATAAGAAAAAGGGCTTTTTTACAGGCTTCATACATCATTCGGAGGTGGGCAAACAAATTGCAGGCTTAAGCACTTTGTATGTTAACATCGAACAGACTCTATTTGAATGACGAACACAGCAACAACATCGCGGTAACGTGAAGTGGGTTAACACTTACTTAGATAAGTTTTTTCGTTATAGACTCTGTCACTTTGACGCCACAATCCTGAGTTTCTTGAGAAACATAACACAAGACGCATAAACCAATCGGACTTTGCACTCCCTCTTTACCTACTTTGGGCCTGACAAGAGAAAATATTTATTCAAATAGGCATAAGACCTGCAAAGTTGATTCATACAGGAGTTGGAATTTTACTACATAGAAGGGATGTTTGATTTCAGGATTCTAATTTTGATCTTCATAGTCGTTTCATTCATATAGCCATTCCTTCATACAAGCCTGTTCCACAGTAGTAATTTAAAGCATACGAATCGCTCTACCCGGGTGAGTTACGTTTTCAGCTCTGAGACCGTGCAAGCAGGGAAATCGGAGGTCAGGAAAGTTTGTTGGACAATGTGGACCGACCAATAGGTATTAGGGGAAGGTAAATAGCGGACGTACTTGTTACCTGACCTGAAGTTGAGCACATTCACTCAACGTACCACATGCTCAGGTATAAATGGGTGTTGCTCTCAGCAAAGGGAGGTTACACAAGTTTCAAATATAGCATGTCAAGAAATTGAAACTGGATTCGAAAAGCTCCTCAAAGTATTTTCTTGTCCTGTGCAGATCTATTTATAGCTAAGAAACTAGTGCAAAACCTGAACAGACGATGGCATTGGTAGTCAGTGACAGACCCTGCAGCCAGATCGGAAGGTCCTTCTTGCCGAAAGAAACGAACTGATCAGTGTCAGCCACTTACTCGCCACCGTTCGTGTCCATCCATGTCCTGTTCCATCAGTATCCGTAGTGCACGATCCGAATCCGTTCTTGGCACGCCTTTGGTGATCCCAATCCTGGCCACTGGACAAGGATGGAGTCACGAGCTGCCAAAATCTGTCTCGGTTCGAGAGAAAAATCCTGTTGACTGGTGGAAATCTTTCAAGTTCAAATGAACAAGTTTCCTCTCCTCTCAGAAACGACCGGCATCTCTGCTTTCCGGCCACCGAAAGCGCCACGCACTGACCCTGGCTCTCTCCTAACAAAGAAATATGGAGAATGCTCTCCAAAAAGATATTTTTGAACGGAAACCTGAAGCAACCTTGTTTGTGCTCCAATGCTTCATACTTAAAAGTGACTTGGAAACTTCATCCTTTATGAACCACATTGCATGAGTTTCCAGTGAAAATGAGGGTTTTTTTCATCCGATCTGAGAGACGCTTCATTTGCTCCCAATCCTGCAAATGTACGCACATTCAGAAAGGTTAATGTAGCAGCATGACGATGCGGTTTTTTGTTCCAAATCAGAGCGTAGGTTCCATCAATAAAATTGGCGTAGATTTGCGACTTGGTATCTGTGTTGCTGAACTGGACCCTGGAACTGCCAGTATCAACGATCTCAACACACAGAGCTCACAACTTGGGTGTCGACAGTTGCGACGTTTGGGTGGAGGCCGAAAAAGTTTGGTTTGTTGCCGAGCACCAAGAAAGAGAAAAATTAAACCAGCTATTGCGAAAAAATAAATGAAGCCAGTGAGAGCTTTGGTTCCACGAGTTCAAACTTCGATCTAGTCTATTACTCAAGCTGGACTGAAACGGAAACACAGTTGCCAGCTGGCGTTTTTAATGGCAAATTTCTCGAAATTTTCATTTCAGATGTATTTTAGTAGTTAGTAGATGTATTTTAGTAGTTTAGTCGTTCAATGCCATCATTTTTAGAGCTTGCTTAGTGTGTGGCATTATATGAGCAGCTCTTATTTACTGTTTCGCATGATCTGGCAAATCGATTGGCATTGGTGTATTCAAGAGACGTGACAACACTGTCCTGAAACCAGTGGGAACCAGAAACAAAGCCAGAATAATGATTTTTGTCTCCCCCACGATACTGCAGGCGACTGCAGCTGTCTGGGGGCGAGGAGAAGGAGGACTGGGACATGGGGGAGTAGGCCAACAACAAGTCCTTGGGGGCCCTGAGTAAAGTCCGGCAGTTTCGCCAGTCACATTATAATTATGTCGAACATGTCAATTCTGCTCTGCCTCGAGTTGAATATGACTTTTAAAGATTGTTACTTGCAGTCAATAAGCGTTGAAAAAAAGTAACGTCGTCAAAGAAAAGATTAAAAAATATCTCATTCTGGGCTTACACCCATTATGATCACGACGTCGATTCATTCGAGTGAAGACTGCTGATGGAGTGCTTTACGATACAGAGGTTCCATTGCATCACGATTACCATGGATTTCCAGCAGCAGCAGTTGCAGAAATAGACAAGTAAATAAACATTGTTGCATTAAACACACACATTACTCAAAACATATCGCTTCTCTGTCCGCCCTCCCAAGCGGAAAGTTCGTTTCTGTCAACGAAACCTCTCCCCACACAGGCATTTGTTTTCTCATGTGGGATTTTTTAAGGATAGTTCCAGCCAGATTTTTTTCCTGTCGGCTGGTTGCGCACGCCAAGCGCCGAGCGAGCGCGCAAAGTATCCAACTCCAGTGGGTTAAGCAGTTTTCGCACAGTTAAGTCATGAGGCTCTAGAGAGAGAGGGTGGAGCTAGAAAGAGAGAGAGAGAGAGGGTGAGATCCAGAAATCCAGGAAACAGAGAAAAGAACAGTGCAGTTTTTGTGCCAAAAGTTGCATCACTGTCAAACTAGACTCAATAGACAGTCCGGCCTTGAAGTAGGCCTGACTCCACTGCACTTTCAGTCGCGTCCCAACCAATTATTCACTGCCCTTTTTTGTGGTGCGGAGACAAAAGACTTGAGAGTTTGTGTTTGTGAGCGCATGTCAAAAATACGAAGGCAAAGATGAGGACCAAAATTTGTGGGGTACGTGACTTTGGGATTCACAGTCCGATATGTCCAAAAATAACTTCAGAATGCTTCTCATCGTTGTGCACTTTTGCACTTAAAGAATGACAAAAAAGGAAAATATAAAAAAACCGTGACAAGTTGCACATCACAAACTTGCCTCCATGAGAGCAGAAACGAGCGTGACTCACGAAATGGTAACAGAATTATTTTGATAAATGATCTGAATGTCCCGGAATCTCTTTGGAAGAGGAGCAAAGACCAGTTTAGCAAAAAACAAAATTCGCAACATCATGTCTCTGCTCTGCTTTTTCACCAAGAGCAATGACAAAAGTTACTTAGACTTCACTCGTTTGCTTCCTATTTTGTCTAAAAAAAAGCTGCTCATGCAATTGCATGAGCAGCTTTTCATGCTCCCTTTCTCGTTCTAATGGAGTGAAAAAGATGAAATTTTCATTACTTTTTCTAAAAAAAAGTAACTCTAGTAAGCTCGTCTTTTCATGGGCAAAATTCGCTTTCTTTCTCTCCAGATTGTTTCGTCCGGCACCACCGATCCAGAAGCGCCGACGTCAAACGGACAGGGCATTTCCAACAAGGTGGCGAATTTCTTCAACAAATACTTCTTGGAAGGTAAGAAATTGCTCGCTGCTCAGTCAGCACCCGATGATCCAAGTTTGCTCTGGGCGCCCAATGGGGGATGCGTCCAATGAGAGTAACTCATATTTGCCCCAGACGTTGGTGACCTTGGGGCCTGAGAGATGCGTTTCTTGCCGTCCTTGCAAGGATGACGTTGATCTCTTTGTTTCTGATGTCGCTTCCAGGACAGAAGCTGAGCAGCGGGCAGGTGAAGGCGATCGAGAGTCTTTCTCCAGACGCCAAATGGACGGAGCGACTCGTGGTCAAGCACAGAAGAATTGTGGGCATTCTCATTCCCCTCATTTTCTTCGAGGTCTGACTCGGGGTCCTATGATAAATTGACGGAGCTTAAAACTCTGTTTGTGCAGCTTTGCTGGTGGAGTCTGGCCATCAAGTGGAACTACTTCGAGTACTTCACGGACAGATGGATCCTCTCGGTAACCATGGTATTCGGTGCAATGGTGGCAGGTGAGCTATTTTAAACAAAATCCTTTTTTGTCTGGTAGAGCTGCCCTAAATGTCTGGATGCTTGTCTAAAGAAGAAAAAACACCCAAACAATTTTTCTTTTCTTATCGAGATCTCTGTGTTTCCTGCATGCCCACAAGGTCAGCCATGAAGTTAACCTTGGGTCGATGCTGCTTGGTTCCTCACATAGACCTACGTTGACCCATTCGAGACCAGAATTTCTCATATGTTTGTACCCTCGTGTGTACAAGTTTTTTACTCGCTCTCCACATTGGAATTGACGTGAAATATTTGAGGCCTTGGGGATGGATGGCAACTGACTTAACTGGTCGCTCTCGTTTTGAGTATTTGCAATAAGGGCAGCCAAGCGTGCAATCTCGTCAGATAATCTGCCTTATTGGGGCCGGAGGATCGACAAAAATTATTATCATAATGACAAATAATTAATACTCAGCAGAAAACTGGACAAAAATGGCTGCGAGGGGCTTTTTTTTAAAAAAAAAATAAGCTTCCCAAAAGCCTTTTTCTGAAAAAAAGCTTCCAAAAAGTCGTGGGGTTTTTTTTTCAAAAAAATGAGCTGTAAAACAGCCTTGGCATACTGCATCAAGATTATTCAAGAGTTGGGCAAAGGGTGCCTTGATTTAACTTTTCCAGTTATGTTTTTTCTCCAGGCATGACGTCAGAAGGAGGGGGCGCAGTGGCCTTCCCAGTCATGACCCTGGCCCTGGGCATCAAGCCCTCCATAGCCAGAGACTTCTCGCTCATGATCCAATCTTGCGGTGAGTTGTAAGAAGAAAGAAAATGTGCACAATTGTTGAGCTTGTCCATGCAGGTATGACGGCAGCTGCTTTCACCATCTTCTGGATGAAGATCAAGCTTGAGTGGCATTCCATTGGGTTCTGCAGCTTTGGAGCTCTCTTTGGCATGGTCTTTGGTAATCTATGGATAGCCTGATGGCCGTCAAGTCATCTGTTCCAAAGTCTCACTTCAGGTTTGGAGGTCATTGACGATCTTCTGTCTCCGCCCATCAAGAAGCTGAGCTTCGTGTCCATCTGGTTCAGCTTTGCCTTCGCCTTGTTCTTGCTCAACAGGCAACACAAGCGCAAAACCTTCGACACGATTCAGTCATTTGGACTGTGGCAGGCAAGAATGTCAAAGGAAAGGCTTGCAAAATCCGTGAAAAATTTGCAACCGTGCTTTTCAGGCTGCTGTGTTGACCCTGACGGGCTTTGTGGGCGGCACCTTTAGTGCCATAGCCGGCTCAGGAGTTGACATTTGCTCCTTTTCAATACTCAGTCTGCTATTTAGGTATTTATGCGTTCATGTCAATTTTCTTGGGTCTTTTCATCTTCGTTTTATTGTTTTAAATAGTTGATCCATTATTTTGACAAATAGGGTCAGTGAAAAAGTGACGACGCCCACATCCGTGGTTCTCATGGCCATCAACACATGCGTGGGTTTCTACTGGCGAGCGCTGATGACCGACAGCGGAGCCGAGGATGAGGCATGGAAGTTCTTCGCCGTGTGCGTGCCCATCGTCGTATTCTTCGCACCGTTCGGCTCCCTCATCTCGTCTCACTTCCACCGTCAGGTCCTGGCCTTCCTCATTTACATCTTGGACACCGTTGCCCTGGTAAAAAGACGCACTTCTGGGTTTGGTTTGAACTTATTATTTAACATGCGTGTTACATCCGCACCTCCTTCAGGTGTCTGCCCTTCTGCTGATCCCACTCACTTGGCAGCGTGGAGTGCTGGTGGCCGCGCTGATCCTTGGCGGCTTCATGATCTTTGGTATCATCTCTAATTTGGGCCAGAAGCTCTTAAAGAAAGAGGCTCACGGCAATGACGATAACGTGTAGAGCAGCAATTGACTAGTGCCTTCCCAGCAGGGTAACTTTGCAAAAACGTTTGAGGGCATTTATTACTACTTGAATACTTCACCTTACGTGGATTTCGCATGCAGGTCTGGACTAAGATTCCGTCCCTTGCCGCAAAGAATGGGGACCAAAACTGGGTTTATGCAGTACAGTTTGCTCAATGGGCCACGAGGGGTCACCAAGGAGAAAGGCATCCCTGAAGATCCCCCCGCCTCGAGGGGGATGGGGCGCCCGCTGTAGATGGGGATCGACACAGAAGTGTTGAATCCAACAATCTCTCCCTCGTCCGCAACCCCGAGCCAACGGGTTGACCCCGGTTCAAAATGTTCCAAGTATCGTCATTCAAAATGCATCCCTGATTGAGCGTGATGCGGTACATACGGAGTCACCACCTAATGTGAAAGAGACGTAAAGTATGATATTCTGGTCTTTGACAATCGTACATGAATTTCAAGTACCTATGTATTGCATCGCTGTAAAGAAGGGCTTTACAATTCGGGTTTTTTGTCGCTTCCACCGCGAGATTAGTTGACTTGTCCGGGCTATTTCCGACATATGTCTGGAGGGCCGGAACGTCCAAAATTGTAATTATCCTCTACAATGAACGCTTTCAGCTGACCACATTGATAAATGTAATTCAGTGTTATGAAACCCAATTTTCGCCTCGTCACCCCCCCCCCCTTGCTGGCCTTTCAAGTTTTTATCGTCCCCTGTTATCTCTTCTTTGTGCCTCCAAGGGAGTCCTGTTGCACATTTTCACAAACACCACTCTAGGGAAGGCTTGAAAGCCTCAGCCTTTGTCTAAGCATCTCGTCTGTGCATTCACTGATTCGACTGAGGCAAAATATATACATGGCTTAAACTGTGCATAAAGCTAAGTTGCTCCATTCTGAAACCTGGCGTAAAATTGAGACAGGGATACTTGCCTAGGGCAAGTGCTAAAGTCACCGCAGGGGGAAAAAATACCCAAGATTCGTGGCTGAATTCAGAACAAACCCTCGTGGAGTGACTGCAGCAGCTGGCTTGGCATGACTTTGAAAGTTTCTCTCTTGACTTCTGCATGTCAATGTCGTGGTCACGTTTGCCGGCAGTTTGGCTTCACCTTCAGCAGTGTCGTCGCTTTTTCTGCTCAGATCAGCAATGCAATCCAGCTCTCTGCTTCGACGTCATCACCATCCTCACCAGTCTGATAAGAAAGGTATGGTGTCTTTTGCACTGGTCGCTGATGTGCCTCGACGAGACAAGAGCATCTCTGAACGTGCACCTTCTACTTTACGCGCATGCTATATTTCCTGGATGTCGGCAGATAGCACGATACACACCACACCCTCGGGTCCACCCTGCCCACCCTTCGCAGCGCCCCTAAACCCGACCGAGACTGAAGTGAATGCACGAAACCTCTCGCAGATTCAATGAGGAAATCAGCCCCAGTGGAATCTGTGAGAGAAATAGTCTACCATAACCACCTAAAATTTCCGCTAAATCACTAACACTGCCATAACACAGCATCCTTGGAGTTACAAATTCAGAGTGATACGTACGTATAAAGAGAGAGAGGCCAAGGGACGTAACTCCAGCTTATGCGGTGCCAAACGTCAGCGTGCGTGCCCTTCGTCCAGCCTTTGTGAGGCTGCAATCCAATATATAAAGCGCGAGTACCGAATATACGTGTGTATGAGTAGAGACACTCATCCTCGCGGCCGATTTCCAACTTTGCAAAGCTCGTCGTGAGACACGCACTCATGATTAGCTTTGTATTTTTGCCATTCTCTCTACCCGACAAACTGGGGAGCGTCAAAGCGCTAGTCTTATGTATAGAAATATCGGGTGCGTTCATTGATCTCGGACACTGTTTCAAACATATTTTATGACATCAAAACATTATTTTTTTTTAATTTGTCACTTTGTGAAAGGTTGCAATGAATGCGAGGTTTTGTTTGATATGCTTGTTGTTGAAATTTGACAACAAGCAACAGAGTATTAAAGCATGGCAGAATTGCAGCAAAAAATCCTCACGCGTATTGAGGCTGGTGATACACCTACTGCCATCGCACGCAACTTTGGAG
>JAAUXU010003288.1_pt1 | contig 16422 bp, 19 predicted proteins | sample 7278151 | NCBI WGS metagenome assembly JAAUXU01 (sample SAMN14350113, study PRJNA611818) | marine sediment metagenome | isolation source: surface marine sediment (1.8m) | place: French Polynesia: Moorea | collected 2018-08 | reverse complement strand
TCGGCTGGGATTAACTTCAAAAGTGGTCATGTTCAATGAGGTAGAGAGATGTGCTCGAGCCTGGCTCAGACTCGAAGCTTCCAAAAGACTTGACACATCCCTACAATGAGGCGCTGTTTTGGTGCGGACTGACCGAGCTTGCCACTATGTACAGTTTCATACAGACCAAATCTTTGTAGCCAGCCAATAATTCAAAAACAACTGCACCCGGCATCACCTTTTTTCCAACCAGAGGTAGTAACACGAGTTCACTGGTAAACACCAAGACCTTCGTAGGTCACTCATGGCCATCAGGGGGTCAATCTACCGGATGTTCCGTAGAAAGCTTCAAGAAAGAAGAAGCCTCTCCCCCATGTAGATTCCACCTTGTCCTAGGGTTGAATTCTGGAAATTTCTCGAAGAAATGTGAAAAATTCGCGGGGGAAAAAGAAACCGGCAACTTGCAAAATCATAACAGCGAGGGTCAAAATGGTTCACCCTTTTCTTAAGACACAGACACATATTTCAACAAAGAACACAAACTCGTCTTGGACCAGGTCAAGAAGACCCTTGCCCCTACCTTCATCGAGTCTTTAGATGGAGAATGTCTATGGATAGCTAACGTGGCTGGTCTAAACTTCCCCAAATTTCCCAGAATTTCCCATGAGTTATGCCACAATTTCTCCATTTCGCGGGAAATTTGATTTTTGTGTTGCGGTTATGCAGTCCTAATCCAGTGCGGTACGAAACAGAGATTTGGGCATGCTGATAAAGTGCAACCGGCTTATATGAATCTTTGTTGCTTGATTTCTTGCTTGCTGCCATCTTCTCCACCCATGTGACAGCAGCTCATAATGGTGCCAGGGAGTGCGTGTGTGCGACTATGGGGAAGTGGCCGTACTATTGCGTATCGTGTGGGGCAAAAAAGCTGCTGACAACTCGTTCATCTCTGTGTACCCCTCGTGAATCATCTTTAGTTTACCTTCCGACTACTTTTCTCTTGCGTTCCCCTTCCCACTGATATCTCCCGTCCCTCTCCTCATACGCACTTCATAGTATCACGCCCATAGGACATTCTTTTTTTTATTCACCACCGACATTTTTGGCTCACACAATACATGTATGCGTGCGGATATGTAGATAGTTGCAAATGCTCACGTAACTACGGTAGGTGTAAGTTACTTAGGCGCATCAGGGAGGGAACCAGACAAACAGAAAGTGACTTATCTGAGCACCATTTCTTGTCATTTCAGCCTTGGCAGCCTTGGCTGGCGGAGCCGGCAGCAGTGGCAGCGGGCAGGGAGCAAATCGGTCAGCCGCAGCAGCCGCGGCTGCGGCCGCGGCGGCGGCGGCTTCGGCCGCGCAGCAGCAGCAGCAGACGCACGAGATGACGGTGCCGAACGAGTTGATCGGCTGCATCATCGGCAAGGGTGGATCGAAGATTGCTGAGATCAGGTTAGGGAGCGTCCGCGATGACCATGACATATGTACACACCTGAGACATATTGACCACATGCATTGTACTGCACAGTTGGCATCGAGGCGAGGGACAAGTATTTGTCAGTTGTGCCGCAGCAGTGGGTGCAGCAGTGAAGTCTCAGTGAATGCAGTTCTCGTAGGAGCAATTTTTCACTTCCTGCAACTTTGGGAGCTCGACAGATTTTCCCTCCATTGCAATCCTCTCACTCTCAGAGAGAGGTTGTGTGTAAATCAGGAGGAAGATGTGACTGATGATTCATCGTTGATGAAATTGTGCTGTTCCAGAACCTGAGCCAAATCCCATCACCAGATGGTGCTGGAGTAGTCACGGAGGAAATCTGTAGATAGCTGTCCCCAAAAAGTCACCTGAGACATACAGGCTGTTACTGCACTAAAAGTGAGGGCTCATGAGCGTCCGAAATATGGGGATTTCACTGAACACACATGTCGGACAGGTGGTAGAGTGTGGCAAAAGCACCTACCTACCTTTCCTACAAATGTTAAGCCAGTTACATAGGAAGGAGTCCATCCGCAGTACACTAACAATGTCCTCGTTCAGACAATTAAGCGGCGCCATGATCCGCATCTCCAACTGCGAAGAGCGCGAGAGCAGTGGCACCAGCCTGGACAGGACCATCACCATGACCGGCAACCCGGAGTCGGTTGCCCTGGCCCAGTACCTGATCAACATGAGGTAGGTGGACCACCTGTTTCGATAACACCCAATTACCCTACATGTAAAACACTCAAGCTCAAGAAATCCCCTGAATATGGAACTGAAAACAGTCCCTCCCATGCACCAAACGCCCCGTAATAGCTTTTATTTTTACTGTGGACAGTCATTCATACATCAGCTCATTATTCTCTGCTCTTCCTCACATCATAACTTTATTCTATCCCAAGAATCCTTGGTCCTTGATTGCAGCGTTCAGGAACTCTTGAGATCCAGATGCTCCAATATATCCAGATCCTTATATACTCATGCTTACCAGACAAGATTGAGAACGATACTGGAAGAAACATAGTTTTATCCCACACCGGCCATCCATCTAGTTTTTCCAGTATTGCTTTTGAATTTTGTCTCGTAGAGTACAGGCTTCAGACTAAACAAAATGTGCTCCGAGGAGCCATCCAATACCTCTCTAGTGTCCATTTCCAATGTGTACAGTATTTCATGCTTATTCTTTTTTATACCCTCCTTTTGGCTCAAAAGAAATACAGTACGAGGCCCTTTTTTATTTCATACCTCCACCAGACACACGACATTTGTGCAGAAGACAACTTATTAGTACGACTGGTACAAGGAGCTCTCTTCACCAGACAAAATTCTGATTTGGCATGGAAAAGGAGTCTCTTCTTCCACGAAGAAGACTCGTTCATTGAGCTGATCTTGTCTGGTGGAGCAACCTTTCCGTTTCTACGGTATTTATTCACAACTTCTTCTCCACAGTTGAGTTTAACCATACTCCTCATAGATATGCTTCTTCCATCCGTTGGCCTCTCCCCCCTCTCTAACCTGTCACAGCACACACCGTTACAAGTTACTTTGGAAATCCATGAATAAAAATATATAATTCAGTATATGTACGCTCTCCACATTTGTTTCTTCTTCCCTGCCCCCAATTGCCCGCTCAAGTTTATGGAAAATACGCAGGTCTAACCAAGTCCAAACACAAAAATTGCCTTGGAACATCTCTTGCTCCTTTGCCCCCCTCCCCCCTTGGATGCGTTGTTGATCCCGTTTAGTGGGTTCGGGGGTGGGTGTCCATAGCATTGTCGCCACATACGTATGTAGGCTGGTTATGTACGTTATACAGTAACTGCTCATAATTTTTCACAGGGTGTTTTTGCAGTCATGTACGATACTTCCTACGTACGTCCATAGTGTTGCAGCTTCCAAGTTTTTCATTCCCTTCCTTGAGTATCCTGGCCAGAAGATTCTACATGATCTTGTGGATATCTTTGGTGCTGTCTCTTTTAAAGGGAGACCATTAAAGGCTTCTATGCACTCTCCTGTTTATTCAAGACACACCAGAACATTGTAATTTTGTTCCTCACTCTATCTCCAAGAGTTTCTTTTTCTCTTTCTCTCTCCTAGCATGGAACTCCATAAAGCTAATCTTGAAGCCCAGTCTCAAGCAGCTGCTCTCCTCTCTACCCACCACCACACTCTGTCCCACCAGCAGGTCCCACCCTTAACCCCAACCCTGTCATCTGCTGCTGCAGCCACCAACCCTGCAACCCTGCAACAGTACCAACAGTTCTTGGCCATGCAGCAGCAACAGCAAGCCCTGAAAACCCTTTCGCTACAGCCCATATTGACTGCGCACCAACAGCAGCCTTTTGCGTACATTTTGGCCAAACCCATGACCGCCACTGCACCTCAGCAGCCAACACCGGCAGTAGCCAACTCCTCTGCATATGCCAATCCTACAGTAACACTAGACAACAGCAGCAGCTCTGTGGCCAGCAGTGGAGGCAGCAGTGGCTTGCTCTTTGGCCAGCAACAGCAACAGGCGGCAGCAGCAGCTGCTCTAGCCGCAGCAGCTTCCACCCACCCAACCTCGTACCATGTGACCCCCAAGTTGAAAACTGCCGCGGGCTTGCTCACCGTTGCTTCAGCGGGCAGTCGGGGGACTGATAAGTTTGCTCCGTATTAAAACCACCACCAACCTCCTTTGAAAATCCAAACAGAACAACCTCTAAGGTAATTTTAGATCTGCAGTAGTATTGACATTGTAGATCGCTGATTTTGCTTCTGTGTCTCGTCAAGCAAACACTCCTAGCCACCCTTTGAATTAGCTGGTGTGCCTATAATTCAATATGCTGTAGTAGCTACGTAGTCAATCCTCAGTACCCCTGAACTCTCAGCCACCTTTGTGCATGCCAATGTATGACAACACACTCACGCCTTGACTTTTTGCTATTCCTTAAATGCTGCATGTGCCTGTGTGTGTGCGCGTGTGTACATGTCTTCTGTGCAGAGTTTAAGTGCATTGCTCTTTTCCCTCCTTCCTCCCTCTGATGTAACTCATTCGCTGTGCAAACCTATTTAAGGCCTTGTTTCACACACACACACACTTTGTCACCTTAGAATGCCATCTACACTTACAACAGCTGGAGACACTGTGCGGTCCAGGCGGCCTAGCTACATGAGTGTGTCCGTCGGCGTATGCGACACTTCATAGAGTGCAGTGTGCAGTTTGTGGCCACGTTTGACTAGTTCATTTCCTGTTTATTAAATATATGAACTTGTTTTTCATGCTAAAAAAAGACTCTGCTTTTGTGTTCGGCCTTCATGAACACACACACACACATACACACACCCACACACGCGCACCCACACCCACACACGCAAGCGAGAACTCACACAAGCTGCTGAAAGCACGTTTTTATTTACCAAAGAATCGGCATCGCACTAATTGTAAACTTTAGGTACATTGCACGTACTTGCTACATACAGTTGATTTTTTTCTTTTCAAGCTTCCGTACACAGGAAAACTTTGTGAAAAGTGCCTTTATTTTATCAACGACAATCACAATCTTTGCACTACGTACTAGTACTTCGTCGATTGCACACAAAAGAAACACACTCTCTCTCTCTCCATCTCTCTCTCTATCGAGTAGTTATCAACGATCATGGACAAAATATATAACATCTATGTCAAATTGCCTCAGCTGTGGGTTCCTTTAACTCTGAACTTTCTTCTGCCATCTCTTCCCAGAATTTCTATGGAAACTGCCACCATGGGTGGCGGCATGGCTGGCTTCCACTACGTCACTCCCAACCACATCATCAAGACGCCAATGCACTGAAGACCACACTGGGCATATCATCGAAGCACATATCAGGGAAGACAAAGTGGGGGAAACCATTGTAAATAGGTGCAGCAAAAAAAGAATCCAAAACATGGCATTCCAGTCTCTTACTACATGTATACGACGTTTGTTTCAATTTACAAACTTATTGAAGCTCATTCAGGGGTTGAAGATGACAATAACTGTAAACTAGATGCTCACACTGAGAAGAAAAAGAACACTGATCTTGCCAGAGAATGAAGATAGGAAATTGCAAGCTCATGCTTTCCCTGAAAGGATATCCATCAGAATAATATTGAGAACTCTTTACTCTCTCCCCTAGATATTCTCAAGAGTAATCAGACACTCTAATACTTGAATGATGCGTCTATATGCACTATTACTACGCACACAGTTTTTCAGGCAATATTCGCCTTATTTCTCAAGATTTATATACTATAGTGGCGAATTATGATCATAATAGCATCCACAGCAACACCATCACCACGCTCTCTATACGACTTATCATAATTTATATGCTACGTATGTGCATACACCGATGATGTGTCTATACTATCTACTACGTACAGTTTTGCTATACAGTACTGTGTAATAATCTAGTTTCATTGCTCGTGTGTGTGTGAGTGTCGGCGTACAGTCTATACACACATCTTGCTGCTTTTAAATCTAGTCTGAATTTCTAGAATCTGCAAACGTGCGTACACGTACGTACAAACTCTGTAAGAGCATATCCTTACAAAAATACTCCTCATACATATCTTTTTAAAAAAAATTGGCGGGCAAAGATGTACTACGAAGTGCAATTTTTGAGGGGAAAAATGGCTCCACCAGACAACATTGGCTCTTTGCACTTCCGTAGAGTGGACGCCAAAGCAGACGCCAATATTTACCTGGTGGAGGGGCTTTCTAGACCTTCACATGAGTATGAAGCCCCCAAGAATGATACATATCAGCTCTTTGTACCATATCTCTAGGCAAAAAAACCAGAACATATTTAGACATTTTCATTCTCTAGTAAGTGTTGTTGACAAAAAATAGCCAAAAATACACTCTCTCGAGCTCTCTCCCACACTTCCCTACAAAACAAGTGTATACTCGTGCAATATCTCCTAAGCTGGGCTAGACTAGACGAATTTGTTAGAGAGATTTGTGGTTTTTTCCGGTCAGAGTATCGTCAATTGTTCTACAGTGCCAAGAAAAATGTATTTTAAATACTCGTGTAAGTACTTGAAATCTCACTCTCTTTAGAAGAACAAAGAGTGCCAAAGAATCAGACTACAGACTTCTTACACATCCACAATGCACCATCTTACAGCTCCTGTGGTGCATTTCTTTTCCCTTCTTCAATGTGTAATACTGTACGTAATAGCAGTTAAAAACAATACGCATGTGTCGTCATCTGTGTAGCAAATCGTATTAGAGGAAAGTCTAGAAAATTGAGTGATAGAATTAGTCATATCATAACAACGTTGATTTCTGCTGTGTATAAGTGAGAAGTATGAAAAGTTCATTGTAAAAAGAAACTCTCACATCTTGTCCTTCGCGTGGCATACGTACAATATGATGTATACATCCAATCATCGTGTGAGCCTGTGTTTGTGTTATACTTTCTTCAGTGTCTGAAACTATTCTCTTATACACCTAAATGTCAATGCACAGAAATGTTTAAACTTTGTAACTTTTGTTGCTTCTTTGTTACCTAATTGCAGCGAGTGCAGAGATGAGGAAAATGTAAGCATTAAACGATTACTACCAAGTTCGTCAATGCGTTTAGTCATGGTCGTCGTAGCTCTGGTTGTGACTGATGATCGAAGTAGCTGGAGAGCTGTCAGAGACCCGCGATCTGACCACGCTCTCGGCCAGACACTTGACGATTTGGAATTTGTTCTCCACCAAGTTGCCGAAGTCGCACTTCAGCAATACTTCAGCCTGGCCTAGAGTTCCTGGGCCACATGGGTAGTGAGTGACTAGAAAGTTTTTCATCAGATCTCTCATTGTGCCTAAGCTATGTGTTGAGGGCTTCCCAGAACAGGTCAGATCTGCTCTGACTCAATCTACAGAGTCTTGTGTTACATTCCCTGGCTACATCAACATTTTACATTAGTGAAAGTGGGTTTACAAGAAGTCATTCATGACGTGACTCAGTTCCTTTGACCTGCCTCGGCAAGCCTAATCTTTGTGAAACGGCTGGCAATCGTTCCGGGTTTGATTTCTCCGCCACTTCGGTGAATTCTTCGTAGCAACTGGTCTTCGCCCTTGACTCTTTGTCACAAAAGGATGCCCACAAAAGTGCTCAAGAAAGCAAAGAGCTGAGACTTTGGCGGATTGTCATCCTGATTCGTAGCCAGATGTCGCCATGTGTGAATTCATGGTGCTAATTTATGAGCAATGACAAATAAAATGGCGCGCAGAGTTGCAAAAGTCCTATACATAGTCCAATGTCTTAGGAATATGCCCCCAAAAGTTGAGAAGCCTAGGTTAACATGTCTGACTTTGGCAGGTCCATGAAAGTGAGCAAGGAAAAGTGGACACCATTTTCCGGCGCACCCGGTAGTCATCCTGAACCTGGTCTATGTCTCTATCTCAGGCAAAGTCACCATGGTTAGAGGGTTCTCTATGTTCAGTCTAAGTCCCTAGTACACATTACCTATTTTTATCACTGATTATCGACTTACAAAGTTGAAATCAAACGAAACCTGAGTCAAGAATTGATCCTACTAAGACAGCTATAGCTTATTTTTATCACAGATTCATGTTAATCAGTAGAAGAAAGCCAAGTCTACTGGAAATACAAAAGATATCAAGCTTTGACAAGCGCAACTCCATAGGGCTGAAGTCACACGGAGCTTGGCGATGGGGTAAAACCCCTGTTTCTGTTTCTTTTTTTAACCCCAAGTCACTAAACCTACTGGATACAGATTCCCCTTGTCCAGTCACACAAGCAGAACAAAAAACCAAATAAAAACCATGCCTTGCTCATGTGCATCTGCTTTGCTTTGCTGTCTACTGCTATAAAATCTAGGAGGTTCAGTGACTTGGGGTAAAAAAAACCGCGCAAGGATTTTACCCCGTTTTTACCCTGTTCCCTAGGTATGTGTGACCGCAGTGTCAGAATGGTGAATTCATTATGACTATTCCTACTCTATTGGCAGGGATAGGAGCTGCAGAAAGTATTGCAGGTGCCGCATGAGGAATGGCCAAGACTATTGATAAAAAAACATAATCATAGAACAGAAGCAGAAGCTGCGACGTAATAAAGCAGTAGAAAACTTAAAAAAGGCCACAAAGGCTATGAAAACTGGGAAGGGAGCTTATTTGCCCAGGGAATATGGCAAGGAGGCTTTTTTACTCAAACGGGGGTGAACCAAGGTTTTTCAAACCATGACATCGTGAAAAAAATACAAATTGAGTCATATTAAGCTTTAAAAACATAAAGAATCTATCTGTTACATCCATTTGTTATTCTCTCTCCCAATCACTGCACTGCACACTTTATATGCGACTTCTTTGTACCCATATGTGCGTTCATGTGCTTATGCGTGACTCATTGCCTTGTGTTCCATCCCTATGCTACACAAACGTACAGTGGTGCTATTGCTACTCTATTCTGCTTACTGCTTAACCAACGCCACTCTCCACAGGATGCTAGTTGCTGAAACAGACGTATCGTATTTCTCTCTCTCAGCTTCAGTCGTCAATGAACGTTCCCAGAGAACACTTCTTGACTCAGTGACATAACACCTTCACACCTAATTTGTGACTCACCCTATCCAAGTCACCCTCTACTTCTTCAGTTCAGAAAAATCGCTTCTATAAGCTACATCTTGGCTCAAGACATGATGCAATCAAGAAAGGTCAGAACTTGGCATCCCAGCAAATTGGCCAAGCATGGTGTCGGAGCATTGGCAGGCAACAGCAAGTTTGACCTGAGGGGAGGCGGGAGGCTGTCTGTGTGCCTGCCAAAAGCAGGGATGCACAATGGCCCAGAACTGAATGTTACGGATGTGAAAGTAACCAAATATAATCAGGGCATAGGATTGTCAGGGGTCGTTTTGCCTGAAACTTGTCAGTTTTTCAACCAATCAGGAAGGCGGTCGGACTCTGTCTATTTATTGCTCTAGCACCTATGGTAATGTGATCTGTCCAGACGATTGATGTCAACTTTGAACCTGCTCCAGTTGAAAGACATATAACTCTTTTTGTTTCCACTTTGTTGTGCATTCTGTCTGTGTCTCTGACGAAAATCAGCCGATAAGATCAGCTGCCAAGATCAGCTGCCAAGATCAGCCGCCAAGATCACCAGCCAAGATCACCAGCCAAGATCACCAGCCAAGATCACCAGCCAAGATCACCAGCCAAGATCACCAGCCAAGATCACCAGCCGCGGAAAAAGGTGATTCCAAATCAGCCGCGAGAGTTAGAATCAGCCGCGAAAATGACGAAAATCAGCCGCCAAGATCACTCTCAAGTTTCGTATGTGGTGGGCGATTGTACTGTGGAAGGACAATCATACTTGCAGGTTTCAACACAAAAAAGCTCGGTGCATCCTACCCAGAACTAGGGACAAAAACAACTGACCTAGGCAATGACACAAGTAGTCCGTGGGTCATGTGGCTATCAAATGGAGGACTAACAGTTGCCTCTGAGGAATTTCATGAAGCCTGTCGCCAGTTTGAGGCTTCGTTTCAAGTTTTCCACAACAAACATAAAAATAAAATTGATCAAAATTCTGATATCATTACTAGAATGCCTGAAGTGCTTCACCAAAAATTTTCTAATTGGCCAATAAAATTCTGCAATTCTTTGCAAAGATGAGAACATTCATTCGAATAAAATACTTAAACAATTGCTTAAAGGTGGATGAAGCGAAGGCAAAATTACAGAGTTTAAAACAAAGTGGCCAATTTTAATTTTGAATGTCAAGCTCAAGCTCCATGAGCTAAGGTTAAAATAAACAGTTGCATTTGTCATGTATAACTTGCCCGCTCTAGATTTTGCTGTATGACAACGGTACTAACTTAGTTGAGGTTGAGTGATGAGAACCTCATTGATGACGTCACGCGCAGTTCCGTTCCTAGTGAGATGGTCACAGCTGCAACAGCCCTTATGCCGCAACCTCCTCTTCTACTAGCCTTGTGTCCCACTGGAGGAAATGAGTTGAGGAGGGATTGGTGGGTGGGAGGGGAAAAATAGAAGAAGATGCATTTTACGTCAATGTAATTAAAATTGCGTAGATGGCTTGGGGTCTACTAGGACAAGGCACACTACTACCTGTCTATAGGATTTGTAGCCAAATCTCGCCAGAACAAAATATTCTCGTCAGTTCGTCACAGAACTTGTCCAGAAATGGGAGAAGCTTTTTCTTTCACGTACATTAACAGTGTGTTTCTCACAATGTAAATCTCACGAATCTCTTTTGCTGGATAGCACACCAGACCAAATTTCATGTTAGATACTTTCATTATTTACTTCATGCAGGGAAGCATCTCTATTTGAAGGATGCATAAAAACCCAACTTACCAGGCATCTTGGTCCTATCCATTTCTGCTGGATATCTATATATAGATGGCAACCTTTTTCCGTGACTTATACTGACTTATGCAGGCCAGTTTGGATCTGGTTTGTTTTCATGACCAGTCATGTTCAATACCTTGCAAAGCCAGCTAATGATGCATGACTCATCTGGCCCCTAAGTTTGTTTATTCTTGCTTGTGTAAGTGAACAATGGAGCGTCCAATACATCAGTGTTGACAGTAAACCTCATGGGCATTCAATGATGCCTTTGACTTCATTGTAGATGTTACATAGTCTGTTTATTACTTTCACCAAGTCTCATTCAGATTCATTCAAATTTGTGTCCCCAGTGGACCATTTCTTGACAGCATCTATATATAGACAATAGTCAGATGTGTGTACAAAATTTGACATCATATTGGATTTTTATCTGCCATGCAGTCAGTTCAGAAGGACTGTTCTCGAGATTGTGGACATGCTAGAAGAAGAGGATCTTGATCAACTCTGGATTGCGCCACCAGCAACAGCTGAGGAATCTGATGCAGACAGTGGGGATGAAGATGGCGGTGGGTTACTTGACAACCTTTCTGGACGGTAGCTAAAGGCCCAAGCAGTAGCAGTTCTTTCAGATGGAAGAATAATTGGGGATGATGATGAGGAAGATGAAGAGCTGGAGGAGGTCAGTGATAGAGGAGATGAAAGGAACGGGCGCAATGCCACTGCAGGTCTGCATGGAAGGCGATGTGCCTTGAAAGACACCATTGATCACAGGTGGACCTAGAAGCAAGTAAAGTTTCGTTACTCTTCAGCAGATCAGACTATTCCAACACCATCTGTGTCACTGAAGCAGCAGTCTGGATTGGCCAAGTTCAACTTCTGGGGTGATATCTATGAATACTTGAGATCAGAGACAATTTGTTATGGGACACTCCAACAACCAGGGTTTTCTGTCTCAGTGGGTGAGATAAAGCAGTTTGTTGGGATCCTTTTGCTATCAGGTTATCACAAACTGCCAGGATGATGACTGTACTGGTCTCAAGATGATGATGTCTGCTGCTCAATGGTGGCCAATGCAATGGCAAGAGATCCCTTCGAAGAAATTAGTCGCTTTATCCACTGTGCAGATAACACCAGGCTGGATGTCAATGATCGAATGGCTAAAGCCTGCCCAATCATGAACATTCTCAACAAGAAGTTTGTGGAAGCTTTTCCAGTGAGTCTTGACCTGGATCTAGATGAGACCATGATTGAGTACTTCGGTCGTCATGGTTGTAAGCAGACCATTCGCAACAAGCCTGTGCGATTTGGTTTCAAGGCCTGGTGCCTAAATGGTTACCTCCTGCAGCTTGATATATATCAAGGAGCAACTGGAACGGATCAAGAGCTCGACAAGTGTTATGGAAAAGGAGGAGCCACCCTCATTCGCCTCCTGAATGGTCTTCCTCAAGACATTAAGTCATTGCCCCTAAGGTTCTTCACTGACGACTACTTCACTGGGTTCCCTCGCAGTAGAGATCACTAATCGTAGCTATGGTTTTACTGGAACAATTCGAGAAAATTGTATCCCTTCATCTTGCCCCCTTACGAACAAAAGGACAATGAATCAGAAGGAGCGTGGCAACAGTACAGTCATCTATGACAGCAAGAACAGTTTGGCAATCATCCGTTGGAAAGACAATGCAATTGTCACTGTTGTGTCGAACCTGGCTGCAACAGAACCTCTCCAGCTGAACTGACAAACTAATACCAGATTTGTAATCAGCACAAAGTTCTGCATCAGAATATGAACATATTTTCTTAAAAGAAAATTCTGACAGAAATGGGTTAATGAGTGATTCTTTCATGATGAAGTTTTGCAAGCATGTTCATCAAGAGTCTGAAGTCTTCTTTTCTGCTTCTTGCAGACCAGGATTGCTTTTGGGGATAGTTCCCCATGTCAATACTTGATGCCAAACTTTTTCAGGTTTCTATGCGTGGTGCACACGGCAACTCCTAATTTCCTGGCCGATTTTTGCTGAGAAATGCTAGTCCGGTTTTCAAACATTTTCTCGAAGCCTCCCTAAAGTTCTGTTTCTGTCCTCTTTGATAAAGAAGCGTTATGCAGGGCTTTCTTACCGCAGATTTACCATCTTTCACCCCTTTTAAGATGCTACGCATCGTTGATCACTTCACCCTCATATGTACGAAATGTTTAATACGGTAGTTCTTTCCTTGGTGTTCATTGCATTCAAATGGCGGCAACGGCGGATTATAAATCATTCCCAAGTGTTCCCAACAGAGGAAGAGACTGATATGTCTCTAGTCAACCTTGACTCTCTGTTGGCTGTCACTCTAAATACAGTGGACTCTTGTTGTCTTCAACCAGGGTGGCTGAGATTTAAGGACATCTAGTGGGTGAATACAGCAACACAAATGGAAGAAAGTAATCAGGGCTTCAGGGAAAGGAAGAGAAACACTGATTTCCTCTTAAAAAATTACCCGGTTTGCTGATTAAGGGTAACTACAGTCACTTCTGATATGACTCTTCTAATTATATTGTCACTAGCAGATCCAACCCACTTTGCTGGTAGTTCCAATGAAGCCCCCAATTATGAAGTCACTGCCTGTTCAGTCTGTGCCCCTGTAGTCCCTGCCTCTGTAGTCCCCTACCTCCGTAGTCCCCCAGCTCTATAGTCCCTGCCTATGTATTGCAGGCCTATGTGGTCCCTGCCTCTGTAGTCCCCCTAGCCAGCCAGCCAGCCAGCCAGACACTCACACACACTATATAGATGGCATGGGGTCCAGCTTTTGAGCTGGCTGGACCAAGTCAAAAGGGCCAGGACAGTTTGACTTGGTTTATGCAGGCAGACAGACACACGGACAGACAGACAGACTACATAAAGTCGTACTTCTCTATATATTGGATTATCACACTCTCTGTAAACAGGACCAAGTTTAAAAGCCTTACAAAATGTCCCTGCTTGAGCCAGATTGAGTGCAATGAGAGTGAAGGATTTGACTTCATTCAGCAGGCAACTGTTGCATCGTGAGGGAGAAGGAAACATGGGAATGTTAACGAGGTAGGTGGGTACAACACATGGGGTTCACTGCACATGCAAACTCGTGAAGTCACAGCTCTTTATGATGTGAAGAAGAACATAAAAGGCCATCCTTGGGAGATTCAGACACACCTCTTGTGAAGGTGCCGTCTAAGCAGCTGGAGAGATGGCAACTTTGTTTATCTTCCTACTTTTGGCCTTGTTCCATGAGGCGGTGAACGCAAATGGTATTATGAGTATACCCTGATTTTCTTTCAAAAATTGACTTTTTGCGACAAAAAATCAGTCACAAAAGGTTACTTTTTGTGTCTTCTTTTATTTGCGTGACTAATTTTTCTTTTTGTGGCTGATTTTACCTTTTTTCTGACTGATTTTTAGTCCCAAAATTCCACTAAAAATATGTTTTAAGTATGGAAATACTTGGTACTAATACTATTGGTAAAATGCGATCTCGAAAATCCTTCTTTGACTCACACTTTGCTCTGCTCCATGCTCATCAAATCTATCGATTGCACCAGAAAGCCAAAAGTTTCAAAGAACTCAAGAATCAAAATAACTAAGAAATCCAGCTTTTGTTCTTATATTTAAACATGATGTTGGAGAATAAGCCAATAACTTTTGAGTAATATCTAATCAAACGTGGCTGTGCAAAGTGCACACTTGCTTGTAAGGTATGGCAAAAATGCAGTGCGCATATTTTTGTGGGTATGCGGAAGGCAAACTGGGGCGAAGAATTTCAGCTGAGAACACCAAAATGGCACAGATGAAGAAAGTACACAGATGAGGCCGTGCCTGACTGGGAGCTGGTCGTCGATCCAAGCGCAGGAGAAGGACAACCCTCAGATGGCAGCCCTCACTCTCGCAGGTGACCGGCACACGTTCATATCGCAACAAGCCAAGAATAGTCAACTGTTGTCACTGGCGCAACAAAAGGATTGTTAGGCTCCTTCAGAGGGCCCCAAGAACAAGAGAAGCAGCTTGGAATTTTGGAATCTCGTCTATCGCAGTCCGGAGGATTGGTTACTGCCGTGTGAAGCTTGGATGGGCAAGGCTCATTCCCTATCAAGCATCCCAGTTGCCCCCAAACTAAGAACACCGTCAATGTGACGAGGCAGATCAAGCAGTGGATTGCAGAGGAGAGAAGGAGGACAACCAGAGGGACATTCTGCAGCTAGCAGAGTTTCTAAAACAAGAAGCAAGCATATTGTGACGTCACATGGTTAAAAGAGCCTTTTTTGGCCCCGTGGGCAGAAACTGACCAATAAGGCAAAGCGACAATGCGTGGTCAGAGCATAGAAGTTTCTCAGTTTGCCGAAGAGCAGGCCAAGGGTGCTCTGGTCCTTGTCAAAGAAGAGGCTTTCATTGATTTGGCCTCAGACTGATTGAGTAATTATGAAGTGTTTTCCTGAGGCCATGGATCTTGGGCTCACCAACGAATGATGACAGCGAGAGTTTGGACTGATGCTGTGAGGAGTCATCACATCTGATGGGAAGTCACACATCCTGTTCTCTGAAAAAGGAATAAATATCAAGAGTACCATCTTCACTATGATGGAGGAGCATCTCAGTAGGCTCAACAAGACCTAACAAGATTCTGAGGCACTGCATAGAGCTTGGTGGATCCAGGATTAGGCACCAGCTCACTCATCTGGTCAGACCCAGATATCACTGAGAGAGAGGCTAATAGATAAGTCTGCCAGGATTGGTGTAAAGTCGTTTTGACCAGCAAACTCTCCAGATCTTGAGCCCTTGATATGCCGCCTGAACAGTCCTGAACCAGGCTGTAAGGGGATGTCAGGCAGTCTGTCCCTTGAGATGCTAAAAACAAGAATAGGGAAGATGGGGCAGGATAGTAACCCCTACCTTTGCCTCAACAAGTGTGAAGAGAAATGGAAGTCATGTGAGTGCTGCTGACAGCAGTTCTCATGTATTGCTGTGACCACCTGTGTTGTCAGATAATCTCAAGTGAAGTATGTGGCCTATCTGCTGGATATGCACATACACTGCGTTCTCGTTTGATAGGCAAGGGCATAAATCTTAGACAACTCATGACTGAGTGAATGAGAGGAGCTGAAATTTGGATCATGAAGATCTCTCCAAATGAGCAACAGATTCATGACACTTTCAGACATGATTTCCAGCCTAGACTTTGCTTGAACTAGGCTTCCCACTTAAGCCCTGTTCTTTTTTAATAAGTAGTCTCTGTGGTAGGAGTATTGTTGTGTAGTAAAAGTATCTCCGGTCGAGCTGAAAGTTCAGGTCAAGGTAGTAGACATATGGAGCTGAACTTGCTAAAAAATTGAGCTCAAAATTGCAAAGTTTGGGTAATAATCTCAGGCACAATTTTGGAGCTCCTGAAGCACAGTACAGTGTAAATGTTGAGGAGCCTGACAAGGTGTACACGCGCCCTGAAGAACCTTACAAGGTAAGGTTTAAGATTAGCTAGTATGATTGAGGTCTACATTTTACCTATACCTCAGCAAACAGTTTCAATGTCAAAGTTGAAGTCCACTAGCACAGTTTCAATGTCAAAGTTGAAGTCCACTAGCACAGTTTCAATGTCAAAGTTGAAGTCCACTAGCACAGTTTCAAT
>JAAUXU010117717.1_pt1 | contig 16427 bp, 12 predicted proteins | sample 7278151 | NCBI WGS metagenome assembly JAAUXU01 (sample SAMN14350113, study PRJNA611818) | marine sediment metagenome | isolation source: surface marine sediment (1.8m) | place: French Polynesia: Moorea | collected 2018-08 | reverse complement strand
TCATCACTCAAAGTGCTGCAATTTGTTGGCAAACACCGACAAGGAAAAGTCCAAGCTGGAATGACTGCACCAGCTTTAAGACTTTAACTTTACAGGTCTGCCATTGTCTGTGTAAGCGAGGCTGTTTGGGCCGAAGCCGGTGTCGTCAGCCCAGTCAGATCTCAATTTTGCAACAAACAGTTCCCCCTGTGAAGCAAGATCTTTTCCATCTGCAGGATGAGATTCTGCATTTAATTTGCTCGGACATCCGAACATTCAAGTCAGTTCCACTGTAGATGGATGTTGCAAAAAAAAAAAAGAAGAACAGCTGTGTCTTTTACCCCGTCAGTGTGGTACGCGCTGAGCCTCCCGCCCACGTCGAACTCCTTGAGCACCGCGCTCATGCTCTTGTTGGAATCTGCGGAGAAGAGAAGCCATTTAAGGAGAGAGAAGGGGAAAAAAGCTCACAGTTTGCTCACACTTAATCTAAACACCGCCAACTGCTCCAAACACCCAGGTTATTTTGCCAGGGTACAAATAATTGTGTCTGGTAGAGGAGACGTCTCAAAATTCCCCCCTTTTTTGGGCTGCTGCAACTGCATTTTTTTTCTTCCAGGCTCCGCCGTCAACTTTTCTGTTGCTAAGCGTATTTTTGCTACAAAAAAGGGGTGGAAAAGTCAAATTTGCCTTATTATTATTTCGCGCGCTAAAGTTTAATTTTGGTGGAGAGAGTTCAACCTCTCCTCTTGCTCACGCCTGAGGGAAAGTTTGCACGAAGAAAACGTGGCCGATAATAAACAGTCGTGAAAGTCTTTGTCTTCCTCAGCTAAGCGCGCCTTAAGCTTTAAGGTAAGTGTTAATTAAAGGGTGGAAAGGTGATCCATGGGCTCCTTGAGGCCTATTCTGAAATGAGCTTTCAATGGGGAAGAGGAAAAGGTCATGGGAGACGCATGAAAGGTCAAGCGTGATCCACAAGGAGTCATCGGTTGGCAACCCTGGGTCTGGGGAAAGGGATGGCGTCAACTGCTGCCCCGAGGTGGTCGTAGCCCAGGCCTGGACAGAGACAAACATGGCGGACACCAAGTCCATCCCCCAGATGTGCCCAGGTTTGCCACGGGGAGCCTTCCTCGTCGTCAACGTCTCCTGGGCCCAGCCCAGGTTGGCCATGAGCTGCGGCTTTCAGGCGGCTCACACTGTAGCGTCAGTACAACAAAGCACAGTGGAGACTACATTACAACAATGCCCTATGCAAATGCAGCTTTCTCATATTGTAGGATTGAGAGCAAGTTTACATCACGCAGCTTTCACTTTTCCGTCATCTCCTACTACTTTCTGGCATCCAATATCTGGCTCAGAAGTTTTCTCTCTTGCACACGCGCATGCGCTTCTACAAATAGGAAGAGAGAGCCTTTTCGTTCATCAAACATCCCCCTCTGCCCCCCCCCCCCTTCGTACAAGTCTACTGCAATTACTCTCTCGATAAGTGAACTCGTCTGTAGAGAGGAGTGTTGGGGGGGGGGGGGGGGGAAGGGGGGTACAAAGTGGGCTTGACGCGTGAAAATCTGCTCCTGATATCCTGAGTGTTTGTTATATCTAACTGCACACGCTGCGTGTATACACGAATGTGTGGGGGGTTACAGTGCGGGGGGGTCTAAGTTGGCAAAGGCTTTCTTAGATATTGAGGAGGAAGAGAGAGAGGGACATATGAATGGAGGTGATCTCATGCATATGTGTGTTATAGCCTAAAGGAAAACATGTCTGTTTGCAGTCTGTCCATTTTTTGGAGGGGGGGAGGGGGTTCGTCCCCATTTCACAGAGATCCCTGTTCCATTACTGTGTGAGAGAGACTGATTGTTTGTGAAAGTGGACCTATCTGGGGCAGGGTTTTTTTCGGGGGGGACTCTTATCTGGGGCAGCTTTTGCCCTGATTGGATGGCCAAAAACGAAAGCTGCCTGCTTATAAGTTCATGTCACACAGAAAAGGTCACCTACTTTGCTGTCACATAATGTATATTTATATATGTGCGTGCGTGAAGAGGGGTAGGAGTGCATTTATAATGTATAAGAAGATTGTCCTTTGCCAACAAAGCAGAAAGCTTGACTTCGGAAGCTGGAAAAAAGTAAGAAAAACTAGCCACAGTTCTTTCTCCCGTCCCCATATAAATCTGAGCTTTTTTTTGCAAAAAAAAGTTTGGCTCCTACTGCTGAGTGCATTTCTCTGCCAGACAAAAGAAAGCGTTGTAGCACTTTAGGCACAGCTGGCAAAGATGCACATGAGATGTTTTTTTTGCTGTCTCGTCGAGCACCCTGAGTGAAATTTATTGCTTTTCATCTCTTTATTTTTATGAAGAAGAGGAAAAATTCTTGTTTTATTTTTTTGTTCTTGTTTTTTATATACCTTTTTTGGCTCTTCATCTCTCCCCCGTGATCACGCAGTCATTTTGCTTTCTCGAGCGCGATTTCCCCAACCCACCCCAAAAATGCTCTGCCAGACACAAAAGCCAGTTGTCAACGGCGTGGCAACTCCTGCCAGATCAGGGCTCTCTCCCTATCATTCTTCTGGCCGAGTTTAGGGAGACTAATCTTTTAGAGCCTTTCTCATCGGCTCGCTTTACTCACCCGGGCTACGCAATTTTTATGTACTGTTCGCACACACATACAATGTGCAGTAATCGCCCTAGAAAGAAGGAATTCCATATTTCCCCCCTCCCCCCCCCCCCCAAAAAAAAAAAATCTTCCTGAATTCCGCAGGAATTCCGATTTTCTTCTCCATGGTAACTTCTTCTCGTGCAGAGTTGACTGATATAATCGATCAGTGCAGCAAGATGTCGAGCTTGCAGATCGAAGCTACAGTCCAGACAAAGACCGAATTGAGTAGCTTTTTTTGAATAAAAGTGCGACATTTCTGTGCAAAATTTTGAACTTTTGAAAATGAAAAAACCTTTTCCCCCAAAACTGGCGCAGTCATTGGCCGTGCGCCGCTCCCTTGCGCCATGCCCTTGCGCCATGCCCTTGCGCCATGCTCTGGCGCCATGCCCTTGCGCCACCTCGCGCCGGCCCCTGCCACATGCGCCACGCTAAAAAGAGTCTTGCGCTTTCGTGGCGATCGACGATAGAAGCCTCTGCGTAGTCGATGTGCAAAAAAGCAAACAGATGCTGAGCGAGAGCGTGTAAAAAAACCTCCTCACATACTTGTTCTCTCTCTCTCTCTTGTCGGCCTAAAAGGGCATGATAAAAAGACGCATTTTTAAAGCACAGTTTTAACATTTACTTGTTTGTTGCTATGCAGGAGTTGCCACATTGTTTACTCTTTTGCCGATGAGCAAACAAAGTTCTTTTTCGTTCAAAGTTCAAAAAAAAACATTTGTCAAACCTTAGCCAATATGTTGAAAATGTGACACTTTTTACAAATGACTTTTGGTGATACATTTACGTATGTACTAGAAGGCAGCTCAAGGCTGAAAGTTGCACAAAGTTTTAGAGCATCAGCTCTAAAATGGCCATTGAAGCAAAGCCAGGACTGGCCTTCAAGGCCACTCCTTGACTGTGGCCGTTGAAAGCTCGGTACTCGCTGGATACTTCGGAAAGGCTTCCATTTGTCAATGGGTCCCGGCAAAATATGTACTGATTTTTGCGACTAAAACAGCACTCTGGTGTGTGGCCTCAAAGTGCTGCTCTTTTTGCCACCATCAAACCTAACAACGTTGTTTTAGGATGGAACGCGCAGCTCTCTTAGAACACCGTGGGTGAGTGTTATTTTTTGCATCAGAGATAAAAATGTGACCTTCACTGACACGTTTTAGTGTATTGTTTCATATCAATACGTTGTTCCATTACAAGGTGCATAACAAAATGTCAGGTTGGCCACCGTTTGTCTCAAGTATGTGTGTCGGGTGCAATCAAGCATAAATGAGACGATTCTCCATGTTATGCTATAAGACTACCTGAAATTGTGATGATATCGTGAATAACCTTTAAACCTTTCCGAACGACTTCTATTTGCTTTATGTCCATCGATTGTTATCATGAGACATACCAAAAGCACTTAAAGAGAGGTGTCCAACAATTTTGAAGTTGAGTGCATCGTGAACACGAAATCTTGATCAAGGAAGCAACTAAGCTTTTTTCAACAGGATCAATGAGTCTCCCTCAATGATTCGTTTGAGACAATCAGTGTGTGTAACAGAGGATTAGGTTTCATCCTCCATGAGGACCTGGACCTGGTACTGTTAAGTGTGCAGGGGTCTTAGAGAACAACTCTCTCTAAATTTTTGTGGTCAGCTATATGATCAGCTGACGTGATGTATGTCTGGAAAACGTTCAAAGAACATCTACAAAACGATTTACAGTCAGACGTTGTCATATTAGTAAGCACAAAGAGAAGTCTCGTTTGTGCTCGACCGGCCCTTGTATATGCAGGATGTCCCAGAGCTACAGATGTTGCAAATTCCGAACCCCTGTGATACTAATACTAAAAGGTTGAGCAATTCCTGGCTTTCTCACACCATCTACAGTGTGCACACATAAGATTCAGACTCCAGCAGCCACATTCATCAGGGCTCTCGCAGTACCACAAAGTAAAAAACTTTGGAGACGTGTCATTAATAATTTTTATTGGCATCGCCCTGAAGAGGAAAATCATCAGAATAGTCACTACCAGCGGCCAGCATGTGCCCGATGCAGGGGACTTCTTGACCTCAGCCTCCAGTACGTCGGCCCCAAGTGCAACTTTGTGTTTGGCAACACTGCTGTTGCACATGCTACCCACTCCATGCTGTCCCATATAGGATAGTCCATTGGAGACACATCGGGGAGGGGCAACTCAACTGATGCAGGCCACAAGTTGGCAAATTTGCTTCACACCACTTTCGCACTTTCTTTGCTGCGTGGAGTGATGGCTGAAGTCTTGCTGGAACTCATACCGGGTGGGTGGACATGTCTCAGACCCTTTTTTTTAAAAAAAAGTTGAGAGCTGTGGCGTTTATCTAAGTCAAGATGCAGAGCTACTCACTCTGAAATGATACCTGACATGTTTTTTACCAACAGTCTCCGTTTGAGCTCTCTATGATGTATACAGGCTTTTCGATGGCCTCCTACAGCTTGGCCATCCTCTGCCCATGTTGTTAATCTTCAGGCTGCTGTTATTCATCAGGCAGCTCTGTAAATGAGCTGTCCTTATGAAAGCAGACATTAGCGAGATCAGACGAGGACAAAATTGAAGGCTCACGCAATCGAAATCTGACCTTGTCTTATTAGCCGTCCAAAATCAAAGTTAATAACCAATTCATAATCAGAGCAATGGGCTCGAGTTCTAAGGGGTAAAAATGAGTTAAGGCATGTACGACTACCCAATTGAGCTGAGTACGATGACAAATTAGTTAAGGACAGTTGTTCTCAGTATGATTCTGGAATCAAAGGATTGAGAATTTGAACATACATGATGGATACACGAACAATTTGTGACCACTTTGACCAAACAGTGAGCTTTACGACAATGCCGAATAGACTATTACTGCCAGAACAATCCACAAGCATCTCGTCCATGGGTTGGTCAGAAACAGACCTCATCATCGTGTCATGCAGCTCATCTCATGCTTCATCAGCCTCGAGGTCAAAAGCAATGGAGAGCGACGCATGGGGCAGTAGTCAGAATGGTGTCTCATGAACAACTGCTAGATCGCTAAGTACTTGCCTCGATGCTCAGGTCGTCACTTTTAATATGGACACAAGATTTTCCAAATAGCAACAAAATGAAAGAAGGGTCATAGAGAAAGATACAGTACAGTACAGTACACTACACTACACTACGCAAGAAAACACATGCACTATTCTACACAAACATTCTCATTCCTGCAATTCCCCCTGTTGCTTGACTGAGATCTCGATGCTCAAGCATTTCCAATGATTCCAATCCAATGTTCAGACCCAAAGTCCTATATTTTGGCCCATGTCTTGATCTTGCATCACCCATCTCACTCACTAGCTCTGATTATGGACTACTTTATTGTCACAACCTCTGTGATTAGCTGTCTTCTTTATAGTCTTCTCACTGCAGCATATAGGTCTCCAGTCTACATAATACAACTCACATACTGTTTATATGATTGATAGGTCAATACCTAGTGTGCAAAATGTGCTAATGACACCGCTGTTTCACAATGCAGCAAGCTTCCTCCATGTCCATGTCCAGCAATGTTTGACATGATGGTTGATCCTTGCTGGAATTGCTCTGTACTCTTGGAATGAAGCCCCAAGCTTGATTAGTGAAGCATGTGGAAGTGGATACTCCCAGAGCTGCTGACTCTTCAAACTCATCAAGTGCATTTTGCCTCCAATCTTTAGAGTCCACACAGCCTCCAGAGTGACAACGCTGATGACATTGTGCACATAATGCATGGAGTGTTGGGCAAACCTTGATCAGATGAAGGAGCTCAATCTGGCATCTTGAATTGGTGCACGTGGGAAATTTGCTCCGTGCATTTGCTCCGTGCTCACAGTCAGCACTTATATGTTCCTTGGGTTGTGGCCATGCCACAGCTACTGGACCAAAAGCACAGGCATGATGAGAGCTGCCACAAAACCCACACCTCTGCCCCCACTAAGAATATCCCACTCATGCATTCTCCGTCTGCCTCCACGTGCTCAAAGCCAAGGGCATGATGTAATGCCTGCTCCTTCACCTTTGCTTGTAAGGGCACTCTCTGATCAGGTCACATACATTCACCATCGCTTCTTCTGGCTCTCGCTTTTGCTTGAGGGGCTGATCCTGACTCATCAACCTAGTCGCATTGGACTGTCCTGATTCGATACTGGAAAGCTGAACTATGACTGTAGCAGTGCTCTGCCTCTGCCTAGTCTGATCTGTCTCAAACGCGACTTGTTCCTCATCAGTAACATTGACGTTGAGTACATCGTCGAGGTCATAGTCTGTTGAGCAGTCGTTATAGGGTGCTCAAGGATTTCCAAAACAACCTTCTAAGCCCATTCTGCCATGAAGTTCCTCTCCTGATCGCACAGCTCGATGATGCAATTCTGTGCCAGCATGAAGATGAATGATGTGGGCACCCATAGATCATGAGACATGTACCACACTGCCACGTCCAGTGATATTCTTGTGCACTGGTGCAGATGAGATGGACTCCTCCAGTAAGGCCACCTCGAGTGACAATGCCGCTGTTCCTTATGTTTCGACAGCAAGCAAGCATTAAGGTGACTAAATCAACGCTTTGCGAGAAGCTTTCTTGATTGCTTTGTGTGGTATAGTCCTTCACAATCATGCTTATTATAATTGTGAGCCCCGATTTGCCTCCATCTAGATGGGAGACTTCTTCTTGAGTGGGAGAGTAGAAGAATGTGTGTTTGTAGTGCGGGAAGATGTTCTGTACATCGATTTGAACTAGCAAAAATGCATAGACTGATTCCTGGAAGTCAAAACCTGAGCAACTGGTTTGTGTAGCTGATTGGTCAGATGCGTAGGAAGGAGCTTGGCAATGGTCTTTGCTGATGGGTTCTGGGTCTGAAGAAGATCAGTCCTGAATATATCAAGGACATAGAGAGAACTAGCTAAGGCAATCTGTATACTAAAAGGCATAGATTGGCCCGTTGTCGACTCTGTATCCACGCTGCGTGTTGTGGAACCGCTGATCCATGCTCCCTATCATCCAATCTTCGTAGTCTTGGCATTCCCACATAAGCTGTGGCCTTGAGGAGGGACGAGCAGAGAGCAAATGTTGAATTCACGCATGGTTTAGGACTTAATAGTAAGCTAATCAGTATCAATTACTTACGACGCTTAACATGACTGCAGTGTAAGGAAAACAAGGCAAAAAGACACCTCACGCTATGCAATGCCTGCTGTGAGTTTTCCTTGTCTCAGACATTTTTCTCCAACTTTGGTTACTTTTTTACTGCTTGGGCCTGTTACACCACAACTTAAAGCTGAGACAACGCTCTATCCTCGCTATATTGTTCCATGTTGACAGAAAATGCAAAAAACACAAAGTTTATAAGCAATTTAATGTGTCCAAGACATTTCTGCCCACCCGGTAGTTGCCATCAGGGCATGTGGCCTTCACCCATGGCCACACATGCATCCAAAGGACATTCCAGTGGATATTTGCTGTCATCTACGGACCTGCTGAAACCCACTGTGGTGGTATTTTTCCGGAATCAATGACACCAAGTACCATGGCACCAGCAGGGTGCTTTGAGCACCAGATCGGATGCACAGCATCAGGAGACTTGGCAAGGAAGCAGTCATGCCTGGTCAACCATGCACACCTTGTCAGAGAAGATGCAGACATTTGATGGGATGTTGTGCTCCAGCGTCAACAACTTCTTGCCATGCTCAACATGCCTCACCTTCGCTTTCCCTATGAGGAGCTGCCAGTGCCTCCTGACATACAAAGTGAGGTCAAGGCCACAAATGCCATGGTCAATGACACTATGGTGCACGGCAGTCTCAGCTGACTGCTTCGAGATTGTCTTTGTTGGTTGGCCTCAACTCAGCCTTCAGTGCGGCCATGAAGATGTGTGAGCGCACCATTGTTGAGCCTGAACCCTTCTTCTGCTTCAGAGCATCCTCCTCACCCCCTCCTGAGCCTCTTCTTAGTGTTGAAGACGGTTGCACAGCTGCAGCCAATGATCCGCACAATCTCTGCTGTTGGGATGTGTGCAGTGAACAGGTCAGCAAGCCTCTGGTGATTCCACTCCTCCATCTTCCCAGTGCCACAAAACTTTTCTTGGTAAACAAAAAGGATCGACAAATGTCCAGTCTACTTGCACTTCTATGCAGACCTGCACGATGGTGTGACGGGAAATTCACATGGAGTCTACATTTTATGCGCGCACACTGTATGTTTTACTTGGCGTGGGTGAACACGTATTCGGACGACTGAGGAGGAGGAGAGAGCACTTAAAGCAAGCTGAAATCCGGAGAAACCCAAAGGAACCCCCGGTAGAACACTAACAACACCCGAGTAACCCCTTGTGAAAGTTGTCATGTCACAAAATTTCAGATTCGATCATAGAAACTGTAGAAAACCATTGAGACTTGATAGATCTAATATGTAAAGTCAGTGGCGTGTGTCTTTGTGACGGTTTCACGGCCAAAGCGCTTGACCGATCACAACCAAAGTTGGTATGGTGATAGCTCTTTACTTGGAGAACGTCTTATTGGGGGGAGGGGGGAGGGAATTTGAGTATGAGGGGTTTTGTATATAGTTGTACTGTTCGACCGATGATGCCCAAATTTGGCATGTGGACACTTTGGGTCCCTGAGGACATCTTAGGCTATGTGACCTGACCCCTTGGTCTCGCCAACTGGAAGTCTTCCTCACCCCACCCTCCAAGAAGTTATAGGGGTGAATGAGGTCACCTATGATCCCAGCATCACTGGAGGTCACAACCATGGTTGAAGCAGACAATCAGTCCCCAAATCTCTCATGCATGTGTATTGGAGTTGTTTTAGTACCCAAAATCAGAAATGTCCCATTTGACCAGAAGGAGGCCTCCATCGAAAAAAGTTTATAAAAAAGGATGCTCAGCATCTCCCCTTGAAGTGGGTAAGCAGATGAGTTGAAATCTGATCTCAATGGTCATTTGAGGAGACAAAGTGAAGTTAAAAACCTTGTTTTCGTGAAAAAATTGATCACAATTTGTGACCTCGAATGACCCCTAAAGACAAATGTGACCGTACCAACTATTCCACATCCCCTTCAAGCACATTTACCTCATGTGACGTTGCCAGTAGTTGATAAAAATAGTCTTAGTTTTTCCTGTAGACTCTTTCAAGAAAGGAACTGCCGTAATCCCTGCAGCATGAGTGAAATAACAGCAACACCTGCTTGTTTAGCTGCTCTGTTGTGTGAAAGTAAAATATTATTTTGGCCACCATTCATCTTGCATATTATTTATAGCATAGATATACATCAATGTAACGTGTTACATTTAATTGCGTCAGTATGTGACTTGTGAGTAATTTACGAACACACACTGCACTTATACATACACACACTTGTCAAGTACGTAAGCTGCACGAATTAGAACTTGCAATCGCATCCAACGATCCCAAGTGTCTTTGTTCTCCACAGCCCTTAACACTCTTGTCCGCTCTTGTTCAGCCTCTCCCAAAGGCAGATGTAAAAAGCTCTGCTGTGCTGTATGTGACGTCATAGGGAAGGTTGTGACGTCACAGCCACTGTGACAGCGAAAGCCAGAAAGAGAGAGAGAGAGAGAGAGAGGAGAATCTGTAGAAGTGCTTTTAGCATCGAGAATCTTCAACACATGCGTGTGACAAATGGACCCCTAGGAGGCGTCTACAGCACACGCGCGCATGTTCACCAACACGGACATACACACACATACACACAAGATGGGGGCTTCGTAAAGTTATTAATAACTACAGGGTGACAACAAAAATGAGTGAGCGCCCTTCTCAAGCATGAAAATACCCTTAAACGGTGATCCAGACCCCTCCTTTTTTTAAGTGCTTAGGGAAATTAATGCAGGAGACGATGTCACGCCTTATGTAAGAAATGGATGTTTGGATGGATCTTGCTGCAGCTGAAGGCGTCGTCTGATCCAGCCTGTAAAAGTTGGGCTCGGCCGAGGGTGAGCAGTTGTTGTTGTCGTCCACCAAAGGAGATTATAACACCACTCCTCTCCCTTGAAGAACGCCAAGGCCTCACTTTTTTCTTTGTCCCGCTCCTGCTCGCGTGCAGTTTGCAAACTAAAATTTTTCCCCTCTTCTCGTTTGCCAAAAAAGGGGCCAACTTTTCTGGACTTCCGAACTTTTGGCTTTTTTTAAAAAAAAAATCCGGATAATAAAACGTCGTCTTCGTGGTCGAAATATTATCCTAGGAAAATTCTCATGTGATGAATTGAATTGATGCTCATTTTTTTATATTTGGGTGCTGCCTTTTTTTTACCTCCAGACAGGCGGAAGTGAGTGATAACCAAGTGAGAAATGGGTGTTCATGGAAGGCCTGTCCAAGCATGACTACAATAAAGGAGATAAGAGGAGGAAATGTGCAATGGTAGCTTAAGAGAAAGAAAAATCACCCACATCTTTCACTTCGGTATAAGTGCGAACAAGCAAACATGGATGGGACACAGCTCAAGTACTGAGACTCCCTCTGTGTGTCACCTGATGTCACAAGCTCCAGCTGTGAACTTGGTGTGAATAATCTTTAGACCTGTCCAAACAATTTCTATTTGCTTCGCGCCTGCTGATTTTTAACACAGAGGACACGGAAGGCACTTAAACAGAGGTGTCACGCATGATGCGTGCAATTCTATGCTGGAGAGGTTGAGTGTGCGTGAAATCTGGAACAAGGAGGACATTTCACATGTTGGCAATGAGGACCATCGAATCCCCATCGATGATTCGTGTCACAGAAGACCAGACTTCTGCCAAGACCCAAACATGTCCTGGGCGTGTTTGAACGTGGACGGCTCTCACAGGACGTCTCTCCTTAAGTGCTCGAGGTCTGTCTTGTGTATAAAAAAAATGACTGAGGAAAAGTACATAGGAGCTGTTGGGGAAAGTTTTTGAGATGATTCTCAAAAAATTTACAGCTGGAGGTTGTCACATAACTTATAATAAAGAGTAGTCTCATTAATTCTAGAAGGCCCTTCCTGTTGCACAAAACTCCAATTGTTCTTGAGTCACCTAACTGGAAGATGTAGACGTGTCAGCTGCCTCACAGCTTTAAGTTGAGACTATGTTATATTGAAAAAGTATCGTTCCGCTGCTACTCGGTACTTTCCCCGAGTATCATTCGATACGATCTGCAGCGTCTCCCAGTATCGAGTATCGTCTCGCCAAAAGTATCGTCTAAGCATACTCAGTACAAGAGACAAATGGGTTGCACATTAATTAATCTTTGAGCTGGCTCTTGTTGCGTATTTTTTATTACAGTTTGAGAAGCCCCCAATTGGTCCCTCTACCATGAACTTCTCTATGCTAAGTTTGTTGCCTTGGTTGGACATTTTGGTGTCGTGCGGTGAAGCCAGGAAAAATTCCCCCAACAAAGTTGAGGAGGATGCTCAGATTACAATTAGCATTTTATAAATATTGACGAACAGCTCTTTCTTGGCATTTTTCATATGTGACGCTCTGATGCCCCACTGGATATGAGGGCCGAGGATGCCCAAAGGCAGAAAGTCAAGCAATGAGCACGTCTCGACAGTTTCCAATCACAGGGTGTTCAAAAAGGAAGCTGCAACTTTTATACTAGCAAATTGCACATTTCGGGGGGGGGGCAGATCAGTGTGCAATGGCCCAAATGAAAGCTAAGTATTGGAGAAATTGTTCTGCACTCCCAGATTCATCATGATGACTACGTCCAAAGTCACATCAGCCCATCATGAAAAAGAAAAGAGTGGAGTAAACAGTACAATACCCTGCACCATCTTTTTGTGCCTCCCCCCCCCGGGCGAATGCTCAGACAGCCATCTGGGGATCTCGGTGCGGATATTAGCACAGAGTGTGGGGATATTGATGCAGAGAAAGGAGCTCCTGAATTTTAGCTTTAACATTATCATCACTTTTGTATTATTTTAGTCTTAGTATAACAGCAGTCACCCTTTATAGCACCAGCTTTGAGCCAGGTACCTTTTGCCGCAGTGTGCTTCAATAAGCGGAGCATCCTGTCTAAGGTCCTTCCCAGGCCTCATCAGGCCTCAGATGGACCTTAAACAGCTGGAATGGTGACTGAAACGTAGAGGTGTGCGAGGGAGATGGACAGCAAATGAAGTCTATTTAGTGGTGTTTGATCAGCCTCAGGGATCCTTCTATGCAAGGGATGTTCCGATGCAATCAAAACCTTAAGCTTTGGGGGGATAACATAGCATTAAAACTTCGTAAACATAGCAGTGAAATAGCAAAAGATATGAGACCGGCGGTAACTTTGACACTGTTCTAGCTACAGTAGCTGTAAGTACAAGAAACACTGTTTATTGTAGCTGCTGAATGTGTGTCGCAATTAAAGCTACATAACAATGTCGTCGTACTTAGGTTCTTTTGTGAGATAAGTAGCAAGAGAAAGTAAAAATGCATTACTCTTACATCTACGACGTGTTACCAAATGTGCTCTGAGTCGCCAATCCACATACTTGGGCTCTGTCATGAGGCTAATCCGTCATCATTACCATTAGAGTCGAATGCAACTGAATAAGTTGCACATTTACTTGCAAAATTACCTACGGTGACTGTCATTAAGGCCCTCCGGGTAAAAATTCGGACCGAGTATGTGTTCCATCATGTTACATTTTAGCTGCAAATCGGCGCACTCAGGCTCAATTTTGAGGCAATTATGTCATTAGAATGAATTTGGAACTGAATGTGTTGCATTTTGATTCGCAAAGACACCTGCTGAGGCTGAACTGGTGTTAGGTCACAAACCGCATTACAGTGTTAGGATGTAATTTCAGAGGCAAAAAATAAGCTACATTACGAGAGTGAAACTGCAGCTGAATCTCGCAGAAAACTTTCAATTATTCTGCACACTTTGCACATCCATTCCTAGACAACGAGACCTGACAATTTACGTGACGAAAAGAGGATTCTCAGCTGCTCTTTTGTTGCTTTTTTCACCCTGCGATTGCAATGTTATTACCATTTTTTGTCACTTTACCCCATTTTGGGGTCACTTTACCCCATTCTTTGGTCACTTTACCCCATTTTTTTACTTCGAACTTGCAGTCTGGCCATCCAAGTCATTTCTGTCCAGTTCCTCACACAAATTTCCGCGGTTCTTTTTGGTGATATCGAAAAAAAGCAGCCCCCAAAGAGATGTCATCATTTGCAACACTTGTCTGGAGGAGAAACTTTCAGGTGTTGACTTATTGTTATTTTCTTGCAGTTTCTCGGGTGGAGTCTGAAATTGGGGCCGATGTCTTAAGCGGCGCGTGCGCGTGCGCACACGCGCGTGCGCGAGTGCGCAGACTTGACAACTGGCGACCTTCGAGGTGAAGTTTTCCTCCTCCTCCTCCTTGTATCGGACACCGTGTGGGTCAAAAAAAAATCTCCTCCACCCTTTTTTTTTTTGGACGATCACTCTGTTCGCGTTTGACTCGCCGAGTTGGCCACTTGTACAGGGTGGTTCTGATTTTTTGTTGCAGTCCCTCGAGCTGAATGGCGTGGACACGAGCAAGTCTGACCCGACCGAGGCGCTCTGTGTGGCCCCAGAGCGATCCCTGGCCCTGCACATCATGTTGCGGTCGCTGCTGGGGTGTCCGTCGTTGTCGGTGAGCCAGTCCACCGACCGCAGACAAGCAGACTTTTCCTGCCACTGGCCAGATCTCCGAGATGACAGCTGTTGAGGGGTGCAGTCAAAGGCTGACATAACCCTCTTACGAGGATGAGGTAAGAGACATGAGTGTCAGAACTTGTGGAACACCCGGTCGACCCCTACTTTGACCGAGACTGATCAGGTTTCTAACAGCCTCGATTGAGGCCGCGTGAGCCTCAATTGGATCAAGAGAAATCCGACCAATGTCTACTGGCTGAAAGTCAGTTTGGTGGCAGTCACTGAATCACCTTTCCAAGCTTTCTTGAGCATCAGTGTTGTGAGATAAAGAACGTTCGACCTTGCTTAGAAGTAAGTATGAATTTGACTGGAGAGAAGAGCCAGCCTTAACTCATATTCTCAGTCTGTGTATCCAGAATCAAGTCTATTCAATGGTTGTTATGACCGTCATACATAGAAAGACTTATGGCTGTGGTCCAGAGGTCTAATGAAAGGAGATTAAGCTGACAAAACTTTCCTCTTCTTTTTCTTCTGCTCTTTCCTTTGTTGGAGAAATTAGGGATTCGAAGCACGGAGAGTTTGTCAGAGGTGGTGACAGCAAAGAAGAGGGGAAGAAAGAAAGGGTTGAGACTTGCCAGACAAATGCTAATTCATCGGCAAAGTTTTTCAAGTGGAAATAAAATACAAGCAATTTATTTTCTCTTTTTGGGCGAAGGCTGAAAGTTACTTTTGTCTCAAGTCAGATTGCTCGGATTTTGTTGTCTCGTCGGGCTTGTGTACGAAAATGACTCAGTTCTTTTCGCAAAACGACTTTGTCAAAAAAAAAAAAAATCGCGAGATGAAACTTTCGGGGGGGAAAAATCGCCCAAATTTGGATCCAGAAGGACTTTTTTTCCTCCGCGGAGATGGAAAATTTCCATTTCCTCCTCGGCGGGCGGGGAAAAAATGGGTAAAGGTAGAAGCGGGATCGATTAGAAGAGGTAAAAAATGTCAAGGGGGATGAAGAATCAACTCTTGCTCTGCCATATTAAAATTCAGGGTGACGAAAGAAGGATCAACTCAGCTTTGGCAGAAAAAAACTTCTGTCTCTGGAGACTCTTTGAAGAATGAGAAAGATTTTTTTTTTAAAATTAAAACCTACCGATTACCTCGCTCAGAAATGAATTTGGCGGGAAAAATCTCTCGAAGAATATGCAAATTTTTGCCGTACATTTCTTTTTTGCCTAGCAAAAGATGAAGAAAAAGGAAGCCGAGCAATTTTTGCACAATACAACAAAATTGGCGCGTGACATCATGACCCTGAAGGTCGCGTTGCAATCCTCAACATTCTTTCTGCAGCCGTTATTTATTCATTTATCCCCCCCCCCCTCTTCGTGCGGGCCCAGAGGCAGCAAAACCGAAGCCGCCCGCATATTTTTGCGCACTTCGTCCTCTCCGTCAGTCAAATAGGTCATGCAAATGTCTTTATGAGTCTCTTTTCTTGGCTCTCAGAGGGCGCAAACACAACCATGGTGTTCTACAACGTGTTGCGCGCGCGCGCCAGCATCGTGTGAGCCGCCAAAAGAAGAAAAAAAAAAAGAGGCCTCCCGCGCGCGTTTTTCGCGGATCTTTGACTCTACTTTAAAGGGCTTCAAAACTGCAAGGGCGCGCGCGCGCGCACGCCGGGAATTGCACACGAGGGGGACTCGAGAGCACAACAAACTCGGCCGGACAAAAGAATGTGCCAAGTTGTGGTGATGACGACGCTTTTGTTGAGCGGCGTCGTCGTCAACAAGATTGATTTAGCGGCTGAGATCCGAATTTTTGGAGGCGTTCAAACTGGGTGTGTGCACTGGCGACGCATGCCTATAGGCCTATGTGATCTGCATATATTGTGTCAATACACAGACATCTCTTCTGGTATGTTTGGGTGCCGCAAACGCTCTCAGTGTCTGGCAGAGAGAACAAATTGACTCCACCGGACGCTCCAGGAAGCAGCTGTCAAAACTGGGGATGTTGAAACCAAAAAATGTCCTCCTCCCTCCAGGAGCAAAAAAAAAGTCGTTCTCACTTTTTCTCCTTCTTTGATCGTGACACCTCTTGTCTCTGCCTCCCCCGCGCCCCCCCCCGCCCCCGCCCCCCCCCCCGCCCGCGAGCGGGGGGGGGGGGCCCCCCGAGGGGCCCGACCCAAAGACAAAATAAAACAAGGAAAAAAAC
>JAAUXU010021986.1_pt1 | contig 16433 bp, 21 predicted proteins | sample 7278151 | NCBI WGS metagenome assembly JAAUXU01 (sample SAMN14350113, study PRJNA611818) | marine sediment metagenome | isolation source: surface marine sediment (1.8m) | place: French Polynesia: Moorea | collected 2018-08 | reverse complement strand
GTGGGACACAGACGTTAGAGCACTATATGGATGTAATATTGTGGGGGGGGGGGGAGTACGTGTTGATATAACATTCATTAATAAAATAAAAAATGTTTGGGAAATGTGTGCAGGGTAGATAGAGGATAAAGTTAGTGAATAAAAGCAAAGTATGCATATGTCCTCGCGCGCGCTCACGCACTCGCGCACGCGCACCCACTCGATCAGGGCAGGCAGGCAAAAAACGTCTAGACAAAAATATATGCATTACAATAGTAGCACGCATGTGGAGTGGAGGGGTGTATCTTATCGATTCCATAGTGAGTTTCACGTGGTTGTTGCGTTTTTTACGTATGTTTTTTTTCATGAATACCTTACACATAAAATCGCCACAAAGTTTGCATAAGTGGAATAAAAATGGACATTTCGGGTGGAAAATGCATGTTACACCTACTATATACTGTGTGTATATTATATAAATATTGAGGGGGCATTAACACCTTAAACTTGTTGCCCTTCTGCGGGGGCCGATAAGGGAGGGGAGAAGTAGGGTAAACTCACTCAAAATTCTGCCGGTGTGAGTGAGCCTTCAGTTGACCACAGTTGCAGCATTTAGCGTGTCATAGACAGGCATAAGAAAGCAGACACTTAAATGCGGTTGTACACATAGACATTTACCATGTTTTTAGCAACATATAGTGCCGATAATAGAGACGTGTGAGCTTTTTAGAAGTTACAGATCTGTTTGTTGAGCGTGGGGGCGCAGTCACACGAAGGATTTTTGAGGTGATAAAGTCAGTCCTCATGCATCAGGCAGGTGAGAAAGTTTTTATCAAGGTAATAGATTAAAGTTCCATTCACGTATTGATTAAAAGAAGAACGTGGCTGTTGTACTGAGAAAAACTCTCAGGTTTCAATTTCTCAACTTAGTCTTGTAAAATCTGCTCAAAAGTCTTGAGGTTAAGAAGATTTAATTAAAGAAGAAGAAGAAATGCGTAACACATCAAAAGAGGGTCGTACACACACAGTTGGTCCCATACGCACACACATGAGGGGTGCAAGAAGGAGGGAAGAGGGGATGATTTTTGTTATTGTCATTTCGTCAAATCACTCTTTTCTTTGACTTTCCGCGTGTCATTGTTCTTCCCCTTCAGGAAAAAGGCTTTCGCAAATCCGTTGACATGAGCTTATAACAGATTTGAGTTCAAGTTGCTGCGCGGAATTTGCACGCAAATTCTGCACAGTTGTAATACACGGTTACGTATACAAACGATGATTGTTTTCACGCTCTGGAAATTGAGAGAAAATTGTCTCTGAATTCGTCATCATCTTGTGTAAGGCAAAAAAAACATAAATAAAAAACAAACTTGGCCAGCAATTTTTCGAGAGTTCACAATTTGACAGAAAGTGGTGAGTCCAACTTGGGTGGATGCGATGGTCGTCCTTTCCTTGCAAGTTTAGATCTGAGCCTTGGCCATCTTCTCGCTGGTCTCCGCGATCCTGTTCTTGTCCACCTTGGCTCCATGCTGCTCCCATCTGGAACAAGGCGAGCAGTCAGATTTTGCATGCAAGTATGCACGGGCCAGCAGCACGATGCTCTTCATCTCCCACAGAGAAGCCAACCGCATACTGTCCGTGGACGCAGGCCAGTTTCCGCATGCAATTTTGCGGGCAAACTTCCTGGAGAGAGAAGGAACTGGGTACAAGATGTGAAACTTACCTAGAGTCGTCAGACTCGTGCGTGAGCCACCGCTGATTGTACTTCTGTTCGAGCTCCCTCAGGTCGCACCAGGTGTGGTAGTTGTCTAGCCAGGGGTGCAACATGGCCTTGTCCACAGAGTAGCGCTTGCGGCTCTTCACCTGCGTGCAGACAGGGAATCCGATGGTTATTGAAAGTCAGCATCTCAGCCAGACACGATTGATTTCCATCCAAAGCGTCGGAGACCAAGTTTTGCCACACAAACAAATGCATTTTTCACCCATTGTTGACGGGAAGGGGCGGGGGGCAGGGGAACTGACCCCAGCGAATTGCTCCTGCAGTCTTGGAGGAGACGCGAGAAAGTTTTCTTTCTTCCTTTTTTTTACGTATACTCAGATTTCTACACTTGGTAGATTCACGCACGATTCGTCCCTCAGTGAATCACTGGGAAGTTTCTCTAATCACGCTCGTGTGCGTCAGCTGCTCTGTTTTTCTTAGCCAATCACTCAAACTTAAACACGCCTTCAAAAGCTTCAGCAAAGAAAAATATCCTGATCACATCATTCTGAGTCTTTGAGAGAGAATCCCGATCATGCTTGCCTGGAGGAGATTTCCGATGAGGTCGATGGCCTCGGTGGTGATTTCTTTCCACGGGTGTGGCGGGTACATGAAGCTAGCGTTCTGGATCTGCTCGTTGATGTCCTCGTCCTCGTTGAAAGGAAAAGTGCCGGAAAGGCTCACCTGCAACGATTTTATTTCCCCCAAGGCTCGCACGTTTTTTTTAGTTATCTCTCCCTCACATAGATGATGACTCCAGTGCTCCACATGTCGAGACTCCTGTTGTAGCCCTTGTTCCTCAGGACCTCGGGCGCCAAGTAGGCCGGGGTGCCCACCACGGATTTGCGAAAGCCCTTCTCGCCGATAATTCGGGCGAAGCCGAAATCACAAAGTTTTACCTGAAAGAAAAAAGTGTCCTTAGTAATTGGTGTAGCGCCGAAAGACACTATATCACGCACACCCACACACACTGATCAGTCTCATTCTTTACATAAGCTATACAACTTGGGTTTCTCTTTTAAGGAGCTATCATGTATGGCCCAAAATAAGGCTGGCAAAATCTGAGATCTCAGCTCTCCAATCAAACTCGTCACTTTCATGACTTCACCGATTTTTCCCGCAAGAAGCAAAAGCTTGTGATTCCTCTGAGTGTATTTTTTTTTTTTTGAAAAAGTGTCAACTCGAGTTACTGAGGCATCAGTTTCCGTGTGTTATTTTGGGCTCCATGATTTTCTTCAATGGTTGGCTTAATAATATAGGGGAAAAGTAAAGATTAGCGTGACTGAAGGGGACAGATGGCTGCAAGAGATGAACTCAGAGTCAAACTTGGGGTGAACAGGGGTGAAACCAGTGGAAAGAATCAGGAGAGGGGCTACAAAAGGTCCACTTCAGCTTGTCCTTTTGCTCTCTCTCCTGCAATTTCACCTCCACACCACACACCAGCGATTCGCATGCAGATTTGCCTGGCAAATATCCAGAAATCATGTGAACCTGAAACTGACGCTTAAGGGGGGAAGAGTGAGTTGTACAAAATGATGGAGATGCACACCAATAGCTGAAGACACACACTATGAAGAACGCACAGACTGAGAGCACTCGCTTGTAGTAAAAACATGCTTTTTAGGGTGTCGTCATACGAGAAGATTTTTCACTTGTGTGAGCACAATGAGATATGGAACAGAGTGACCAAAAAAATTTATCAAACGAACAACACTTTATCACAAGCATCGTTCTTGTTGGTTTTGCTTGGACACACTATAAACAATCTTCTGCTGGCCCTGGGTACTTCATGGACAGGTGGACCAGATGGCAACGGATACAGTGTGAGTCGAAAACATATCGGAACAACAGGCGTTTTTCTTCATCCCATTTAATACTTTTGTGACTCACATGGTAAACCCTTTTGCGTACACCTCAGATCTATGCAACAAATGGGCAAGGACTAAACCAACGTCAACAATGCTATGTGCACAGACAATATAACAATATTGCATTAATTTATTCTAGACAAGAGCAAGGACACAATTCATACCGAATGCACGCAAGAGCCATGCAAGCAAGCAAATAGGGGGTCGTCACTGCATCTCGAAGAAGACGCTACTTAACATTAGAACGCTGTAACTTGGTGAGTGTCTACGTATGTGCGTGACGTGGACGTTTGTGCTCGTGTTGAATACCATAACGCTCATAGGCTCGTACAGGTGCGACAGGTTGTAGATGTTAGATAAGATGCAGATGTAGACTACCTTAAACTTCTGTATTTACAAGAGTCAGGAGGAACATATTTCCGCTACTATTGCTTATTGTGCTCCGGATCATTCAACACGGACTATTCACTTTTTTGTGCACTATGAATGATGCAGAAGAATGAGAGAAGAAGTGAAGTTATTGGGATGCTTTGCGATCTTTATTCCTCCCCCTCTCCCCTTTGAGCACTCACTCACCCCAAGTCATGGACTTCCTGTCAGTGTCAAGACCAGAAAAACAATGGAACTTGAGGTTCGGGGTCCTCAAAAGGGAGTCTTCACAAGAAAGAAAAATATCCCCTCCTCGGACTGTGCTATATTTCGTGTGCAAGGTCCATTTCAGAAAAGTTTCACCTGGAGGAAATACTTTTTCATTATTATCATTCACACCAGGAGAATAGAGAAGAAAGGAGCTGCTTTTCCATCTTGCAAAGGGGGGGGGGAGTTTTTCCCTTACGTACACGCTTGTCTGGTCGAGTTTTTTCTCTTTATCAAAGGTCAGTGACTGTGACACGTCGCCCCTCGCCGTTGGCAAAGCAACTGAAATTTTGGAAAACTCTCCATATAAAAATATCTGTCTGAGAATTGTTTCATAACAACTGTGCATTTTCTATTGGCTGCTATGAGATGGGTTTGTCTGTGATAAATGGAGAACTACAAGCAGCTGAAAGTGACAAGAAACATGATGAAGAAGAGATTCCGATTGAACTTCTTGGACATCAAGCAAACACAGCTCGTTTATGTATAAAGCAACGACAGCTGAAAAACAGAGACCTTATCCCTTGTGTGCTGCAAACTGACCTATATCTCTGTGGTACGAACGTACAAAACCTTTGAATGCAGTAACTAAAAGCCTGAGATGAAAAATGAAGCAAAGCAGGCCCAGAATGCATTAACCTACAACAGCCCTACGTAACATTGCTAATCTCTGAGGTGTTAACAATGGGGAGGGGGCCTAAAAGCATGTGGAGCTGCAGCATCAGTCACCTTTCTTCTTCCTCGTGGAGCTGCTCATAGCTGGTGAGCCACTTCTGGCCGACTCTGACCTCCAGGTCTGAGAGATCCTCCCTCAGCTGCGAATTCTTGTTTACATTGACAAAGGCATCTTGTAGTGCCTGGTCCACAGTGTATCGGAGATCATGACGAACGACCAGGCAATGCTGTCAACGGGGCAGGACTTAATCATTCTAACTTCAGCCTTGTTGGCATTAACGTTGAAGCTGGCAGCAGTGCCATACGTGAAGTAAGTACTAAGTACATGTATAGCGTGAGTTTTAAAAACGTCTCAGGAGGACGGAGGAGGAGGTAAGAGGTTGGCAGAGTTGGCAAGAGGCAGTGGGCGAGTACAGGAGGGGGGGGGGCGACATGGAGAACCGCGGGTGTGAGGACAAGAGGAAGCGAGCGTGGACACGGGGAGGGCCGATATGGAGAACCGTGGGTGTGAGGGGGAAACTGGAAGTCCTTAAAAGCTGGAGGCAGAATTGGAGCTACTGAAGCACCAGCTACCTTGATGCAGTTAATGGCCTCCAGGGAGATGGTTGACCACGGCGTGGTCGGGTACATAAATTGCGCGTTCTTGATCTGGTCCTCGATGTCGACGTCCTCGTTGAAAGGAAACTGCCCGGAGAGGCTGACGTAGATGATGACGCCCGTGGACCACATGTCCAGGGCCCGGTTGAAGCCCTGCTGCTTCAGCACATTCGGGTACAAGACCTCAGGGGCCAGGTACGCGGGAGTGCCAACGATCGACTTGCGGAATGACTTCTTGCCGATGATGCGGGCGTAGCCAAAGTCGCAAAGCTTCACCTTCATCATACAACCGTAATCTCAGGGCTCATGAAAGTTAAAATTACTGTGTTGCGCAGTTTGGTGTCTTTTTGGGTGAGACGCAGATTTGGGGGCTCTACTAGACAAAAGAAATCTTTGTAATAGCACTCATACCGTCGCTTTGCCATGTCAGGGACTAAAACCGGGGTGAGTCAGTGCATAGAAAAAAGACAGGAAGAACAAGAGTCGTGAATTGTTTCATTGAAAAGTAATACCGGTGATTTCTTGACCGTCATAGCCTCCACTAAGACAAGGAGTCATTAAAGTTAATGAAAAGAGTGCAAGCGAAAAGAAGAAGAGAGCTAGATCTACCCAAGTTTCATTACTCTATTCACTGTCTAACACAAATTAATGTACTACTGCGTAGCATGACATAAGAAGCCATAACAGCTAGACAGAGCCTACGGTAAGAAGCTTGAAGAGCAGAATCCAAAGGAAAATGTCAAAATCTCGTCCCTCATAGAAAGCTCACACCTGTGGACAGGTTGGAAAGACTATTCTTAAAGTCAATGTGAGCTTTCCGCGAGGTGCATCTAATTCTTACAACAATCCCTGAAATGTGTGCAGGTGCAGGAACTCAAACATACTCTTCCCTGAACTGAACTATAGAGAAGCAGTAGCAATGACAGGTGCAGCTTGATCAAGACCTTTCACGACACCACCGTTCAAAATTAGGGGCAAGTTCAGTAATGCAAATCAATGACTCGGTATCATTCCATAGGATGAGCAAAATCACGTCTTGGTCCTTCCACCGGACGTCAGGGTTGAACCCCCAGCTTGGATGTTCAAAACAAACGGAAAGTGCAGTTACAGTGTGAGTCAAAAGTAAGTGGAGAATGGGTCAGAAAGCCAAAAACTCATACTATGAGAGATGGTGTCATGTTCCAAACTCTTCCAAGTGGTAGAGTCACATACTAGAGAGCGCACAAGGTCATCGAGGTAAATTGAGACTCACTTTGAACTACCAAAGAGCCAAGGATCGGAGCAGACCCAGCTTTTTTTTCCGTGGCCCAAGATATGAAGGTAAGGACCTCCAGCGATAGCTAAATTATGTACGACGATGGAGTTTGTCTTATTCTGCTTTCTACAAGTGCAATTTCAGCATTCAGAAGCCCGGAGGTCTGCGAGTGAAACTCAAATTTCAAGTAAGAAATGTCCCTCACCCCTTGCTTGAAGTTTAAGTGCATTGCCAGAGTATTAAGAAGCCAAAGCCAGCATTTTTGGTAATGTAAACCTTAAGGTCTCCCTCCTCTGCCAGAGAGGTCTTGAAGACCATCAATGGGTCAATTTTTTCGTTCACGTTCAAGTTCACCCTCAAACATGTTGGACGAGAATGGAATAGAAAAGCTCTCCAATCTAGGGGGATGGGACATGGCATGGTGATAAGTGATTTCCCTTTGCAGTTGGTGGAGGTCACGGGCCCCGACTTAGTCACCTTGGCCAAGTCAATGAAGTTGATGGCTCAGTTCCAGAAGAATTGCCGCTGTCTGAACAGAACTTTACAAGAAAGCACATACATTAGGATTAAAAGTAATATCATGTCTTTAATTCTTAAGTGTATAGAAGAACGTTCATTTCTCAGCCTGAGCAAACCTTAGTTGCCCTAATCTCAATGTATCTCGACAACCTAGTCTCTGTTTACACACAGCATCCTCAACGGTTCAGGTTATTAACATGAATTTACCCTAACAGAAGCATTCATCACTGCATCCCTAATCATTGTTGTTATCACTGATGGAAGCGCACAGGTTAGCAGTGTCTGTCCTGAGCACACCGGGCAACCCTGTTGAACAAAGTTCTTACCTGGGGGAAGTCTGAGTCAGAGGAGAGGAGGACGTTCTCGGGCTTGAGGTCGCAGTGCACGATGTTCTTGGAGTGCAGGTGCTTCAAGGCCACCAGGATCTGAGTGACTATGAACCGGGTGATGCGCTCGCACAGGCGTCCCTGCTCCGACGACAGGATCATCTCCAGCATGTCTCCTGCGAAGAAGAACAGTGCCACCTACCACACAAGCAGTCCTGCCTAAAGGGACAGACGATACCTTTCAGCTTCTCCATGACCACCAGGATCCTCTCCGGCGTCTCGAACATCCTCTCCAGATTGACAACCCCGGGATGGTGGAGATTTTGTAGAATGGAAACCTCGTTCTTCAGCGCGGCCTCTTGCTTTGTGGGGAAGCGCATTTTGTCGATGATCTGCCGAGGAAAAGAATTTTAGGGGTGTTTTTTTGCACGCAGTCAAAGTACATATATTAAGTCCCAGAGAAACTTGATCAAGTAAAACACAGCCCTCATTTTTTAAGGCGGAATCAGCTGTCCGCCATCTAATTTGACGCTTCCTTCCCCAAGTTTGGAGCCTTTATCAAAGTTTCATGGTTCAGAAAAGATTTTCTCCCACCTACTTTGCACAAAATTCGCCTCGACCTCACAGAATTTGCCTCATCCCCGAGCAAAAGGGGTGTTGAGGAGCAACCGAAAGAGGGGCTCACACAGTTTTGTATAAGATGTGTCAAATAATGATTGTTATACCATGTCACCTCCTGAGATTGACACCCGGCGGTTGACATCCCGTATAAATCCAGGAGGCTTTCCCGATACTGCCTGTGTACACTGAATGTAGACCCCATACTTCTTTCACAATTTGCTCGTCATCCTCACCCAGAAACACTGACAGGGTCTTCCATAAGTGGCGTGATTCCTGAAAATCACTATAGCTCTGGGAAAAACACCCTACATGTAAGTATGTTGGAGCTTTGAATAGAGCGGAATGCTTTGTATATGTCTTCATTCCATGCATGTACAACATATATCAACTGAGTTCCACCCCCCATATTCGTCAATTTTTACAATCAAACTTCAAATTAATGCCAAGTGAAAGCTTACATCATGCAGAATTTAACACTATTGATTTCTGCTTGCCCCCACCCAATTGGGCAGTTTTCCACATACTTACAAACTTCAGTCAGCTATACATGATGAGTATCCAAGCTGCTGCTTTTATACTCAGGGGAGTAAAGTCACGAAGTCTTGGAGTCGTCGCAAGTGTGAAAGTTTCTTTCTCAATTATATTCCGCATCCGCTCACAGTCGTCACGCAAGTGGGTTTTATCCTCTTTGTATTTAACTTATTTAAACGTAAAGTATTTAAGTTATTTATAAACGGATTTAACATTAACTATTTGCGTTTTTTTACTCGTGGTACACTCTTTGGTACCTTGATGGCAACCGCGTGTCCCGTGGTCCTGTGGACGCCGCCATAGACGATGCCGAACTGTCCGGATCCCAAGACCTCGTCGATGAAGATCTGGTAGTGCTTAGAGATGTCGCGAGTCTGACTGTCCTGCTCGGCAGCGGAAGGACCCTTCTTTGCCTGCAAAACCGTTACCCAATATTGGACCGGGAAACGAGCATTTTCGGGAATTCCAAGCTGTCTCTTTTCGATGTTATGCCGTTACCTACTGATCGACTTTCTGACGCACTTGCTGGCGGAAATAATGGAAAAAAAACATTTACTAACCTCGTTAGACTCGGCGGCTTTGGCTGCGGTCGGAGCCGGGGCCGCGGGCGCGGTGCTGCCTCCATCGGCCGCTGGAGCTGTTGGGACCGCCGTCGGGACTGTGAGTGTCGCGTTTCCAACTGCCGGTGTAGTTGTAGGCGCACCTGTGACCTTGGTGGCCGCCGTAACTGAGCTCTGCGGCACCGGCGCGGCCTGGACCACCGGCATGAGAGCCTGGCGTATGGCCCACTCCCACTGGCGCGCGATATCTGGGCCGAGACCGCTGATGGACTCGCTCAGAGTTACCGGAGAGGATTCCCCTGAAAAAAGTTATGCTTTTGGTAACATATGTTTACGCCTATACCTATACCTTAAGGACCTTACCAACATAGAAGTCGACATTTGCTGTCCTGATTTCGAAGCAGTGCTTGACTTCTTCGCCCCCGTTGTGCCCTTTTTTGGGTGTTTCCACGGCCAAGATCTCGGAGAGCGGGATCTCCTTGTAGTAGTTGGTGCCGGTATCGCTCTAGACAACGAAGTCGACTTGATTTATTACGATAAAACTTCACATACCAAGGAAAAGCGTCAGTCTCTGTGTCTGTTCGATCCACATCTCTTGCCAAGCGGCTGGACCAACCGGCATCAAACTTGGCAAGCTGGTAGTGGCAGCAACGGGGGACCTTTTGAGGAGCGGGGGAAGGGGAGGGGGAGGGGTAAGACTCCCCCCCCCTTTCTCTCAAGAAAGGTCGAGGTCCCCAAACCGAGTTGATTGAGTGGAAACTTTGCCGGAATTTTGCTAGCAATGAATCCATACATCCTTCGGGATTGATATCGCTCCGCTCTTTCCACTCGTCTCCTTTTCTCTAAAGGATCCGAATGAGAGCGATGAGTGAGACTCAGTCAATTAAATCATCGAGCATTGGTGGAGACAAGGGGGGAACAATTTGCCCAACCCTGGGGGGTAGCAAAGCAGGCAGTGGCGGGGTCCTCAACGTAGTGTTATCTGAAGAGCCCTTTGCCACCACCATTGGCGCGCGTGTGTGTGTGTGTGTGTGTGTGTGTCGGGGGGTGGGGGTGGGGGTGGGGGTATGGGTATCAGCCTGCCTGCCTGCCTGCCTGCCTGCCTGCCTGCCTGCCTGCCTGCCTGCCGGTCCGTCCTCCCCCATGCATCCCATCCATGACCCAATGAATGAACCCTCCCCGGGAACGCACCGTGATTTTGCTTCTTTCTTACGCGCTCGAATGTTTGCGTAAGAAGTGAAGCTTCTTCTATTACGTTATTGCGAGAGTGATGTGGAAAGGGAAAAGACCGTGTGACCAGCAAATACGTGCACACAGTCCTGGGCCCTGGGCCTGGACCACTGTTTTCGAAGCCAACTGAGGCCTTAAGGGAAGAGCCCCACCTGCAGGTTGATGGAAAAATGGGCAAGTTGACCCAGATTAGCCAAAACGGACCAGGTGCTTCGTAACTCCTGATATCTGCCACTCTTACTTCCCATTGGCTTTGTGTCACCAACGACTGCTTTGCAAATAATAGCAGTGAAAAAGAAGAGCGTAGTGTAAAAAAAGAGGCCACCTCTGAGGGCAGAAAATCCAAATTTACAGGGGTTGAGGGGCCACTATTCAAACAGAGGCTACTGCTACTCACACCATGAGTTAAAGCAGTCCAGCGGCTCAATAGTGGTCCCCCGGGGGGGGGGCTGCTAATCGGTAAAATGGACAGGAAGTTGCATTATTAACATTGTAATATGTCTCCCACAAACAGCCCAGAGTTGACTCTGTGGGATTGCCAGCATGGCGTTGCAGCAGTCCACGACTCTGGACATCACCTTGGCAAAGGGACTCTGCAAGCACAGCTCGTCCTCCTGCTGCTTCTGGACCTCGTCTCCACCACATTACTTTCCCGGCAGATGAGACAGCGGAGGAAGAGGAGGGAAAAGCGCTGCGCACTTTTATCTTGCCTTAGACGTTTCAGTTTCTTCTTTCTCTGAGATGAGGTACGTACAGTCTGGGAATGAAGCTGTAGGGAGACGTTGGCAGATTCCCGCATTTTTTATTAAGCGGCCGAGGTTATAAAGACGGAGGCAGGGATGGAAGGGGGCTGAAGAAGAGACCTCTTCTTTTCAAACAGGGTGTCTCAAAAGCAAACCCTGCTTTCACACTCACGAGTCAGTACAGGAGTGCTTCCTACACCGATCACCCCGCAGGTAGTGGATAGGTAGATCAATTGATTAGTGTCTGCTGGCTCGAAGGAAGAAGAAGGCCGAAGTCGGTAAGATGACGATGGCCTTGGTCCCTTTCAACGCTTCATGAGAGTTGGCCGTCTGTGGCCTCGACTACCTGATGATTAATCTTAGTTACCTGGAAGAGCGTGACGGACTTTGTGTCGAGCCTCCAGTAATGCCTCTTCTTCATGGAGCCCTTGTTGGTGTAGTGGACGAGCCAGCCCTCCTTGAGGATCTTGGAGCCGATGCGCTTGGTCTGCTTGACGCTCTGAACCAGGCGCTGGACAGGAATGTTCGACGCTGACTTGTTCACTGGTGGCTGCAACGGAGAAAGACAAAGTCAAAATCTGGCTGAGCAGCTCAGAATAGCTTTCTCCACCTCCTCGTCGTCCTCGTCATCAGTCATCTCATCACACATGGACGAAGAGCTTTTGTGGGGACGCCGCTCATGTCATTGAAGCTCCCTCGAGCGAAATCCCCAGCACATAATATCTACCTTTCTGCTACATTAGTGCAGGGTCGAATCACGGAAAATTCGAATCCTGAATCCAATAATGAGTGTTGCAAATCCCATGCGGATCTTTGACATGTTGAATATAGATCTGATTCGAATCCAGTTCAAGTCGAGCCACAGTCGAATCTTGGGGAATTACAGGGTTGCCAAGTGAGACCTTAATGAGGTTCAACTTCGGCAACACCGCATTGAGGTGTTCTGTCCATGCAATTTTGACACCTCGACAGATGTCTCTCGGCCAAATCTGCTCAGAGTCGCTGCTGTCTGCCAGTAAGCCTGACATGAAGTATGGACATGAGATAGGAATTCATGACTTCAGATCTGAATCTTGGGTGAAGCCTTAAAACTATGACCCTGAATCTTGAGAGGACCTTGCAAAGATTCCAATCTGATTCGAATCATACCCAGCACCATCCTACTCGGGTTATGAATCAGTTTGACTGTTCAAACCAAATAAAACTGTCCACCAAAGTGCAAGAACGAAAGCCGTGCAAGTTGTGAGAGGTCACCTGATGCCTGAAACATTTCCGGAAGTGCTGGTAAGATTCACTTCAGCACATTCGTCTGTACACTCAAGGGAAAATGTGAGCGTTCACCTGCTTGAAACGCGAAAAATCGCATTTTGAGGCCACTTTTTATCAGTGACATTGCCAAAACTTTTGCTGTGAGGGTAGTGGTGGCCCCCTTAATCCCCCCCGAGGGCGCTGCCCCCAGACCCTCCGTTGGGGGCAAGCCCAGAGACCCCCAGTTATTTTTGTGCTGGAAAAAAGTCAGCATACACCCATTTCAACCATCATAACTTCCTCAATACTGCAGCTACTCATATTCTGTTGACATCTTTGAAAAGCTTCAAGTCTCAGCAGTTAAACTTATTTTCTTCACTTTTGATGAAAATCAATGGTTTATGGTCAACTCATCAAAAAACTTATACTGTTTGATTTACCCCCTTTCATGAGCACAGCGCCATCTAGGGGCGAGAACTGGCGATCTCAACGACTGTGATAACAAAGTCTGTGGAGACAAAATGCAATAAAACCAGGCTGTATTGGCGATCGACGCCAGCCAAATCCTCTTTGTAACTGCGGAGCAATAGCAATATTCCGGTTGCTGCCACCAAAACAGTGATGACCCTGCACGACTGATTGTAGGTGCACGTTTAACTTATGCGAACAAGGTGCGGCAAAACATTGCATTACATCTCTGTACAAAAGTTGCAGTTCTCTCTCTCTCTCTCTCTCTCTCCCTCGTTCGCGCACGCCGGGAGTGTGCGTGGGTGCGCGTGTGCGATGTCCTTTGTGCCTCCAAATCCGCCCATTTCATCAACATCTCCCCGACGTCAAAGCCAGAGAGATTTTATACAGAATGAGCCATGAGGAAGAGCAAAGCAGATCCTTCCGGACTTCTAAAGCCTTCAAAGGACTCCTTATACTCCCGCACACAGATTATACGAAATACCCATACCCAGATGAAATTTGATTCTCTCAAAGAGGGGAAGGTCCACAATTTCGGTCCCTCTGGGGGAGGCATCATCAGGGATTTTCCAATTGTTGCTATTGAACGCCAAAAATGTTGAAAGTGATGAAAAGCAGGTCTAAATGAGCACTTTTCCTAGGCCTTTTAAGACTATGAGAGAATCTCTCGTGCCAAACACTTTGCTTTGATTCACTGGATCTGGCTGACGAACAGAAAACACTTCACTCGACCAAACATCAGTGAAAAAAGAGACATCAGTGGCGTTGCTCGATTAATAGGCTGTTTGCGCCCGACTGTAGCTTGTGCAGAGAAGAATCCTCCGCAACAGCATCCAGAACTTTGAAAGTACTTTCCAGTCAGCATGGTTAGAAGTGTTAATACTGCTGGGTCATTCAGGCATAAAGTGAACTAGTCTTTGTAGTCACTTACATGACAACCTAGGTGGTTTTTTTATGAATCATCTTCAAACCTTTCCAAACAACTGCAACTCATTTCATGTCAGCTGATGTGTAACACAAGCACCTAAAGAGAGGTGTTTTTGTGACCCCTCCAGTTTTATGTTGGAGAGGCTGAGTCCATGGGGAATGAGAAATCTTCATCAGGAAGAACATCTTAGCTTGATGGCAACATTGTCAAGCAGGGTCAAGGAAGTTCCATCAGTTACTTGTGTGAGCCACAGAAGAGTCGGTTTTATCCTCTACAAAGTCCTGAACATGTTCTTTAAGATGTCTTACATAAAACCACTCTTTAAGTGCTTGTGCTTTGCCCTGTGTTAAAAAATCTGCTGACGTGAAGTAAATAGAAGTTGTTTGCAAAGGTTTAAAGATGATTTACAAAAAAAACCCACAGCTGGAAGTTGTCATGTAAATGGACACAAAGAGTAGTTTTCACTTTATGCCTGAATGACCCTCGTATTTGGTAGAGTTCAAAGCAGTGCAACTACTCCGCTCCATTGTTTGTTCTCTTTTACTGCGCAGCCACATGCACATGTTTATCATATTGATCAAGTTGTTGCGATCTTTTGTCCGACTGAGTAGTACCCTAAGCCCAGCACTCCAGTCTGTCAGGTTGCCAGCCGTGAGAGCCAGAAACCGGGGCATTACCTTAAAGTGCACTTTGAGTTATTAGTTGACGCACACACGCATCACTCATCTGCCATATAAATAAATCTCCCCCCCCATCCTGGCCAACCGGGTGGCGAGCCAAAGTGAGGAAAACAACTTTGCCAGGTGAAAGCCCAAGCAGCACACCCGTTTCTTCACTCTGACAGGAGCCAGAAATGCATTAAAAACAAGATCTTGCATTAAAAAGAAGCAGCAAGTACGGTATAAGAACGTTGCACAAGAGAGTCTAATATTCGCCATTTACGTGGTCGATGTCACCCCAAAGCAGGGGAAATTGCAAATCTGGCGGAACTTCCACAAGTTTTGGAGGGACTCAAACAAAAACAGGCTTGGCATTAACGAATCTTTTCTGGTCTGCTCGTTTCAGCGCGGCAGATCTAGGGCAAATACTTAAAAGCATTGTTGAAGTACTTTGTCTCTGCTTTGCGAACGCTTAAACAAAGTTGCCAGGAGACGACACCCTGTTGAATAGTTCACGAACAGTGAACTTTTTCGTGCTTTTTATTAAGTGTCTGGTGGAGCATGAAGAAGCGTTTTAGACCGGGGAGAGGGAGAACTTTTTTCTCGCTACATAACATGAAACTTTGACGAGACAAAAAAAAAAAAAACACCACTGTGTTCGAAGACTTGTGACGAGCAACAAAAACTTGTTCAGCTTGCCTCTGTGTCAAAAGCTCCCGGCGCGACTGTGGCGTCCGGCCGTGGCGTTAGAGGGGCCGCCGCGCCACCGCTGCCGACCCCGACCACGCCGGTGGCAGCCGCCGCGGCGGCAGCGGCGGCAGAGGCGTCCTCGTTGCCGTCGTCGCTTTCCTCGCCGTTGCTCTGCTCGTACTCGGTGGAATCACCCTGTTTCTCCGTCAAGAGGTCGTTGGGGACCTGAGGAATCAAACATCTTTTCTTAGTCACCCTGTAAATCAGTCATTAGTGCCATGATTGATATTTCAATTAAAGGTAAGTGTATAATTCATCTTGAAAGCTTTTTTCTCCAAGCTCTTTTGTGGGAAAGCATGTCAGAAAAAATTCATCTCCAGTACAGTTGGAAAAATTTTCCTCTTGTGTGATACTTGTCTTCACTTATCTCTATCCATCAAAAAAATTGGGGAAAACTTACGGAAAAAGTTATCGTCCACAATAAGTACTGGTGTTGGTGCAGCACAGTACTGTATGTCTTGATGAAGTAAAAAAGATGGACATATCTGACCTGGCACAATGTTCGAGTCACTCACCTCTCCGGTGCAGTCCCTCGGGACCTTCTCCGAACACTTCTTGTGCGCGTTGTAACGACAATCTTTGCACTGAACACCCTGTAGAAATGGATAATGGATTGGAAATTTTCCTGTCATTTTGTTGGAAGCACAACTTCCGCACGACAAGGAACAGCTTCATCTGCCAGAAGCCTGTCTGAGACCTGCCCTGATGCCTGCCTCATACCTCAGTTCCGCACTCCCGCTACGTCCAGTCAGGCATGTCATACGAAGACACTATTTGTGGCTCACACTGCATCCCTCTTGGAAAGAAGACACGAGGTGTCACAAACACGAGGTGCGTTCACTTTCAAAGACCAGGCTGACCATCTCAAAAACAAAGACTTCAGCGAGACTCCAGCTTCAATGTTCATCATGGGGTAGACAATGATCTTGGAACAGACAAAGTTTCATGCTGGAGCAATGGCCAGGATGGTGGCACTCAAACTGACGTACCTTTAAATTACTGTTGTAAGAGACATTTGTTCTTGGGGTGGTTGTGATAAGCAAAGTGTCCTCATTTGAAGGAGACCAGCGCTGTTGAGGATCTG
>JAAUXU010163265.1_pt1 | contig 16442 bp, 13 predicted proteins | sample 7278151 | NCBI WGS metagenome assembly JAAUXU01 (sample SAMN14350113, study PRJNA611818) | marine sediment metagenome | isolation source: surface marine sediment (1.8m) | place: French Polynesia: Moorea | collected 2018-08 | reverse complement strand
CAGTTGTCCGTGGCCAGACCGACGACCCCATCATGGTGCGCCTGCAACTTGCTCCACTCGAGTACTTAGAGGAAGTACCCGAGTATCGAGGGGGCGAAACCAGAGTCGAGTTACTGGGGAGTTCAACTCCAGCAGTGCCTACATCGATCATCCCCACCAGAGCCCGAGGACTGCTCTTATCAGTAACTTCCAATGTATGAACAACAACAAAAAGAGTTGGGTTTTTTTTTGCGAATTTGCACAAGAGAGAGATGCTCTCATTTTTTGCGCGGCTCCCACTGTGCTAGAAAATGAGGTACAGATTTTTTTTAAACTCCCATCACAAAAGGCCTTTGACAGATTCTTTGTGCGTGTGCGTGCGTGTGTGAGACACAGATCTATTTTCGGAATCCGCGAAGAGTAATGACTCTCGGTGAGTGAACACATTTCCTGTAGAGGAATTCAATTGTGTCTGCGCCAGAGTGATGTTTGTCATATGATCAGAAGGGCTCATTCTTTTCCCACAAAATGCATTTCATTGCCTTTGGGGAGGGGGGGGGGGCAGGAGGAGGGAAAAGACTGCTTGGGAGGGCCTGCCCGGGCCTGGCAAGTAGGCCTGAACCGCTGCGACAACACCTGAAATTGTTTCTGCCAAACGGAACAATAGGATGTGATGGGGGGGGATCTTTGCAGTGTCATGTTGCTGTTATTGACTGAAGTCTCGTGTGCACGTATGGAGAGATTTGTCTGGTGTGAGGCCTCCCTTAAAGTGTGGCCCATTTTGCAGGCCATCCATGACTCGACTGTTGTAGCCTCCCTTTTCAACCCCAAATTCGGAGTGAAATTGGATGTTTACTTATCTGGAGCGGATCCAAAAAGTCATCACTAATCTCGAAAACGTCGTCATTCACTTATCCCCCAGGAGAAAGAAGGAGTGCAAAAAGAAACCACACGAAATTGTGTGACTTTCGGACTACGTGAGAGGCCCATAATAGGCCTGCCCAGGGGCCATTTTTGCAAAAATGACTCTCAAGATTACGGGAAAGGAAGGAAGCAACTTTCCCATTCTGCGCGCCAGGATTTTTCCCGAGCTGTTGCATGAGTGATGGAAGGGCCTAAGGAGGATGTGCATGACAATAATGCAATAATAATAATGTAGCACGCACCGAGACCGTGCGATACTCGAGTATCGACGCTTTTCGTCATCGTCGAAAAAGGCTCAGCGATACTCGCCAACCGATACTTGGGCCCATGCTTGCGTCCGTCACTACTTCGTGAATCAGCTCCAGAATGAATCAGCTCCCCCAAGGAAAGCACTAATTTTTGGCACACACTGCAGAAAGGAGGTCTAAAACCTAAAAGCCAGACAGAGATTGAAAAATCAAAGTGTTCCCTCACTCGTTCTGTACGTAGTATCGAGCATTACCTCTGGACAATACTTTGGGGCGACGACGCCATCGGGGGTCGGATCGTGCATCCGATGATACTCGAGTATCGGCGCTGCGATACTCTTGCCACAGTCTTGGTGTGCACAACAGGAATGAAACGCTCCAAGTCTGTTCTTCATTCTCAGCCTTGTGTGGACCGATTTCCTCTCACTTTCGTATGTTCATGACTGTGTGATGATCTCGCAAATTCATTTTTTTTTATAATAAATGCTTCCGTTGCTTCCCCCAATTTTTCTGTCTAGTGTGAGAAAAAAACAGAGGCTGAGAACGCACAGACACGATCAACAGGGTGTTTTTTTTCTTTCTTTCTTCGTCGTCACATTTTCCCTTTCTTTTGAGACGAGCTTCAGGGGGTTTTGGTAAAAATTAAGGATCGATCCTGAGAGCAGCAGCAGCAGCAGCAGCAGCAGCAGCAGCAGCAGCAACATCAACAACAACAACAGCACGGTTTCCCACATGAGAAGAGAGTGGGAAGGATTTCGATTTCACTTCTCTGTGGCCGCGTTATTGAGGGAAACGACAGAGTTACCAAATTCAAGACATTTCTTTCTTTCTCCTTCTGCGCTTCGACATTTTCTTTCTCATTTTCGCACATGTTCACAAACGTTCTTAATTGCGATTCCTGGTGCGTTTTTTGCACACTGCAGCCATCATGTGTGCGTGTGTCAGTTATCCAAATGTCGTCTCCTCATGAAGCCGCTCAAGCCTGTAACGGCAACATTTTTTTTTTGCGTACAAAACGGGATTTGCAGCAAATTCCGCTGAGTATTTTGCACCATTTATCAGCGACAGAAGCGACGATTTTTCTCCCGATTTTTCTTAGCGCCACCATGTGACGCCCGCTCCAGTGAAGCTCCAGTTAAATGACCTAATTCGAGCTAAGAAGTAAGGAAGTGGAGGAAAAAATGGAGTAGACGGGAAATTCATGGTCTGAGGAACACACGCGAGCGAGGACTCGTCTACGTGCGTAACTGGACACAGTGTGAGCAGCAAAGAAGCGCACTCGGAGCTCGCAGTGTGTGTCACGAACACACGCTCACACGAAGGCTGCTCAACCAAAGCTCAGACGATCTCTACCAACAAGAAGCCCAACTCAAACGAGCTCTAGGGAGAAGCTGCTCCTCATTCTGGCTCATACGAGCTATGCAAGCTCAACTCTGACTCATACGAGCCGTGCAAACCTAACTCTGACTCAAACGATCTCCTCAAAGAAGCTGCTCCTCTTTCTGGCTCATACAAATTTTACAAGCTTAACTCTGGCTCAAACCATCTCTTCAAAGAAGTTGCTCCTATTCATGGCTCAGACGGTCTCTACAGAGAAAGCCTAAGTCTGGTTCAAACGATCTCTCCAAGAAAAAAGGATGCCTAACTCTGGATCAGACGATCTCCACTAAGAAAGTGCTGCTCTTTGTGACTCAGACGATCTCTCCAAAAAAAGAAGAAGCTTAACTCTGGCTCAGACGATCTGCACAAAGGAACTACTCAACTCTCCGCTGTGACTCAGACGATCTCTTCAGTGCGGCGTTGAAATCACTGCGCTGATCAAGTTCGGCTGAGGGCGCGTTTACACAGGGCCTTTTTTCTCACACCTTTTCGTCAAGGGAGAGGCTCTGTTTCTTGTCCACCTTTCGCTCCCTTAGGCCTGATGAAGACAGGCCTTTTTTCAGGCACACAAACAAGTGTAGGCATAACCGATCTTGGCGTGACAAATAGATCGTGACAGAAATAGAGAGAGAGCAGAGGCAAAAATCTGTCTCAGACAGCCAAATTACAGCGTATGGACGTACAAAACACTTATTATCAAGCCTGGCAACACTTCACGACCGTCCGAGAAGTAGGCCAAAATAGGGGGGAGGAAAAAATTCATCGTCTGCTATTAACTCAATGTTTGGTTGGGCAATTTTCTATGTAACGGTTAAAGCATCTGCTTAAAATGGGCTTCCTCAGTTTCACAGCTTCCAGCATCAAAGAGGTGGGAGGGCACAAAAAGGCAACGGTAAACGAATTTCTCGCACTTCCAATAGCAAAGATTGCACTTTTCCTTAAGGTCGGGTTGCACTGGCGACCACCGCAGGCCAGCTGAAGGTGCACAGAGCAACCGGGCCCTCAGTTCGTTAGGTTGGCAGCAGTGAAAACAAGGACATAGCTGAGGAGATCCAGATCTGCGCAGGCATTTTTCGACGTGTACATACGTGAGGGGAGGAGCGAATAAAATATGGCAGTTATCCCATGCATAAAACGCTGGAGAGTCGTGAAAAAGGGGTTCCCGCCAAGGGGTTTATGTCCCAGCTTTCCTTTAGTGTGTATGTATGAGAATTGCGCTGTCAGTTGTTTCATGCCGCAGGCAGTGAAGGAGAAACAACACTTGCAGGAATTGTTTGGGGGGGAATCTTCTGGAGAATTACGCATGCAAATTCGTAGGATTTGACGTCTTGAGGAGATGAATGAAAAGTTTGGCGGGAGAGACAAAAAAACTCACACTTGAACACACGCAAATTCTATCTGCGCGCCCCCTTAATCAAGGTAAAGAGAAAAGAGGAACGGCAACGTCGACAGCAGCAACGACGTTGACGACGACGACAGCGGCAGCAGGAGGGGGAGGAGATGCGATCTCCCATATGACGGCAATTTCGTTGCTGGCACCTTTAGCTCTATACACAGTGGGCCTGAACAGGCCTGCCTTCTCAGCCCTTTTTCTACCTCGTTTGTATGTGTGTGTTTTGAGGCTGAAGAAAAAAAAAAAAGCAAACGTCGTCCTCGGCAGATGGCAAATTTCTCTGCAATTTTTGTGAAAAACAAATACCTCGCGAAACCTCGATGCTTTTCTCGAGCGAAAACTCCACCAGACAGTGCTAAAATGTGACCAGATTCAAGTGTCTTTTCATCCCAAAAGTCTCTCAAGCAGAAAAAAAACGCTGTTTAGTAGGGGTTGCAGAGGTTGCTGCCCTCTGTGTGCGTGCGTGCGTGCGTGCGTGGGTGCGTGCGTGCAATATAGCATTATAACATCTGGATAAAGGAAGTGGTATAATAGCATGACAGAAGGGGGGGGGAGGGGTGAAGAATTGATGAAAACGTTTGTCTGTCTGTCTGTCTGTCTCTGCTTGTGTTTCATTCACAGGCTCGCGTGTGTGCCATACATGAGGGGGAGTAAGAAAAGGGTTAAGAGCATCGAGAAATCATCAAAATCTTTTTTGTCACGTTATTCTGCGTGCAGCTCTTTGCTTGTTTGTTTGTGTGCTTCCTGTCTGTGTGTGAAGTTCCTGTGTATGTTTGCGTGTGCGCGCGTGTAGAAGATGCGAGAAGACATTTAATCCTTGACTGGGTCCTTTGTGAGCCAGACAGAGAAGAAGCTCCAACAGTTAACACCAGATTTGTCATAATTTTGGCCTGCTGCTGCACCCTGTACACTTAGTGCAAATCACTGTAGATTTAGCAGCCGCGCACGCTGCGATCACTAAGACAATATAGCTGTGGGAGAAAACGTGACAGCTCCAGCGCTCTCTAACCCTTTGTTGTCAGTCAAGACCCACAAATTCGTTGCTTGGAGAATGCAAAAATTTCGCGTGTGCCCCCGGCAGTCGTGGCCCCGTTGAACTTGACGTGCACTAACTCAATCGGCGGGCGCAGAAAGGGGGAGGGCAAAAGAAAAATCGATATCAATGCAACGAAAAAAGGCAGATACACACAGAGATGAGCGAGTTGCGCACGTTTTCATGCAACGAGTCAATTGAAACCGTTTTTCCTTATGCTCTTCTTCGCCTCAATGGGCGAAACAGTTGACGTTCCCGTTGCATTGGGGGAACGAGCAACAGGTATAGTTGTGTCCGTAACAGGTGTTGGACAGAGGGGTGGAGATCACGGAGGTCAAGCACATGGCCATGGATAAGCAGAGCGTAGTCATGGCCATGATGCAGGTGACCATGGCCATGGTGCAGGTGAGCATGGATATGGAGCACGTGAACATGGACATAAATGTCAACATAGTTGTGGACGTGAGAGAAGTGGACATGGACATGGGGGCGGTTTGCAAGACCATGCATATAAGGCAGGTTGACGTAGTCATGGACATGAGGCAAGAAGTCAACACGGACATGGTGCAGGTGCGCAAGGATGTGGGACAGGTGAACATGGGCATGAGGCAGATCAACATAGCTATGAACGTGAGGCAGGTGAACAACATCGTCATGGACATGAGAGAGAAGAACAACATGGTCACGAGTATGGTGGGGGTCAAGCCAGGAAAAACGCGGAAGCAGCAACCCTTTTGGCTCACACTCTCTTAATCTTTGTTTCCTTTGATTCAAAAAGCAATGTTTTTACCTCGAGCAGACGCCAGGAGGGCGACGAAGAAGAAGACGATGGCGAGCTGGATCCGGTGACTCGAGCGAGGGAGAAGACCCGTCATGATGAGGCTGCAACAGCGCATTAGGTTTGTGACAAGAGCATAAGATGCATCATTTCTATACCAATGAATCCAAAGTGGTTGAATGCCAATATATAAGTTGCATCATGCAAATACACAGTGAGACCTTTTTCATAGGAATCAGCACCGCATGTAAGAGTTTGAATCCCTGGAAGAGCTTCTACTGTATCGAGGAATAAATGACTTGTACAAATTCACGAGAATAAAGAAAAGATTAAGCAATGTTTAAGGCCTCATAATTTGTTCTCCTTATCTCTGTCTCTGGAAAGGTCAGTCAGACCTCATTTCTGGCAGACCTTTCTGTTATGACAGCACAACAGAGAGGGACGCAATTAAGTCTTTCATTTTCATGCTTCCGACTTAACTGTTCTCTTCCCCCAGAGAAAAGAAGCTGCTTTAGGGCGCGTTCGTGCTATGCAAATTGCCCGCAAGTTATTGCTCGGTGCCGCCCTAAATCGTCCGGAAAATTGCACAGTCTGAGCGCGGCCTCAATTGCGCGTGTGAAGCGCGCAATTTGCGACTGAAGAGGCCACCCCAATTGGCCCCAGATGCATTCGGGGCCTCGAAAGTCGTCAACTCGTGCTGTGTGAGATTAAAGGTCTTTCCCCCCGGCTTAAACCCATGGCTTGAGCAATTTTTGAAGGCAAATACTTTGCACCAACGTTTGTTTTTTTTTTCTTTCTTAATGAAAAAAGTGTCTAGTCAAAGCTTGACTGGATATGAAAATCGTTACCTTTTTTCTCTCCTTCCCTGAGGGGTGCAACAACGTCTTCTAGAAGTCGGTCGTGCACAGCTTGAGCTTCTTAACAACAGCCCATAACACTCTTAAAAACACCACAATCTAATAAAAATCGAGCCCCAAAGTGTGTGTGTGTGTTTACGTGTTGGCAGCCATAGTTTCAGCAATTCTATATATATGTGCGCGCGCGTCCGTTAACGGAGACAACAGTTGTGTGGGAAACCGAGGTCTGAGAGATGTTTCCACTTTGGCTACCGACTGGTGACTGAGGAGAGAGCGAGAGAGCGTCTGTTCTCTCCTGTTGCCTTCTTCTGCTCTACTAGGCTAAGGCTTCCTTTTTGCCTGACTCTTAAGGCGGGCTTGCCCGTCACCACTTTTGGCAGTGGCGGCCGAGACGGCAGCGCCTCCGTCGCGTCTGCCACGGCTCCTCCGCCAAAAATGTCAGCGGGTAAACGCGCCCTCAAAGGCACGCATGTGACAACAGACGGCTCCGGACACTTTTCCGCCAACCCTTTATTTTCTCGTTGCACTTTGCAAAATGCTGTTCTTCCCCCCCTTCTTGCTGGACCAAACATCATCTGCGCGCTATGGATGAGTTTCCCTTTAAAGGCTCGCTTGAACAGGACATTTTGGACCAGGACGTCCTTCGTCTTCAGTCTGGATAACCCGGACTTCAGTGGTTCTTTTTCTCTCACTGTTAAATCTCCACTTTTTCCATTTAAATTGGTCACATCTGCGCAAAGTCATCCTCAGCTGCAAAGTTGTGTCAAGCCAGAGAAAAGTCCCCCAAAGTCCACGCAAAATGCGCCAAGTTAACGGACTCGCGGGCTGCCCCGGCTCGGAAAGTCCAATTTCACACGACGAAGAAGCCGTTTCCGACCTCCTTGGCAGCCTCCAGCAGGACACCGTGAAGCGTGTGAGCCGCACAGATGCGCGCGTCCCCGCCGGGGAAGCGCGTTGGCGCCCAGCAGCGCCTCTTCTTCGCCGCTCACACTGCACTTTGCTCTAAAAAAAACCGCTTTCTACAGGAGTTACCGTTTGTCCCTAATCTACTACGCAAGCGCGCGGGCACGCAAGCGCTCACGCGCGCGTGCCGACGGCAGTTGTTGTTGCTGCAACAACAACAACAACAACAACGGGGAAACAGAAAGAAGCCTGGGGAAGAAAAAAAGAAATGTTGTGCTTGAAGGATTCGTTGTCTTGACTCGTCGGCCTTTTCATCAAAGGCTTTTGTCTGGCGGAGTCGATCAAAGGCTCGTTCATTTCTCCAACGAGGATCAGAGAAGCCGTCCAAAAGAAATGGAGCCGCTTCTGTAGCTCCATTCACAGGTTCTTTTTACTCCTCGTCTTCCGTTGTTGTGGGGATGGAGTCGAGCCCAGCCCGAAAAGGGCACTTTTTTGTCAGCCCGACATTGGTCCAATCTCTCGAGCTCATGAATTATGTTCGATGATTTCGATTGCACATCTTTAAAAAAGATCATATCTCGAGTGCCTTTGATTTCTAGGTTATACCTACAAAGGTACCTATATACCTTTATAGGTACTTATAATAAGACAGTGAATATCAGCTTCCAGTTGCACCCAGTCATGATTTCGCCAATGGCAGGACTATGTGCAACCAATCAACAACAGTAACATCAACAGAGCTTGATCAGAACACTTTTGTCCTTGATTAGATGCAACTTTTGATACTTTGACTTCAGCCCACCCAGCTGTATTTGACTTTTTTTTACAATGGGCCCCTACAAGAGGCCTCGTTCATGCCTACATTGATACCAAAATGTGACTACTTTGACCCAGCGGTCGAGTCAAGTGTTTCAGTTCAGCATTTTTTTTTTCACAGTGTCCACCCGTAACCCAATATCAAGAATGAGATTAAAAAATGACACTTGGAGAACTCGGCCAGCAAGTTTCACTGCCTGAGGCTCGCGCAGCAGTCGACGGAGACCCCCTTCGCCCTGAACCTCATGTGCACCAAAGTGGGCCAGGTGTCACTGTGTTTAAGCTCCGCAGCCATATTTTACATGTAAATAATAACAGGGCATTTTCCTTGTACTGCCAAGAAGTAAATGTTAGACGTTCTGTCAGATGGTTTCACTGGGGAGTCAGAAATTGAGATATTTTACACGTGACGTGACCCAGACTATTTATATACCTTTATATACAAACTCTTCTGTATGTACCTGTGACTTCAGTGAGACAAGGACACATATTTTTGGTTACATTGTCCTTTTTCTTACTATACATTGTCCACTCATGATGAGCTGGGAATTGAAAATCTCAAGTCGAGCTCTGATTGAGCTGAAGCAGAAGACTCGACTCAAGTTCAAGTTGGACGCACTCGCTCATAAGAAGACCGTGTGGCCTCTGCTCGATGGTGTCGGTGTAAGCGGACTCCACTGTAAACACACTTTTCATTATCTGGTGCAGGGTGCGTTTTATTTGCTGTGACAGCTTCAACTTGCTCGTCCACGCATGAATTTCTCAGATTTTGGCATCCATTGATCAAAAATTGAGTGCCGAACTCATCTCTTGACTTGGCTTTGGCAACACATTCGTCAGTTAATATTGTAGACTGCAAAAATGTGCATCAAAGCTGCAGTGCAAAAATGCCGCTGCTGCAGGGAGGCTGCAAGATGAGGCGGTGAATCGGTGGCTCGCCACCAGTATTGACTCACAAGTTCGGGTGCTCGAGTCCCCCACTTGCTGGCCGCATTGTTCTTGATGAAGTTGAGCAAGTCGCATGGCTGCCAGAGCATCAAAATGTCCAGCTAAACAAATCGCGTGCTCTGCATCTACTTAGCTGAGCCCAAAAGTCTGACTGGCTCGTGGTGACCCCCCTCTGTCTACATAGCACCGATGTTTATAGAGTGAGACTGCGCAACATCCCAAATTGGTTGATATCGTTATATCAAGACAAATATCATGATTTGCGATGCAGGATGTTGAATGTCCAATTTATTCGCCATATGATACCTTTGCTGATATATCAGAGATTCAACTCCTGTTACTTCCACATCTTCAGATTTCCCTCTCGTACGGCCCATTCGGCCCGATGACCGCCTTGCTGTCACTGCATCATCTACTGCATCTCTCTGCAGTGCATTCAACAGGCATTGCATGATGTGGCGATAAAGTTGGAGATATCACTATATTCGATATCGATACGATGCATCATCCAGTCATGGTGTTTTATTGCGTAAACATCACTACTCTTGGTAAAAAAGAAACCCGAAACTCTCCTTTTGAGGCTAAAACTTTGAAAATAAGATCACGATGAAAAGTAACCTTCATATTCTGTGTGCACCAAAGCTAGAGTCATCACAAGGACATGGACAACTTTATCCCCAGAGAGAGCCGGAATCGTCCAACACCTTCAAGAAGTGTCCAGTGGACGAGGCCGGAGTCCGGACTGTGCCGGACCCTTGGGTCGGGGTGGCAAAGGCGCTGCTGTCACTCTGAACAAGAGAAAAGTGACACCGGCGATCAGATCCTTATTGTTTTTCCTGCTGTTGCCGAAGTTGTTAGTGTTTGCCACGACTGGGGTTTCGCCCGCTAGGTTGGCAGGAAAGGCCTGTAGCACCAGAGCCCACAGAAATTTAAAGCTATTTAGAGGAAGCGACTGCGGTTATTCTAATTCCGGCACTTTACCTGTGCACTGTGGCGTGTGGAACAGTGCATTAGCACGCACCAGGTGCAGCGTGCTAATGCGCTGTTACCTTCTTTACTGCTCTTGGTCACTTTTTTGTGCACTCACAGTTCCTGCCTACTGAGAGCAAGGAGTCCTACAGCGCAAATGGGTCGTTGGGTTCCCAAAATCGGTCTCATCAGCAATTTTTGGGTGCCCTTCGATTTTTTTTATGCGGATTGGAAGTATTTCATCAGCTGAAACCACTATATTTTCCGATAGAAAAAACCCAAACAAATAGTTTTCTGCTCTACATCACAGTTTTTCAAATAGTGCCCTATTAGGCTGTAGCTGTCTGCTGATAAAAACAATCATATGTACAACTTGCCTGGTCGTGATGTGCACGATATTTGTCCTCGTGGTCCTCAGGCCTTGGACAATCCCAGACCTCGGACCGGTAGCAGTCGCCTTAGTCAAAAGGCAATATATATACTTGGTTCGACCAATGTTTCAACCTCATTCTGCATTTGTTGCGAGACTCCATTAGAATCCGTTATAATGAAGAACTAACCAGCTCTTGGGTCACAAACTACCACGAATACGTGCCAAACATGATGCAACCTGGGCAGGAGAGGTCGGACAAGCCAGTTTAAACCGAGAGGGCTCGGCACGGAGTCCAGGCACATGGACAACGTGACCCCCGTGGACTTGGAGGGCGACCACAGCAACAACTTCGAACAAGTCCAGAGGTGGGGGCGCAGACAGACACGCACACATGGAGCTTGATGACTTTGCCACCCTTTTTCCACCCAGCAAAGCTGATCAGGTCCGCTAGGTTAGAACTAAAGCTCTTCTTGGCCAACGTAGTTGTGCAGTACTGAAAGACAGGTTGCGTATTTGTCCCCAAACCATTTTTCTTCTCTCTTTGGTGACGAACAATGCCTATGGTCAAGTTCCCACATTCTTATTCTTCCATCTAGTCAAATATATAGTTACAGTTCAGTCTGTAGTCGAGTGTTACGTCCTTATATACTTTGAGACCACTTCCATCCCTACTCGGTTGAGCTGTTGACGTGAAACAAAAGCCCAGACAAAGGCAAAAAGCTGAGTCAGGGCGAGGAAGAAAACACAACAAGAGATGTAAAAAGATTTTCCTGCGTTAAATTTTTTGTCACGTCTCCACTCACAACAATTCATTCAGCTGCTGTCGCCGTGTGAGTGATAAGATCATCAAACGTGGCTAAATTAAGGCCTGCCGCAATTTTGCGAATTTCTGCCTTTCCGGGCCTCCCAGGCCTACTCCGCAGACGGGAGACACTTCCGTTAGTGCGCGGAATGCGAGCAAAAGCAAACAGTTATGACTCGATGAGTTATTTTGTTCAGCGCAGCTTCTGTCTTGACCCAGTTGCACTCGCGAAACAAATACGTTATTGCTGGACGATCGAGCAGAGACCAAGATTAAGTCATGAAATGAGGCAGCAAAGCAGAAATTGCTGTTTTCGCAAGGTTTTCTTCTCTCAATTGTGTCACGGGGTCGCTCTCGGGCTGCAGAAAGAGAGAGAAATGACTAAATTTTTCTATATACAAAATGACTTTATGGATTTGCAGCAAAACCGCAACAGAAGAAAAGTAAAAGGGTGCAGCTTGAGCCGCAAAGAACGACGCAGCGCGCCTGCAGCTGCTTCTTGGTGGCTCACGCTGCGCACGAAGAGAGAGAGAGAGGGAGTTTCTCCAAGTGCGTAAATTTATTGGCCTTTTCCTGCAATTTTCGCGCGGAAGAATCAGGACATGCGGATTTTATTGCATCATCATGCAAATCACTTCACATCCAAGAGCGAAAAAGAGGTTTTTCTTGGTGATTTCTCTGTCTTTCAGACCAGCGCTGGGACCAGTGTGAGTTGGGATATTTTGGCGTTTCTCTCTCATCTCGGAGAAATTTGCCAGTATTTGCGAATTTCGCAACGGCCAAGACGAGCGCGGGTGTGAGCTGTTTGTTCGGGCCTTCGCCAGAAGTCAACAACAAGGAAAATTCCACAACGATAGCAGGAAATGCTGAGGAGTCATGAATTGAGTCACGATTTTACTCACGACCCACTAAACTTATGACTCGTCCGTTTTAACAATTTCTCTTTCAGCGCAGTAAAAAGAACTGCGAGAATAATAATAAAGGTCAAGTCTGTAAAGGAGCTTCCAGAGCTTCTCTTTTCCCTCTTCCCACTGATTCAACCTTCGGCGGAGGGAGGCAAAAACCGTGTGAGTGAAAAAAAAAGTGCTTCACTTCTCCCTACTTCCCTTTGATCCTCCCCTGGTCCCAGACGGGTTTCTCCGCTGGCCTCATCCGTGGACATTTTCATGACTCACACAGTAAAGTGGGTGAGACGCATGCATAAGAATGTGTGCGTGCCCTTATACCATATGTGTGTGCGTGCCTCATACCGTGTGCGCGCGTGCTGGATGGCTTCACCGCTACCTGGCACACCTTAAGGCCTCCCCCTTCCCTGGGCCTTCTCCCTTCTCCCTACGCCCTCATGTCGTCCGTCCCCGCGAAGGACACGCGCATGCGCGCGCACATTGATGTCCGTACAGTACAGACGTGTGCGCATTTCGCCAGCTGCCGCCGCCACCGCCGCCGCGGTCGCCGCCGTCGCGGCCGCCGCCCTTGCTTTGTGTGTGCAAACCTTTGTGTTGGAGGAAGAAGCAGAAGAAAAAGCTGCAATTAACAAAAATCTGCCAAATGTGATCTTCCTCTCTTGATAACATATAAACACCCGCGTGCGCTCGCTCTCTCCACGCACACGCGCTCGACCCAGTCAGGCTGCGACATCTCGGACTCGCCGGAAGTGCGGTGATAACTAAAGACTCTCAGCTTACCTGATCACTTAGACTCACAGGTGATCACTTTCTGGCTGACTCAACTGGACCAATCCCACTTTGTAAGTTGCTCCTTCACTGTCTCGTCGAGCTGACATCTTGCACAAGACTCATCGTTTATATAGAGATGAGTCAAGTATAGGTCAACTAATACAGATTGTGCGAGAAGAAGAAGATCGATGATCCGAACATTCATTATTTACGTATCACGTTAACCTGACTTCAACAGCCAAGAAGTTGAAGGCTGACTAATAATTGAGCTTGTAACCTTTCTTAAAGTTTGCTGTCTTGCGGAAAAAGAAAGTCGACATGTCTACAAAGGCCCAGATTCGCGCGTTCGAGCGCGTGGCCTGTCTGAACAAGCCCGAGAACCCGGAGAAGCAGAGACAGAGGGCCCGGTTCGAGGCCAAGAAGAACAAGTTCGAGGTCGCGGCTGCCACTGGACCGCAAAACAAGTGAGTGTGAAGCTTTTAAAGAAAAAGCTGGATCTTCATCCGTTTCTGCAGTGCAAACAGGAGAAACTCCGAGGTGCTGAGGAAGGCTTCGCTCTTCAAGGAGACGTCGCTCGAGTTCGAGATGGACAGGGAGGCCAAGGAGAAGGAGGCCAAGGAGAGGAAGGAGAGCTTTGACAGGACGAGGGCGGAGTTTTTGGCAAAAACTGGTGAGTGTTTGCAAATTTCTGTCACACCTGATGAATGGATGAGACGATCATTGAACAAAACAACAAAAATGGCACCGTCATTCATTTGTTGAAAATTGTTGAGATTCAAGGCTGCTTTGAGGTTGCTGCGACCTCGAGGCAGAGACTTCGGTCTCAAGACGAGGGAGGCCGAAGCAGTCAAGAAGGTCAGGATCGTCTCACACACATGCGCGCCCGCGCGCACACACTCACACACATGCTTATGTAGCAAAGCTCGGCCTCGCTGAGTTCGTAATAGTCATTGAGCGCTTAAGAACTGAGGGAAGCGTGAGTGAAGCCGCAAGTTTTGATTTTTTTTTAAGTTTTGAAGATGTTTTCTGACTCGCAGAATCTTTGGACGGCGACGGCGACCACGACAACGACAACGACGACGACGACCTCGTGGAGAGCAACAATAACACTGCCAAACAGAGGAGGGACGCCTTCAAGAACAAGGCCATGATGACCTTTATGGCTTAGACACCTTTTCTGTACGTACAACTGTGCCTTGGTAATGCAAAACTCAACAATCCTTCATACCTAGTTTTACCTACGATAAAAATTCGTGTGCTGCTTTATAATAACTTATTTGTCTTATTCTACTCACACACAGTATTTTCTAGTCTCTTTCTACAGTTGCCATATGAGAAATAAAGAGCATTATAAATATTTATCGTTCTATGCACTACTTCTGCATGCGTAAGTGTAGGTACTATTTATTATACGGGTACAGAACTGAAACAATCAACCTTTTCCGATCACTCCGGCGTTGACGGTTCTGACCTTGTTCCTCCTCTCCACGGACAGAAGGTGTCTGACCATGGACTTGTCGCCCAGCGCCTTGGCCTCCAGATGCTCCCACCTGCTCCTCCCGATCCTCAGCATCTCAACGCCGAAGGACCTGGCGGACATGTAGTCCATCAACTTGCTGCAGTGCATCAGGTCAATGGAAGTCCTCTTGCGCCGAAAGAACAGCTGTCATGCGATCAGTCCTTATAGAACCTGCGGATACGTGGGCGGAACGGGGGGGTTGACCAATTCAGGTACTAACCCCCCTCTTTCGGGCAGTCCGTAATACCCCACACGGTGAGTCATGGCCCATTCAGGTAACAACTGCTGTGCAGTCGTACATCAACCCGCGACAACTCTGCTGACTCACTCGGTAGTTACAGGGTGGAGATGCAAGCTGAGTGAAGATAAATATGATGTTGTTTCACTGCCACTCGCCGCATTTGTGGGACTCACTACAGAAGAGCAGTTTGGTCGTGTGTGCCGCAAAAGAGCAAACTCCTTATTCATCACAGCTCATTGTGGCCATCTTGTGTTGTCTCGGCCACCAGCAGCAGGAACACCAAATCTATGATGGACGCCTCCCCGTACATCTTGACGGCCTTGGCGTCTTTCTTGATCTTGGCCCAGGAGACGGCTTCGTCGGGCATCCTGCCGCTGTCGGAGCAGCCGAACTCATTGGCAGTGTTCAGGAACACGCTGAAGTCGGCACTGAACAGTAACAACGAAACGAAATCATTTACTACATTGAGCGAGTAGACACATTTACAAACATTGAGCTTGTGGCGCTCGCGCTGGTGTTCAGCGACCAGGAAGATTGAAACTGCTTTTTGTTGAGACCATAAAGTGATTGGACCCCTGAGGGAGAAGAAGTAGTCAAGGTGTTACTTCAGTGTGAGTGAGAGATAGCAAAATAGACCTATTGTGGAAAGTTCCAATCATGGATATCAAGTTTTTCTCCACCCCTGGACTGCTTTGCAAAGCTGTTACTTTTAACAATGCCGTAACTCCAACTGCAGAGCACGTAGAGAGACCTTCTTAAGACCACGTCGGTCAGTGCAGCTTCTTGCAAAAGGTGGTCTTTTGCAACAAGAAGTGCTGCGTCTTCGACAACATGTTGGACTTCTTAAAGAGGAGCAGCCCCAGGAACGCATGAACTTTGGCGTGAGGACTCAGACGGACGAAAGATTAGGGACATTCTGGTGAGCATCTCGAGGACGCTCGGTTTGTCACGACGTCAAATCAACGGTACAGGAATTTTTTGTGCGAAAATTGTCATCACTTCACGCATGGCGTCACTGAAGGGTCGGTGACAAGGATGAACTTGTACAGGTATTTCAGAGGGAGGTACATGTCGACAGTTGCCGTGACTGCCACCATCAACCAGCAGGGAAAGTAGCACACGTTGCAGAAGAGCAGCTCGGACTTGATCTCACAGCCCAACTGGAGCTCTGGAAATTCTTCGTAGTTGTTGCACTTGGCCAGGTTGGGGCTGATGCCTGGGAACATCGCAAGGCCTTCTTGGCCTCATTTTGCACTTGTACCTGGACAAGGTATGTAGCTCGTGAGGGTTGTCTTTGCCAATACCTGAATCTCAGACACGGCAGCAATTGAAAATCACAACTTCGAAATATTGTTTTTTATCAGTTCTTGCAATTTACATTGCCTGAGGGAAAGCGTGGAGAAGTAAAAGAGTTTTTTCCTCCTTGATTCTCTTCTGGTATAACAAATCAATCCTGAGGAAGATTGCAAATGAAATCAATCCCAGGACAGGAAGGATACTGATCTGCCAGTAAAGATTAATAAATCCTGCATATGCAAAACCAGTTGCCAGAGCCAAGTGAGAGGTAGACTTGAAGATGGCAAATGCTTGGCCAGATTTGTCT
>JAAUXU010041201.1_pt1 | contig 16444 bp, 16 predicted proteins | sample 7278151 | NCBI WGS metagenome assembly JAAUXU01 (sample SAMN14350113, study PRJNA611818) | marine sediment metagenome | isolation source: surface marine sediment (1.8m) | place: French Polynesia: Moorea | collected 2018-08 | reverse complement strand
TCGAGTCAAAGTGACCGGAATCACCAGATTCTGTTCAGATGCTGTCCTTTTTTTCTGCCCCACTGAACAGAAATGAGCACATGAGAATGGGTCCACTGCACTCATCAGAGCAGCAAGACTCAAGCGGACAGACAAGTGAGCTTCAGCTCTTTATCAAATCTTTTGACCTGCGCATTTTGGGACTTGGAAACCCTTGGCTGGGACTGCGCAGACTCGAGTCCGCAGTCACAAAGCTTCGATCTGTCAGCGGCGTCACCTCAGCAAGTCATGATGAGGAACAGCAGCTAATTGTGACATTGCTGCTTAAGCCGCAGGAAAACTTTGGGCCTCAGCTGTGGCGTTAAATGCCCCATAGGCAGGTGTACAGAGGTCAAACCAGGCAGCCTTTATTACCGATCGCAGTCATAGGAACCCACATGCGGGTCATTGACCGGCAGAGTGCCGAGAAAAGGTTTCATGGACAGCTGACACCACTGGACTGACTGCACCGAGTAACATTGGCAGCATCATGAGCAGTCTGGGACGGTCTTCTCCTGCCCTTCACCACTTACCAATCTATGAAGAGCTCACTGGTCTCACAGACACCTGGGGTGACGGCCACACCAACTGCTGACGTCCACGTATGGCAATATGCATGGTGATTATTATACATTGTTAAATTTAAAAATGCTATTAAGTCCGGCTGAAAACACACAGAGAGCTAATTTCTGCTCTTTTTCAGAGCTCCATATGAATTGTGGCTTTGGTAAAACAAAGGATTATGGCTACACAAACGATTTGAAGTGGTGCTCGTTGTCAGCAATACAAACCTTCCATGATATTGAGCAGCCACTGTCCTCATCAGACTTGAATGTGTTTAGTTGCTCATTCAGACGTTAACTCATCTGCTCCAAGGCCTTCCACACTAACAGAGGTTAGACGTATTCTTGAGGAGACAGTAAATGATGACCTCTTCCAAACAAAAAACCACCTGTGCTGTGTATTGCTGAAAATGATGTAAAACATACAGCTGATGACGATCTTGAGCTGGAAAAGTGCACTTTATCCGGCTCAAGATCGTCATCAACTCAAATTGTCGTTGTAAAGGCAGATTTCATTGCTCTAATAAACCCGTTATTCATACCTTCCAAACGGCGCAGAAATTACGTCTCTATGAGCGCCATAGCAAGAGTTATAGCATTTTTAAATTCAACAACGTGTAAAAATCACCCCATAATATATTCCGTTACCCCGCCGTCACTCTTTTAGGTCTCCGTTGTATCTCATCAGTACCTGGTGCTGACCTGACCGAGACAGCCTGGGTACTGTTATGACAAGACATCTCTGAGGAGACTGAACCTGCTTCAGGAATTGGGAAGCGGTGATTTTTCTTCCCTCACGAAAGCTTTGCTCGGAACACAACTTGAAGAGAGGCTCACCATTCCAGGATCCGGGCATCCCTCGGGCAAGACGTCTCCGGTCAGCATCTCCACGGCCTCGAACAAGTCAGGCACGATCTTCAGTGAATGACACGTGATTGACAAGAAAACCACTGCGATCTGAAAGAGAGCGCATGGAAAACCCAGTCATATGCAAAGATCATTGCTAGAAACATGTTTAGACATTTTGTTTTCTAAGTACATCCCATGAATTACTTCTCTTCAAGATTGCTCAGCCCCTCCTTTACTTAATTCCATGGGTACTTGTGGTGGAATGCTAATGTAGCAGGGAGCGCTTAAGTTCTGTGGAACGTAAAAAGTTCGGAAAATGTACTTTGCAGTACCCAGGTACTCGGTGAAGTACATAGCAGCTTCTTTCTTCCTCTGAAGTTTTGCCTTGCTACAAGACCGATTATTGCAGTCCTTGAATGTTCTTTAATCAAAATGCAAATAAGGGAAGGATTTATTTGTTGCGAGCGATCCCTCCTGAGGGTCAGCACGACCGAGGACACCGACAGCAGAGCCGTTATTTATGAGAGGGACCGAATCTAAAGCCTATCCTGCCACTGATCCTGCCAAGATGGTCCGGAAATCGACCTGGCGCACGCTGCTGTTCTCAGAGTATCGAAATGCTGGTGGCACGCGTACCGTGCTCTTGGTATACCTGCTGTACTTGCTACCTGTTGTACTAAGGCACTGGACGGGGCGATGGTCAGACCGGCAGGTGTCGGTGTCTGTCACAAAAATACTTCAAGGGTGCTAGTGCAAAAATGTCTAGAAGTTGGATGGACTTGGAGTTGATTTGTCAAACTAGTGACTAGGAATTTGTTGAAGACGTGGTAACTCCCAGGAATTTTTGTCCATCTGTCCACCGACGATGTCATTGACTGCCTGGAGCTTCTTTGGGATGTACTCGATCAATCCCATGCCCACCTCCTGGTCCTGGTCAACTTACCTACATGTTTCTTTTTGTCTGTACACCTTTGCTGAGCACTACTGAGCTGCTGAGTACTTCGTGCCACAGATTGCGTGGAATGTTTCAGACTGTGTGACCGCAACATGCTTGGAAACATGGGGTGCACCCTGTACCTACCACGACGTAGGTGGACTTGATTTCTTCCTTCTGGCTCTGCGTGCATCTCATGGATTGCTGGATCTTGACGGACCTGCGGATCTCGATGCAGATGCACACGTTGAAGAAGATGAGGCAAACGTACGGAAAGATCTCGGTCAGCAGCGTCTTGGTCAGGAAGTTGTAGTACACGATGTAGAACTAGAACAAGATGTCGCTTATGCAGGCAACTGTTGCGTCACGTGCGTACAGGGTGAACCAAAGCCAAAAGAGCCATGAACCCTAGTGAAAAAGTTTAGCCTCTGAGTTCCCGCAGAGCGTGACAAATTTGATATCACACTGTCTCTTCAAGATGTTTTTGACTCACCCTAACTTCTACAAGCACTTCTGTTTAAGCGGTTCCACTCACCTGATTGGTCCTAAAGTCCGCCACCTCCACATTGACATTTCCCGTGACGTTGTTTGTCACGTACTGGAAGAGAAACGCATTATAACTTTCCAAACTTTGACACCATCATTTTGTGCGGAATTCGCATGGGGCACCAAAAATTGCCCCGACCCTCCGGGTCTCCATGAGGACTGACAACTTCAGCCTCACTCACACTTTGGACGCAAATTCTGCGTAATCCTGGGTCTCAAGGAGTTGCAACCCCTTGATACAACAGCTTTGAAGCGTTCTCATCCCTTTCAGCTCCCTCCTTTGCAGGTGAGTGCGTCATTTCATCAAGAATTCGTGGCGTCTGCGCATGCTCGTCCTGGAGGCATTTCATGCAAGATGAAAGTGTTCCAAAACAAATACGCCAAGATTATGTAGCCGAGCATATAGAGACAAGATCCTCGAAGGAATGGAAAGTCTCTTGGTGAGGGGGCGCTTGCACTATCACATTTGTCGACAGGCACACACAGATCCGGCCCATTGACAGAACAGCGCAGGGTGTGGACGCGCCTTAAAAAAAAGCTCTGAAACGTGAGGCATCTTCTGTGTGTCTCTTATTCTTGACTGTCTTGCTTTTTGAGAGTCGAGGCTTCCTTTCTTTCTTAAGGGCCGGGTTCCACAAGTCGACCTTGTCACGGAAAATACGAGGGAGCAGAATAACTGGGGATCTCATTTCAGTTATTCACTGGCCTGGATTCATTAATGATTAAACTTTGCCCTTTAATCGGTGGGTTCAAGTAAGATGATCAATTTTTAAAGTGCAGGAATATTTACGTGCTTCATGATCTTTTTTTTCATTTTTTTTTAGGAAGTACGACTTAGGAATACAACTTTGTTAAATGTTTCATCAGACCAAATGAGTCAAACTTCGTAGCATGCAAAAGGCCCTCGCAAAAATGTGAGTATTTTTTCAATGGTTTCACTCACATTTTGGATACTGTGGCGCTGTCTTAAACATACTTAAAGACTTCTGATGTCTTTGATACAACGGAAAATGGTGCTAAAATTTGTTGAATATCACTGACCCTTGAGCCTTTTAGAAAACTTTTTTTTCCACACTTTTGCGAAAGTTGCTGCAGAACTTTTGCGGAATCGAATTGTAGACACGACATTTTGTCCTCGAGGAAAGAGAGATCTCGGCTCTTACTACAAGTCCCAAACTTGGTGCTGTCATTTTCGGCTTATTCGTCCTCATCCACTCAGGACTTCTGCGTCTTCTGCTCCTGTCTGATCAGGTCCAGGAAGTCCGGTGAAAGCCACACCTTCTTTTTCTCTTCGCCTTCAGTGTTCCAGTCTTGCCCACACTGGCCCAAGTCGACCACAGACTCATTCATGCAGCTGTTGAACATTTCAATCGACCGAGACAGGATCGAGTAAGAAGTTAAAGGGTGGAACAGCAAAAATGAGTCTCTCCATCTCTGTCCACACCTGGGTGATGGAGTCTCTTAAACTCGGCCCGAGAGTCAAAGCGTTCGAGTCATTTTCTTCCTTCAACGCTTTGACTCTCAAGGGACTCCATCACCAAGAAAGGTGTGGCCAGAGATGGAGAGACTCAGTGACATTTTTGCTGTTACACCCTTTAGTGATGACCCCAAGCTTTCTCAGTCAGTGGTCAATGACTCTGATGCCCCCCACTGTGTCACAGCAGCACGATACTTGACTTTTTTTCCTCAAACACTTTGTCCCGAGCTCAATTCCGCCGCCAATAAGTCCTTGTTGCAGAGGAATCGACACATGGTAAACGGTGTCAAGCGTCAGCGCCAATGAAGACAAATTTGAACGCTTTGGGCCTGGTTCACTCAGGCCTGGTTCACACGATCCCAAACGTCACGGTCGTGGTGCAAAAGAAGATCCCCGAACATCCATAAGAAGTCGGACTCCTTCAGGGGTACAGAGTTAATAGGGCGTGAAAGAAATATCGAGAACTGTTACTGTCTCACAAAAAGTCCTTCGCCCGGGGTTGATCGCACATATCGACTACCAGAAGTCTGGCACGGTCACTGGACGTGCCAGCGCTGCTCTGACACAGTGATCGCCTTGGCAAATCACTGCCAAGTCAATCACTTTGGAGCGATGCAAAGTGAATGGCACTTCTCCCTCTCGCCCTCTCCGTCAGTGATTTGTGTCCCAGCGAGCACCATAGATACCGTTTTCGGGAAGAGGGACACTTTCACCAGAACTTTTCCTCTTATTCACCCTCTGATCTCCCTTCGGCAAGAAAGAACCCCTCACAGGTTGTCTCCGTCGCTCCTCTGGGTGCAGTCGTTGGTCTCTGATGTCACGGGGGCGCTGCTCTAACGTCACTGCCCGGAGAAAAACGTCCTGATGCCGCCAACGAGACAATCATTTCGACAATTCCGCGGGCAGCTTTGGCGGGGCTAACAGGGCCCCTCAAAGTCACGGAGACGAAAAGATTCTGGCGGCAAAACTTTGCTTAGTTTTCCCCCAGCCAGAGGAACTGTGGGCTTAAGGTGCGCCTGCAACTGCAAAACTTTTGCTTCCGCATGACATTTTTTTCACTGGCGAAAGCGAGATCTTGGCAACAAGGCAATGTTCACGCATTGGTAACATGTTAGAGGAGACTTTGGGGAATCATGACGTTCATAATCCAGGACTTGATCTAAGCAGGAGTTCAATCTTCTGATCGCCCAAAAGTGTATTGTTGAGCTAAGTTGACTGCGATTCCGCTGGGTCAGCCTATCATAGGAAGTCCGACAGCAGGAGCCTCACTCAAATGATTTCCAGCATATCAAATGTCTGCTCACTGTTAAAAAAAAGACGAAACAAAATAGCTGAGTGCACTTACCGTAAACTCTGCGAATTTTGGAAAATTGAACACCAACGCGAAGAGGGTCACGGTGACGATGTACATGGCCGGAGGAGATCGGCGGACCCTGAAAGGAGAAAGAAAAAGTCACAACCACTGAAAAGGAAACTTTCCAAAACCTCCTGTTAGACCAAAATCTGTGGATAACTCGTTTCCCATAGTTTCATGTTGGATTCCTTGGCCAACAACTGACTTGCTCGACCAGACATTAAGTAGCGTTTCTTCATTCGCAGAAAAACCTCTACTTGAGTACCTCAGTGCCTTCATGTCGAGGCAGCTGATGCCAGAATGCTTAACATGTCTGGTTAATAGACCATCACATATCAGCATCAATTTCAGGGTCTCGAGTAGCATTTGTGAATATACCCAAAGCCACAGAAGATCTTGTCCGTTGCCAACCCTGAATTGCAGATCCCTGTGCGATTCCCCCTCTCTGCTCTGCAGCCATACTGTCCAATATGCATCATCTACAGATTTTGATCCAGCAGTACTTGCAAACGTCCAGCGCTCACCTGATCCAGAGAGGCTTGCAGACGGCGAAGTACCTCTCGAGGCTGACCGCCAGCGTGGTGAAGACTGAGCCGACTTTGGCGACGTGGGTGAGGCCGTACAGAGTGGGCAGAAGCATCCGGTACAGGTTCTCCTGCGACATCGACAAGAAAGTCCGCGGTTCGCCTGGGAAGACAAAGAAGGAGGTTTCTTTCGTTCACTTGGGCGAGGATGAAGACAAGAAAAATTGCAGCCTCCTGCAGCAACACTCGTGTCTTGTACAATCATGTCAAGTCAATGTTTCTCAAAAGCTGACCTTTTCCCGACGACCAAGACCATTCATCTCTCTCGTTGCCTCACAAGTGCACGAAACTTATGCCTTAACTGTCAGTCTTGTCTGTCCCTCTGAGCGAAACCATCGCTTCATTTTTTCTGACATGTTTCTCCTTCCTCTTCTTCCCTTTTCTTCAAAAAATGTCTAATTTGACGTCGATTTTCGAGTTGAAAAAGAACGGTGAAAAAGTTTTTCCCACTGCAGAAAGCTTAATTTTTAATTTCATTTGCCCACCCACCTCGTGCCTCCAGGAGGCCAAGATGAATTATGTAGTAGTGCAGAACCAGAATTTTCCCACATATCAGGGCTTGCGCAGTGATAAATTCTGTCAGCCAGGTTCTTATGTGGGGCTTCCCCCCCCCCCCCCCCCCAGGCAATTTGAGGCCATCTTGTCTTTTTTTGCCAATGTCATTTATCAGAAGGAGAAAGAAGTGACAAACGCTCTGAGAGAAGATGCCAGACATTGGCAGATCGGGCGGGAAACGTCCGGGACAACGACCGGAGGACAAAAGTCCGGCCACACTCGTGACCTTTCCGGCCAAGACCCGTGGAGACGACGTCTTGCCTGCGCGGGGGCGCAGGCGGACTCGGCGCTGTCCTTCGTGACGACGCGGGTGAATGAATGAAGAAGGAGAGGAAATGACTATTGAAGAGGCGCGATCAAGACCATTTTCCTACAAAGGCCGTTGGTCTTGCTTTCTCTCTGGCAGGTCATACAACGTCCACTTATGTAGGGAAGTCCCGTCCAACCCATAAATTCCCTACAGGAAGGCAAAGAGAAGAGAAGTCGCGCTCGTAATGGGCGTGGAACACGCGTTTCAACCGTTGGAACGGCGCCCGGTATCTTTCCATCGTCAGTGGAACTTTCCTACCCTATTTATTCTGATTTCACCTGCATGAGGCCTCCCACCTCATCAATCAAGACGGCCTTTAAACCGTGAAGGAAATGACGAAAACGGCCCAGGTGGGTAAGAACAGAGAACCCCCCCCCCCTATTGTGATGATGGATGAGACGGAAAATATATAGGACCTGGGGGGAAAATAAGGATGGCGGGAGAATGTATCGGAAAACAGGCAGACTCCGGCGTTGGAGGGAGTGAGATTAGAACGATTTTTGGGCTGCCGAGTACAGTGGCTCGAATCGGGATGTCGTCGGTCGCGAGTCATTGACAGTGACTGCACGATCGTGTCTTCTGGCAGCCGGAAAGTAAAGACTTTGCTGTAAGTGGAGAGAAATTCCTTTTCCTGGTAGTGGCGCACTAGTTCGTCCTCCCCCCCCCCTCTCCCCCACGTGCATCGTGGGGGGGATGCACGTGCTTCTTCAGGAGGAACGACTGTCTTCTCCTCAGGCGTGCGCGTCAGGGACGCGGCGGGAAACACGTGCACAGCGTGGGCCACTGGGTGGTTTGGTGATCCGGGGGGAATCCCCCGGAAAAGATTTCAGCCCTAAGTTGAATGAGCAATCGCAACTGTCTCAGTGTCTCCACCACCAATGTCAATCGCTGATTCAGCTCCGCAATGCTTGAGTGCAGCGTGTGCAGAACGGAGCTGCTCGAGCCCAGCTCGCCAGGCCCGTCAAAGACGTCTTGCGCGTGCTTCTCCACACCTGACTTAACCCACCGTTGCTCCCCTCGTGCAACGTGTTGGTGCCCCAACAAGTTCCACGAGGGGAACAATGAGGAAGATCTCAAAGACACGCCAAGGGCAAAAAGAAGAAGGAGAGACCGCGGAAAAAAGGCCACCTTTATGGATGAGAAGGACACTTGAGACAGAAGTGGCTGAAAAACGGCTGGGAATGTTTAGACAACTGAGTGTCTGAAGTGATGGGGAAGAAGGAGGGGTTATTCAGTAACGCGTCGGATAAAATCTCTTCCGATATTCTGCGCACACGTGCACGATGTTCGCACAGCTCAGTTCACCTCTAGAGCCAGAACTTGAATAGGTTTTCTGCAAAATCTGCTCTAGTCGTTGTCTGTCTGTGACGAGGAGCATCTTGAGGGTGTTGCGCTTTGCCGTCGCTGGGGGGAGACAGTTGCCAAGCATTCAGCTCACGGTTGACTGTCACTTCTGGGGCAACGTCCCAAAGTAGTGGCTTGGGTATGTGATGCATCCCCGTCCTCGGACGCTAGAAACAAACTAGGCTTCGACGTGGTCACGGCCGAGCACGTCAGTGACCACGGAACCGTCGGCTCCAGTCAAAGCGTTCAAGGAAGAAAATGACTCGAACAGTTTGACTCTCGGGCCGAGTTTAGGAGGCTCCATCACCAAGGTGCGGCCAGAGATTGAGAGACTCAGTCACATTTTTGCTGTTACACCCTTTATCAATACGTTCCTCCCTATTGAGGCGTCAGTCTTGAGCAGTGACGACGCCCTCTGTTCTGTTTGAGTGACAAATGACGCAAAGAAGCAGCGTTAAGATGCACCAGTGGAGGCCGTCCCAAGTGCCAAGGCCAGGTCAAGTGCGCTGGCATGACTAAGGCGCATTGTTGAGGGTGGTCGTCCACGTGAGCCAAATGCCTGGTCCGTGGATGTCATGTCAGACAAGTACTTGTCCCGCAACTCAGTCAGAAGACTTGGAACAAGCAAGAAGCTCCCTTCCAAAGCGATGCACTTCAGAAGTTTGCTTTCAGGCTGGCACAAACACCAAGCAAATGAAGAAACAACATCCTCCTTATGAGTCGGAGTATTCTTGGCTGTGCAATGAAGCCAAGGCTGTGTACGGACGACACTCCAGCTGTGTTTCAAGACGACGTCGTCGAGGCTGGGGCAGCGCGAAGGAGTGAAGATCCTCTGTCTGCGAAGGACTTTCAAGTGCCCCTTGTCGCCCAGCTCGGTGACGGTGCCGTAGTCAATTGAGGGAAGGATCACTGTTCAATTGGCCTGACTGACTTTTCCCTGGACCATATTCTTAGTGGACGTCACCTAAAAACACAGTCATGATTCCCACTTTTTATACTTAATGGTGGTGCGTCGTCAGCCTCCACTCCAGTGGTCAGTACCACGTCTGCACACCTCTGTGCTTGGCTCGGAGAAGCCTCTTTATTGGTGCATCGCATGCGGAGGCAGATTAGGCATATCCCACTTTGGGTAGAGCTGAGACATCTGCGTGTGTTTTACCCCGAGGAGGAGGGGGGAAAAGGGAGATTTGGGCACTTCACAATTGAGTAAGGAAAGTTTTTTCTGTCGCTGCAACTGCGAAAGTGAAGAAGAACTCTCGTCCAAAGTAGATGGAAAGCATCGAAAGTTCGACCGCTCTAATCAAAAGCAGCAGTAAAGAAAAATTCTTGAAATTTTCGCTGTCACATATGGGGAGCGGGGAGAAAAGAACAACTCATTTCTGGTGCGAGTGAAGCAATGAAAAGATGTGGGCAAGAAAAGAGCAAAGAAGAGGAAGAAAAATGAAGAGCGAGCCTGTCAAGGGCTGGCAAGAATGAGACTCTCGGTGGCGTGATGGTATCGATGTCCTTGCAGACTCTCCAATGCCTGAGACTTCTTGGAATGGGGACTTCTTGAGCCGCTATGAAGAAATGTGGACTTTTGGTCCAAGTGATGGCTACTTTTGTTCTCTTCTCTCTTACATTGGTGGCCTCCGTTCTGACGGAGCCCGTGAGCTGCATATGGGTCACTGCCAAGAATTGCAGGCTGCTTTGGACGCAAACACCGCAGTGAATGCCTTGAGTCCTCCAGGGATCCAGATTCTTCTGAACCAATGGGTTGTCAAGCTGTTGAGGAGATTGGCAGTAGCAGATTTGGGACTGACGCAGAAGCTCCTTCTCCGACAAGATTATGGGGACTTTTTGCGACTGAGGCCACGGAAAGGTTTTTTTTTCGACAAAGTTGGGAATGACGTCTTATTAAGGGGATCCAATGAAGTCACCAGAGCGAGGCTAATAGAAGACTTTTCTGCCCGCTGGATGATTAATATGAGATTCTCTTATCGTTACCTTTCAGCTGGGTACTTGCTCTATTTTTGCAGCACCAGGTGACAAAAACGTTCAAGGTTGGAAAAGCTCCCGATTCACTGCATAGATGGTCATGGAAGTCGCCCCGGGAGGACCTTTCGGCCTCAACAAGTGCAGGGCGGCATCCATCCGCGTCACGATGGCGTCCAGCAAGCTGACCGTGGCCACGCGCTTGGTGCTTGCCTACAGGGCCAAGACACCGGTGAAGGTCTCGTACAAGAGAGAGAGAGAGAACGAGAGAAAGTTCCAATTCCGTGAGATATCCTGCTCGCCAGGCACGTGCGCGCGCGCGCGCGCGTGTGTGTGTAATGGAAAGAGTGTGTAGGGGGCATCTGTATCTTCGTGTTTGATGGAGCTCTGGTGCTCGTTTTTGTCTAAATGACTGCGGCAGTTTAAATTGCATCAGTCTCACCCATTCCAGCCTCAGGGACCCTGCCGGCCTGCCCGCCGACGTCCGGCCTGCACGCCCCCACAATCACCCACCCGGTGAAAAGCCAATTTGTATTCAGGCACTATTTTCCAGTGACTCTCCCGGGAGTTGTGTGTGTTGGGGGAGGGGGGGGGGGAAGGGGTGTTGAGGTGCACGAGTGGGCAAAGTCTCTCTTCCACTCACTGTAGCCCCACTTAATGGAGACAATCTCTTCCTCCTGTCCCGGGCCAAAAAGTTGGGTTTCGTCGACGCTCCTCTTTTTTTCCCTCACTGTACAGAAAGCAGTGTTTAAGTGACTTGTGAAAGCGCCGGATTCAGTGCCAAAAGTCATCCACCAGGAGGGCGGGACCCACGTTGCAGGTGCTGGGCTCGAACCAGAGGCTGAACTCCTTCGGGACTGCTCAAGCTCCACTCCTGTGAACACTATTATCTGGCCCATTTCGAGAACGTGCCAAAAATGAAGGGAGGGGGGAAGTTAAATGAGGGAAAAAGCAGATTTGCACTCTGTCCGAGTTCGTCGTAGAACGACTGGTGGGAGGAGGGGGAGGGGGAACAATTAGAAAGCCCTTCTTATGCAACAGCAGCTTCGGCACGACCGTCGGTGGAAGATTCTCTGGCTCTTTGTAGTGGCTGACAAAGTTTTCCATGGAGTTGCCGGAGAAAGAAAAGTTGGCTGGACTTGACATGGTCAAGATTGACTTTTGGATTCGTCAATGCCATACGGATATTTTGAGGCAATATCTGGCCAAACTTGCCCGAGATTCGCACATCGAAGTATTTTGCTGCATCTTTTCTTCCTCTTGTAGATGCCACAAGCAACGGACGGTGCAGAACCCGTGTGTGGTTTAGATCGTATCAGCCAAGCTTGACTTTGCATTTGACGTGTGCGGGCTGCTTGATGTGGGCTGGGCCACCGTGGAGAAGGAAGAGCGGGGCCTTGCACGACGCCAGCGAGTCCGCGCAGTCGCTGCTGTTGTCGTTGCTGCGGACCCTGGCAAGGGGGTCCTTCCCGCTTCCTCGTGCATTTTGTCCGGACGGAATCTTCAGTTCTTGCGAAAAGAAAATTAGGACAACCAATTAAGAAGTGGAGAAGAAAAGTTGATGGCGACAAAAAGAAAAGTTCCTCGTCCGCTTCATGTGCAAAGCACTGCTGAGGGAGCGTCTGCACTGTCAGAACTGAGTCCGTCACACGTCACACTGGCTTCTGGAAGCTCCTCAGACTCTGTTATTTCTGTCCACAGCACTGTTTATAGAAGAATCGGACCCAAAACGTGCACAGATGAAGGCACCGACAAGCTTATTATAGCAACGGATCCGGTGATCAGACGTCATGGAAGATGAGAGGAATGGCAATTTTCTTGACATGCTGAACATTTGGGTGATTTGGGGGTTTCACAACTACAACGTTGATGTCCTCGAGCAGCTTGATGTAAAAGTGTTAACTCAAGTGAGGGCCTGGCAAAAGTGGACCAATAAAGTGCTTATGTAGCTGAGGTCCAAGGGGCCCCAGGTGGAAATGTTGGCCGCCAAAGAGGGCCCTTCAGGCTGGCACCGACATTCTTTAACCTTTCCTAATCTTTAGTCACAATTTAGACCCTATGAAGAGATCTTCACAAGTTTTTCTTCATGTTTAACTGAACGTGCAGAGGTGCAGTCAAAAAGGTTGGGTCCTACTGGGGGATTCCCCATGTCCTCAGACCAGGAATCGGTACAGAAATGATGATCTCAGTTGACGCCGAAAGTAAGAAACAGTGATAAGGATTGAGAGTATAGGATGGCTGGACAAAGATATTAATGTTGCGGGTGCATTTATCAACATTGCCTCCCCTCCGGTGATAGTATAGTACAGCACAACCGTCTGCCTGCACGTCCTTTTGTGTTTGCAGTCCACAGAGACAGAGTCCGGGTTGCACAAATGTGTCAGGGTGATCGCGCCCTTGGAGCGCGACAGGGCGAGGAAATAGTTGGCATTCTGCGGTGGTGGCAAAAATGCACGTAACATGAGAGGGAGCAAATGTGCAGTGCCCGGGGTCACGAGGGAGAGGGGGGGGGGGGGAACCTCTCCTCATAAGCTACGACTTCCCAAGTTTTCTCTCTGCGTCTGTCAGCGTGCTCGTTCAGACAATTTGTTTCCCCCTCAGCTGTCGCAGCCCTTGGAGACATCGAGTGTTGCCGCAGTTGTCGAGCCAAGTACACAGCTATAGAAAGTGACGACGTGAGTGATTGACAAGTCATGAATCGGCGACGGCCGTGAATGAGCGAACACAAAAGCTGCTCGTTCCGCAATCACTCGAGTCAACAATCACCGAGGTGATGTCCAATGGCCTGGCCGAGCTCTCCTCCTCCGTCCTGATGAGGTCGGATCACTTTCTGCATGTGCAAAACTGCACACTGGACAGCGTCTTGGCCTCGTTCTCAAGCGGAAAATGCGAACGCTTCTCCGGAGGGAGGAGAAGATCTTGCCCTTTTTTTTGCACACTTTTTTGCCAACTCTGCCCCCCTCTCCAGCTGAAGCCACGTGCCGTGCATGTTTGTAAACTGGGACGCGACAGCGGCGCGTGGAAGAAAAGATTACGCGCGGGGGCCTCAAAACTGTGACGACAAACAAGTTTTTGTCTGGTCTTTTTGTCCATTTCATAGGGCTTACCCAAAGTTTGCCAGTTTTTCTGTACATAAGTTTCCGCACAACTCATCAATCACAATCTATTTTATGGGAATAGCGACGGCCGCTCCACTTCAAATTCTATGCATGGTGCATTTTTAGCTAAGGGAAGATGGGGGATTTGTGTTATCATCAATATAAAGCTAAAAAAACTAGACCTGTGTGTCCTTGGCCTGACCTTTCGTCCCCTTCCATGCAGGTCTCCTTCATGATGGAATGAAATGAGTAGCTGTAGAAGACGTTTTCTGTCCTTTTATCCCCCATTCTGACCATGAAAGTGGTGAGAAGTCGTCAAGGGCTCTGCACTTTCATCATTCTGATGAGAGATTTTGTGCACCCAAGGTCGATTCCATTTCGGCACAGATTCCGCAGGGTTGCCACATGAGCTGGAGACACATCTGGCTCAGGAGCGCAGCAACAACTCGTCCCACCAAATGCCAAGAGGCAACTTGAGGACTGTGAAAACTTGAGACAGTCTCTCTGTGACCTTTTGCGAGGTCTTCACATATTCAATCAGAGGAAGGCCTCGGGTGGAGTGGAGGAGGCGCAACACCGCAAAAGTGCCAAATCTGGCACAAGGTTGGCATCCGGCGGAAAATCTTGGGCCTGTCCGGTGCATCTCTGGGATTGCCGCTCAGTGCCATTCGGTGCTGCGTGGATGGACCCGTGTGCCTCATCAGTGGCTCGGCTGCAAGTGGGAGATCTGGACAGCATCCATGTCGCAAGGTGGGACATCCTGGAGCTCTTGTACCAGCGCGCTACCCTCCACTCGTGCAATCAGCTGATCAACAAACTTGGATGCTTTTCTTCGAAGGTTTCGCTCACACAGGGACTTGTGTGGGCCCCACCGATGACATTTTGGACATTGGTCAGTCAGAGTCACTTGACCTGCCCTTGGCCATGACATGTTGGAAGCTCTAGTTGACACCAACGAACAGTGTGACGTCACTTTCTGTCAACCTGCCTGGAGTTACCGCGGAGGCTTTGGATGAAGTCAAGGGGCGACACTTTGGCTGCTTCAAGTCGGCTCGAGCTGCAACGATCCAGCCTGAAAGCATCCCTAATCTGAAGAAGCTTGGGTGCAGAAGAAAAAGCAATCCAAAATTCTTCGCAGGTGTTCCGAATCTTGGATCAACTGCCCTATTAATGGCATAACTTCGTTTCTCTTTTCTATTCTCGGGAAGGACAAATCTGGATTCCCCAGACTTATTCCCGATAACGGATTTCGTTGGATGAGCCAGTTTTTTTTCTGTGCTATGCTTGACGCGAAGTCGCTGCTTTGCTGTCTATTTTTCGCAATAAACGGGGGAAATAAAGTGAGGCCATATTTTATGAAATCACCATAGCTCCGGACAAAATAAAGGGTGTAACAGCAAAAATGAGTCTAAACCGAGAGTCAAAGCGTTGAAGGAAGAAAATGACTCGAACGCTTTGACTCTCGGGCCGAGTTGAGGAGACTCCATCACCCAGGTGTGGACAGAGATGGAGAGACTCAGTCACATTTTTGCTGTTACAACCTTTAGTCGAATCTCGAGTTTTACCAATTGGTCGTCAGTGGAGTGTTTAAAAAACTCAGATTGGAATAATGGATAATGACACTCAAAAGTGATTTAGCCGTCCTCATCGGCCAGTGGTAATTCCAAGGAAAGAGCAGTACAATTCTTTCTCCCCATGCAAACGCATGCAGGTAGCTAAGGTATGTTAATGCAAAACTCAAGATAAATATATAAATTGCTTCATCTCCGGAAGCAATTGCTCTATCTTAATTCGCCCACTGCCAGGAGAGAGAGTATTTTCTCAACTCAAATTTGGTCTCAAGCAAGTTAAAAATTGACGTGATAGTAAGTCCTTCATAGAAAGGACATGTCAAAGTCACAGTGGGCACGTACTATTGAGCCATGACTACGTAAGCACACAATTGTTGAAGACATGTGGAGGAGATACCTCAGGTCACAGCCTGAGGCCAGGTCAATTGCGGGCTACTGGGCCCGATTGAAGAGCAAAAAGTGCTGTAGAAATTGCGAGGCCGAAAATCGCAACTAGCAGAGGGATCAGAAAGTGGCTGACGGATATCTTAGAGTGAGAGGACTCTTCGGCCACATCAAAAGACACGTCTGTGGAGCCGAGAGATGTGGCCTGAAGCAAGTTTCAGATAGTCGACGTGTACGAAAATTGTAAACTGACATTTTTTTAATTGTATATCCCCAATGTGACTTCGACGTGTCTCCTGTTCCTGAGGTCGGACAATGGCAGGAGCTCGTGAGTCAGCTTGGCTCTCTGGGGGAGGAAGAAGGGGCAGATGACGATGATGAACAACAAGTTTGTCCATTTTTACTGTTGCCTCATACTGATCCCTCCATGCTGCGCTTCTTCTAGGCCAGGAGCAAGAAGGGGGCAACTGGACTCAGAGATTTGGGAAGCTTCATTGACTGAGCTTCAGTCACAGTTATTGGAACAGTTCCAACGACAGTGGGCCCATCTCTTTGTCTCCAAGAGACACATGTCTCTCTTACAAGTCGTTGGACAAACTGTGCCGCCTTTTAAAATTTTCATATTTCACGAATTATCCGCTTAAGGTTCTTCCCACACGGTTTATCCATATCTTGATCTGTTCTCCAGTTGTCGTCTTGGACCTGCTTGGAATCATCCCCTGTACAGTCCTGGCCGTAAGTAATCGCATCAAGCATGACGGCACCTCCTACACTGTACTGAAACATGTTGAGGTGGAATTTTGATGTGGAACGAGTAGATATGTTCCTGGGACACAATGTTGAGTACACAGAGTCAATGTCCAGACTGCCCATTTTGGCACTA
>JAAUXU010100499.1_pt1 | contig 16445 bp, 24 predicted proteins | sample 7278151 | NCBI WGS metagenome assembly JAAUXU01 (sample SAMN14350113, study PRJNA611818) | marine sediment metagenome | isolation source: surface marine sediment (1.8m) | place: French Polynesia: Moorea | collected 2018-08 | reverse complement strand
GGCCTGCCTCCCTTCAGTAGACCTGCCTCCTCCTCTGGCCTCCCTCCTACTGGATCTACCGCTTCTGGATCATGGTAAAGACTTGTCAATCCATCCTTCAGGCCTACTTTTCTGTCTCAATCTCTTTTCTTCCTGCACTGACTAGCTGAGTTGGGGGAAACCACTCCTTTTCAGTTGCAGTTTGGTTAGGTTCAATTTGCTGGTTCTAATTTCTCTAACTCCTGTAAGATAAATTGTGTGCGTCCCCTCCAAGTTGAAGAATAAAGTACTGTATGTGTGTTAAACTAAGCCCTCTGTGTTGGTTTCATTGAGTAGTCTTAAAAGGATTCCAGTCAGACCCTATTAGTCCTATACCTGGTCTGTGTCTCTATTTGGGACATAGTCACCATGGTTAGAGGGTTTTCTCTATGCAAGTCTAGTCTCGGTAACAACCATCCGTTCTTCACATTTGTTCTCATTCAGAAGTGGCTCTGCCATCTTTTCCACGTCCGCCGTAGTCTCGTCAATGTATTGTAGCATTGTTGCCTGCTTTCGCCACCCAAAATGTCGCTGCATGTCGGTTGTAGTTATGCCGCTATCAGCACAATGGCGCCCTCGACTTCGACAGAAACTATGACCGGGACAAAAAATGATTTTGGATGTGCCCATGTACATGAGGCTATAACTTATATGTGTATTGTGATGCGTCATCAAGATTTTTGAACTCCACCACGCCGTTGCCAATTCGGGAGAGATAATGTTGCCCCATGGTTTGCCTGACGTAGCCAGACATATCTCTGTCAACTCCATAGCATACTGGGCCGGACTTGGGCAGCTCTCCCAATGAGAGTTGTGCATTCTCAAAGAAGTTTTTGACCCTCGTTGCCATGCATTGCTGGGGGGACTCTGTGGTGTACATAGTACAGGAAAAGTAGGAGTCCGGACGTCTCCAGGCTATTTTGCAGCTGGGAACTTGACGACCTAGCCTTTTTCTGGCCATATCAAGACATCAGAGTTCTGCACCTCACAATCCCCCGGCAAAACTGATGCATACAGCAGCCTGCCCAACCGTCCAATAAGGACTTGAAAGGTCTGCAGCCAAAAAACAGTCTATTTCTCCTTTTGTAAATGGTTTTGCCTTCTGCATAAAGAATGCATTCAATAAAAAAATGCATGTAATTCAAACATCATACTTTAGATTCCTTTTATTCATATTCTTAGGTATAGCTCATCAGTAGAGCAGACGACTCCGCCCTTTACAGCTGCAGCCAGTCACTGAGCGGAGCTTCTTAGTTGGTCTAGAGTGGATGATGGCCCATCCAAACCATTCTCACCCTGGGTTTGAGGGTGGCCTCTCCACATTCTACAAACGAGTTCAACAGACACAAGGACAGATGGCTTGTGGCTAACCCTGGAGACGGCCCGTCTATCTACTGCAGCAAGAACCCCGCCTCCACCATGTGCATCGTGAGCAGACTCTCCGGGTTTGAACCCGTGCGCCTCTTTCCTGTAGAGAGTGGTGGAAAGTAAAGCTTACAAGGCGTCCCACGCCTCCGTGACCAACCTTGAGGCCGATTCACTGCTGAGTGATCCACTGCGATCTGGACTGCAATTGGTTACTGGTGATAGGGGACGAATTAAACTAAACATGGTCAGTGTCAAAAGAGAGGTTGTGGCTGATTTGTTGGAGTAGGACCTTTACACCGGAAAGACAGCGTCTTCCTGCCCGGAATTGTACATACAGGGCACAGTGTGCGCTAGAAATTGCAGGAACTCTGTGGGTGTAAAAGTAAAGAGTGTACGGTATACACTATGCACGTTATACACATTTGCATATATGCCATCTGATTCTCGTCGCAGTAGCTTATGCATCTAATCTCAGTTGCTAGACTCATCATTGTCAATACTCTCTAAGGTCGCACGTACGGTACGTGGAACGTCATCGGCGGTAACTCTGGCTCCGACTTCGGCCGCACTTGGCTGGCAATCAGTGGCCTGGCCAGCTTTGCAAGAGTCGATTCTGGCGCTAGAGTACGCCTGAACTCAATAATCTAAGATGCATCAAGGTCAGGCATTCTTTTGGAAAAAGAAAGACTTTTTTGAAGTTCCACATGGTCATGACCCAAAGGCTTACTTTTGGACTTTTTTTCTGTTGGTGAGCTCCTTCATCCTCCTTACGACCTCGCTTTTTTCCTTCCTTTGATCTTCTGGTTCTTCCGAGGCGTCCTCAAAGTGGCCGTCCTCCGAACTGTCATTTTCGGAATCTTTCGCGCCCTCCGACCCTGGGTCGAGACTTAGGGTTGCTTCTTCTGCTCTTACTGTGTCCGGGCTCATCTCGCCGGATCCTCCTATGAGATATCGCAGAAGAAGAGCATGCCAGACACTCTCATCTTTGTTACCCACCGAGGTACGCCGGACCGGAGGTAGTCAGCAATGACGTCGAAGTTGAGGTGTTGAAGGTCATCGCAGGCCGTTTTCCCGAAGATTCGGGAGGCCCGGTAGATTTATTTCTTTACATCGGTTCCATGCCTGCGTTCCACATCGTTCACCACTTGCATTGGCTTGTTCGGTGCATTGGTGCCTCTGAAGTTCACCTCCTCGGTGCTTGTCACGGTCAGAAATGCATCCGTATTCTGCTGGGGTCTGCCCGGCTCGGCGTTCTAGGATGTCGAGATGTTTATCTCCCATCAGGAGAATTCCGGTATGGATCGAGGTTGCATGTTCATTCTCCATGATGACTGCCCACTCAAATGAGACCAATGATCCCTTCGAGAAGAGCCGGAGTTCCTGAACGTCTTCCAAGTTGCAGCTTCTTCCACGTGCGCAGCCCCTTCCATACGTGTAGAGAGACAGAGGGAGGAAAATAGAGGGTAGCGGCCAGCCTTTCAAAACTATCGAGGTTTCGTGGTTGTTTCTTTTACCCTAGCGTTAAATCAAGGTGACTAAAAATAAAACGTCTACTTCAGTTTAGTTTTTCGTATAGGTCGGTCTTTACCTTTAGGTTTTATGAGTTTTATTTTCACGAAGCAACACCAAAAGAGTTCTCACAACGGGAGCTACACATACACTGAGCGTAGGTTTTGTTATAAAAAGAGAGATTTTCTCCCATTCTCAAACACTACATACATGTGCTACTGTAAAGTACTGAAGGAGATGGACACTGAGTGTATCGTTCTAGATAAAGAAGATTTTTACATATATAGACTATCACAAAAAATACAAAACAGTGAATTGTACAAATGTTTCTAGATACACACTTAGACTTCTTGTTACAAAAAAAGGGGGCCATGAGAGAAAGATCAGGGTTTTTGTCAAAGTTTCACTCACAGGATGACCCCTCTACCTCTTCTGAAAGCACTGACACGTGTTGTTTAAGTGGAAAAACTGAGAATATATATAAGAGAAAAAAACAGCCAGACATCTGTACTCAAAGCTAGAAGAAAGAAAAGGTAGTAGTAGCTCTATGTATGACTAAGGAGACGATGATGACGCAACTTTTTCGAGGGGGAAAATTGCCTTGATCCACGTAAAAAGTAAAAGGCCTAATTTTTGCATGAGTCCCTGGCCTGGGGGAGAATAGGTACACTTTCTTGTCAGGTTTTCCCATGGGGAATGTAGCACTCGCAGAAATCTGGGCTCTCCTTGGTTGGGAGGAACACTGTAACAGTTGTGCCCGGTATATTACACAATAACACAGTTCTCCTGGGCTACTCTTGCATTTGCCTCTAAAATGCTGTTGGTCGTGATCTACAAATGTTGCTTCTTCATCCATTTCCTGCTTCTGATTTATCACAACTGACTTCCGACCCGTCAGAGCCCGCGAAGGATGAAATTAGCGACCTCAGGACAGATCGTCCACACATCTTTCAATTCCATTGAACTTTTTGATCTGATTCATTGTCACCAAAGCTCTCGTATGGCCTCCCTCCCTTCTTCTTGAGTGGCTCAGAGTTTCTCACCCGTTTCATTGACCTCTGTCCACTCCTTTGCCCACATCCTGCGAGTTGTCACACTGAGCATTTCGGGTCACTTGGAGGAAGAAGCAGCAGCTTCCTGGCCAATCAGCTCAACCCACCTGAAAAAAAAAGAAGTCAATGGTAAGCTCCAAACCACCCCTGTCAGAAATGTGCACGAAATCCTCACCTTGTGTCAAAGAGATGCCTCATGGCGTGTCCCGCCTTGCCCACGGGCGAGTCGTCCTCATTGAATACTTCACAGTTGGCGAAAATGAGGCGGACGTCGTCACAGAACTCCTCACGGGTCTTGTAGCTACCGGAGTCCAGCTTGCGCTTAATCGTGGCTATGTCCATAGGCCTGCAAACACAGGAAGCATTTTGAGTAATAATGAACATGCCAATAGGTCTGTTCCTCCTTTGCATAAATAACCATGGCTACGATCCGCTTGAAACCAACCGTGTCGTACTTTCTACTCACTATCCTGTACTATTTGATCTCTGATTCTTGAGTAAGACAACAGCCGTGGACCTACCTCCTGATGATCTTCCTGTATGTCGGGAACTGCTTGGCGTTAACCGGGAAGAGGAAAGGCCAGCTGTCATCACATGCCTCCATCTCCGCCACTAGCGTGTGGCACGGCGCTAGGTCCTTGTCCGACGACTTCGTCGAGAATGACTGCTGCTGGTGCTGCTTGGTCTTTTTGCTCTCCTTCCTCTTCTTGGTCGTCTCAGGAGTATCAACCGTATCAGTATTGGCGGCACTGTCATTGCTCTCATCCTTGGTTGTCTCATCAGAGTTGGCGGTGTTCGTCTGAGCTCTGGACGCGGTGATGTCATCCACTTCGGGAGGAGAGTCTCCTCCAACGAGGATCTTGAGCTTCTTGGGTATCTTCTTCTTGGGGGTCTTCTGATTGCAACCTGGACACTGCCATTTCCCACGAGGCACCTGCAAATTGGAACGAACTGCGTAAGAACCTTGTCAGGTATAATAAGAGAATATTGGCAAGTCGATTCATATCTTGACAGGACAGGGATCCCTTCTGGGTGTTTACACTACTCAGAACTCTGCCAAGTCATGCGCAAATTATGTGCCATGTCCTGGACATACGAGGGGGTGTTGAAAGGGTCCAAGACTTAGTCGATTACGTAAAGGAAGCGTGCGTTAGTGAGCTCTGGTCCTATTAACATTCATGAGATTTACAGTGTATAAATGTCCAAGTTGGACCACTTGCCAAAGCCTGTCCACATGCAGGAGGCTCATAATTTGCTACTTTGTGGGGGAAAATTCAATATATATTAAGCAGCGGCAACTGTTATGCGTAAGCATACTTAGACTCCGTTTGACACTAACCTTGCGGTAGCATCCACAGGCCATAAAGATCTTTTTTTAAAAAGAAGAGAGCAGGGAGACATTTGTCTGACTTACTGACGAACTGACTGATCGATAAAGACACCATAATCACCTTCGAGAGCGCTGGAGAGAGGCATTCCGTGTGGTAGGCCCTGGGGCAGGAAGTGCACGGCACCAGGTGCTTCCCGTCAGGCTTACCGCAGACGAGGCAGTGCCTGACGCCGGTGGCTTTGTTGATGCACTCGAAACAGTACCAATCGCCTTCAGGCACTGTTGTGATAGCTGTTGAGAGGGTGGAACGACAAATTTGAATAAAAACTTCGGTTAGCATGGACAGCTGGATAATTACCGGGCTTGAAGCAGTACATGTGATAGCCTTTGTCGCACCCATCACACAAGAGAAGCGAGTCCTCGTCGTCCCCGCTGTGGCATAGCTGACAGAAGGCCTTCATTATGGACTTATGCCAGGCGATTGAAGTCTCCAGCACGTAGAAGCCCATGGCAAGCTGCGCCGCAGTTTGAGCCTTCCTGACTCCTTCCCTCCACGTAACCAGTCCTGACAAACACGTGCAAGTTGTTGCTCGGTCAGTTAAAGAGTTTTTTAAGGCCTCACCTCTGGGCAAATGGCTCTTCTCCTTCGTTCCCCCTCCATTGGTTTCTCCACCAGCATCGCTGTTTTCTTTGTCGTCGTCATCGTCATCACCGTTATCGTCGCCTTTGCTCTCGTCCAAGTCATCGCCCTGATTGCTCTCATCGTTGTCGCCATTGCGGAGACTTCCGTCAAAGGAATTATGAAGTTCCTTGCTCAATTCTTTGCTTATGTTCAGCGACGTGTTGGTGGTTCGACGGGAGACAGGAGTTTGACAAGCCGAGGAAGCGTGGCTGCTGGGCCTATTGATAGAATAAAAAGTTACTGTCCCTGCTTCGTGGCTTGTCTGACCCATTAGCTTACTTGGACACGGTGGTACTGGAGGTAATCGTCTGCAGCGAGACCTCAGCGTTGCTGTGGCCCAGTGGCGCCTTCAGGTACCTCCGCTCTATATTGGCCTCCAGCTCCAACAGCCTTTGCTTGGCTTCCTCGATGGGATCAGCGCAGTCGGAGTCGTTATCGGAATCCTCCGGTAAACAACAAGAGGGGCGGAATTTTCGGGTCTCGATATCAGGCCGGTTTGGCAGCTTCCACCCCTTGGGGACAAAGGAAATGTCACATTTAGATAGCATTCACGTGAACGGATATCGATATGCCGATGGAATTCTACTATTTAAGTGGTTTCTTACCGGCACTTGCATTGATGCCGACGCAACCTTGTCCTCGAGTGCTTCCACCTGTTCCAAGATATACTTGTCCACCCTGAGGGCAACCTCACGTGACCATTTGCCAGGCACGTCTGGAGCCGGAATCCCATTTGGGAGAATCTCTATGTCATCGGTGTCGTCCAGTGGTTCCAGGCCTAAGGGCTCCCCTAGCATCTTCTTGGAAGCGTTGGTAGTTGGGGTGGCAGTGCCGCTGATGTGCATCGGACTGTGTGTGCAAAAATGCGCATTATTATAGAGGCTTTCTCAATATATGCATGCAAATCCGAGAGGTTCTTTTCGCGGATCTGCCAAGACAGTGCATTCTATGACTCCAAATGGTCTCACCCTGAGCAGCTCTCGTGGATGAAGTCCATGTTCCTCTTAATGTTCTGCAAAAGGATCTGCTCCCTGGCGCCTCTCATATGCAAGCAGCGCTCAACGTTGACCAGGTCCCCGGGATCGATAATCCTCCACCAACCGCGACAAAGGTCTAAACACATATATGGAGATGCCAAAGTTGTCATTGAATTGATTAGTAGAAAAGATCGTACCGTCAGGTATCGCCCTTCTCTCCTTGTCCACGTTGTTCTTCCTTAGCTGTTCTAACCTCAACTCCAGCAAGGCCACCTGAGGATTAACGGGTAGCTGACAGGAGAGGAGATCGTCGGCGTGAACCTGTCAAACAAAATTCCACGGTAAGTTTCCCGACACGTCCTGACGCCTGAAGTCACAATCAGCTTTGCAATTCGACTTCTGTACCCTGACTTACACTCTCCCCAGGCCACAGGAGGACTGGAAGTGATAGTGTCGGGGACATTTCTCTAGCACGATGTCTGGCTTCTGACCTCCATTTAGGGAGGCAAAAGAATTTCTTCGTGCAATTAATTGTACTGCAGAAGTGTGCACAGTCCGGTTCAAAAGTATTGCCCATCACATTAAGGAGACTAAAAACCTCAGTTATCATAGAAATTGGTCAATTTCAGAACTGACTTTCGTCAAATATATACCCAAGCTTTGTGCCAATCCACCAATGGTATGATCCAGCTGGCACCAAAGCTACGTGCGCTTCACTAGATTTGTTGCAGATGATGATGAACACCCGTTATATGAATATAAATCTAAAGTTTTATTGATCCTTACCTTAGCGTCAATTTCCTTTCCTTGGCTTTGCCTTAGGTACTCGAATTTTGCAGCGTGGTCCTCACCGGAGCTGCCCAAAGGCAAGATGGAGAACCACTGGCGCTCAGACAGGTGGTTGTGGGTGGCAAACTGTGCAAAGTATAGCGGTGAAGCAATCTTGGATATTAAGCAATACACGTGCATCTTCATACCTGATGATTGCCATGAAAGTCCTGCCCCACGAAGGCCCCTGTTCCTTGGGCGATCATTCCCGACTCTGTCTTGGGCGTGATGGTCACCGACCCGTTCAGCACCACTGGCGACAGCGCCATATTGAATTGTGCCGAGTGATTAAAGAGGTTGAGCTTGTCAGCATTTGGGGTGACTTTAGGAAGTGGCAACAAGGCCTTGACCTCCGTCTTGGGCGTGACTAGAATCTCGTGCCCCAAGCGCCTGAGCGCTTCCTCGGCGGCAGGGGACATCTCGTCACTACTTTCGTTTTCAATCTTTGGCTTCTTCTCTGCGGGCTCGACATCATCTATCTCCTCATCAGAGTCGTCATTATGCTCGCTCTCCTCCTCGACCTTGGAGACTGTGGTCTTGTCCAAATGAGGCATGCCCTTGGTCTCGAGCTTCCAGGGCTCTGCACTCTCTAACCCCTCGACAAAGACTCCACCAGCGTGGGCGAAATGCCAGTAGCGGCGACGGAAACGGTCTTGGCCCAAGTCATTGACTCTGAGGCAGTTATTGAGAAATACGACGTCGTCTCGAGCTTTGGTAAGTTGCTTACTCGTCTTCTCAATCTTTTTGATCAGCTCATCCTGCGTGAGCTTTTCGTCATCTTCCCCATCATCTTCAAGATCAGCCAGATCAACATCCGACAAGTTGTTCAAGTCGTCACCGCTGTCGTCATTAGCCTCGCTACTTGCGGCGGTTGTGGCAGCCGCAGCCGCATCCTCAGCAGGCTCTGAAGCAGCTTTTTTGGCGGCCAAGGCCGCGATGCCCTTGATCTTCTTTTTCTTCCTACCCACCTTCGCCTTGGGGCCCTTCTTCTTCCCCTTATATTTGGGCTTTCGTCCACGTTTCTTGGGTGGCGGCTTTGCTGGCGGAATAGTTGTTGCCTCTGACACCGTGGACACGTTATCATCAGCTGCTGCCACAGAGCTAGTCTCAGTGTGAGAAGCATTGTTTGTGCCAGGAGCCTCGCTAAGGTTGGACTCTTCATTGACTGTGGAAACGTTGGTTGACTCTGAGACGTTGACGGGCTTCGTGGGGGAGGATGTGATGCTGTTGCCACCAATGTAGGGAGACGAAACATGAGGACCACAGCGGAACTTGCGCAGCTGGATGGACTTTAGCTTTCGCAATCGGTTCTCGATGACCAGGCGCACCTTGCGGGCCCTACTCACCTTCTCCACATTTGTCTCGATCTGTAATTGGCAAGTACAACAATAAAATAATTTCATGCATACTTGAGGTCAAACTCGTTGCTCACCTTGTGTAAGACTGCTTTATTAAAGAGAAGCTCGTTACAGACAAAGGCAAGGATCTCTCCCTTCTCCGTGGGATTCAGGGACAGGAATGGTCGATCTTTGACCCATTGGGCCATTTCCCAGGCTCGCGTCTGCGTGTGATCGATAAAAAAAGCGTCAACATTTTAAGGATTGTTACTAATTACTCATTGTCAATCACCTGTCGAAGCAGCCTCTGGAATTCTTCCATTCTCTTGTGACAGAATGGAATCTCCCTAGATCGATCCTTGCTTGAGTGGGTCTCCGGGGGAGTCACTCCGTGGAGATTCTTCACTTCAGCCTGCCCTCTAGCAGTGAGGTAGATCTTGAGGATCTCGGATACATTTGTGTTGGTAATGTCAGCTTGTCTCAGGTTCTGACCAAGCAGGGTCAGGTGCTTGTGCGGTGTGGGGATTCCGGGATCATCAATGGCGCAGACTAAAAGGTGGATCACGACCGACAGTAACTCTTCCTCCGCCTCTGGATCGTTTAACAAGGCAGCCTGGAAATCGCTCAGGGACGGAAGAGACTCCATGTCTGAAAGAAATATCTTGTCGTAACACTCAAACGTTTCAGAAATCGCAACCTCCTTACCAAATCCGAGCCTCTCTCCGAAATTGTGTAGGAATTCGTAGACCATGAGGATGTTGGCGAACGCTTCTCCGCTCAAAAGGAGCTCGGGGATCCTCTGGATCTCAGGGATCTCCCTTTGCCCATCCTCCTCCTCGCGCAGGGTCAGATCTTCCACGGGCTTGCGCATCTCTGCGATAATCAGGTTCTCCAGGCGCTTTTGCTCGAGTTTGCGCTCTCGTTCACGCTCCTTTTCCACTTTGAGTTCCTCGCGCCGCTTCTCGCGTTCGTCCCAACGTTTCTTGCCCTCTAACTGCTTCATCAGGATCAAATGCTGGCGACGACGCTCACGTTCCTATTGGCCATAATGAAATCCCATCTAGTCCAATGACCTCAGCTATAAAAGTCGCGTGGGTTCTTACCTGCTCTTTGATCAAGGCCGCCTGCTGCCGTTTAAGCTCCTTCTCTTGGAGCCTCCTTAGATTCTCTTCTTGCCTCTGCCTCTGGATCTCTTCCTGCCTCCGCTTCTTCTCCTCCAGCATCTGCTGTTGCTTGGCCTCTCGCTTTCTTCGTGCCTGTTCTTGCTTCTCCAGCCGCTCAGTCTCACGGATGAATCTCATCGCCTCCTTTTGCAGCCTGAGCTCCTCCTGTTGCTCCCTAACGTGCATCTCTGCCTGAAGCCTGGCCAAGATTTTCTGCTCGGGAGTCATCTGGATAAAAAAGAGATCTTTTACAAGCAGAAGCACTTTGAAGCTTTTTCTGCAAATACCTGGGACTCAAACTGTGGCGGGTGATCATTGGACTCTGAGCTACTCTCGTGAGCTTTCTTGGCCGGCGGAGGTCCGCTAGACGTCTGAGGCTGCGTACACGTCGAAGGACGCTTACGAGGCTTCCAACCGTTCTCCTTCCTGATCTTGTCCACGTCATCGAGCATCTCCTTCTCGTCTAGCCTGAGGTACTTTTCTTCGCCGTCCTCTCCGCTTACCCCTGTCGGCTTCAGGAACTCGCCGATGAATATCTTGGTGCTGAAGCTGAAGTGCTCCCGACTCAGGTGTGTAAGTCCGTTCTTCTCCAGATACTGAAATACGACAACGCTTGAAATAGACACGTCAACGTAGGAACTGCAAACCATCTTCAAACATTGAAAAAACTTTCTTACCCTTACAATATCCGGGTACTGCTTGAACTTCTTTCCGCAGGGTGCGTAATAAACGACGTCTCCCCGCACTCCCGATTTTGAGTACTCTCTCACCAAGGTCTCTCTCCGCCACCCCGTCTTCAACGGGAGCCTCAGCTCCGCGGTCTCCACTGTCGCATAGCGCCCAACAGGTGCTCGGTGACCTGCAAAAAGTTGACACGTTTTCGCACAACTTGCATTTGAAATGACCTATAGTAGAAAGAGCCGGTTTAGTCATTTTTGTTAGAGGATTAGTAATTTATGCACCTTGTGTTAGCATAGTCAAGTAGCCAAGCATTTCAAGATCATAGCGTTATGGACTACTACTGTCAATTCTAAACGGGCGTCTAAATACAAAGCGTTATTTTTGAGCGTGCTCAAGTGCAAGTACTACATGGAAAAATAGAGCAGAAATAAGAAAGCAAGCACATACAAGCAGAAGCGTTAGTAGAAGCAGCAGCTTTGTCGTCCTCTCTCTGTTTCCCAGACTTTTTGTGACTCTTGGTACCGTGTTCAGCCGAGGAGGAGAAGTCTTCATAGTCCTCGACGTCATCGGAGACTCCCCTCTTGGGGGGTGTGGTCAGGTTCTTAATCTCAGGGGTTGATTCCCCCACAGTTTTGATCTTGAGTTGAGATCCCTCGGATGCCCGGCGAGAGCGGTCGGACGAGGAAAGATCGAATGAACTGCACATGAGGGATAAACTCGCCTGAAGTAACGGGGTCTCGACACATCAATGAATTCTGCTCACCTATCTGGTCTGAGGGACTTGAAGAGGGGTTCAATGGTGAGCTCGGGGTTCCCAGTCGCCCTCTCGGCCATCTCCAGCTCTTCCGGAGTCAATGTTGCCATTGGCTTTTGCTGCTGTTGCTTATTGGCCATCAGCATGGAGGCCACCGTATTCTTCTTGGGCGGCACCTTGCGCTGACCGGAACGAGACTTACCAACGCTGCAAGAACATGCTCTCAGTGCTCAAAAGATCCTCACAGAAATGCATTCGACCTTACCTTTTGCCCCCTGCTGACGTAGCCTCGCCACCGTTATTAGCTGCGGCTGCGGCAGCAGCCGCCGCAGCAATGGCCAAGAGCTGCTTCGACGACGTCTCTTCCCCAGCGGGGTCTTTCGAAGAAGCCGCCATGGCGGCCGCCGCGGCGGCTTCTCTCAACCTGCTAACCAACATGGCGGCTTGCATGAGATCGGCAGAGCTCGAATTGCCCGCTGACTTGTCTTTGGGAGGGGCGCTGCTGCTTGTGGTCTCGCTCAACCTGCTCTCCAACGCTGCCGCCAGCTGCTGCTGGCGGATCTGCTCAGCCAGGAAGACGCCGCTTAGAGCTTGGGCTGTGATATAAAAAAAAAACCAGGTGAGCATCGTTCTTCACTAACTTTCCGCTCTTAGAATGTCCGGACAGAATAACTACTTACAGGCGTAATACTCCGACGGGATCTTGCCACTGGTGGTTTTCTGCACGGAGGAGGACGGCGTGATGGTGGCTGCTGAGGTTGGCCTCATCATGTTCAAGCCGTCACTGCCACTGGCGTCCGAAGGGGTAGGAAATAATGGAAAAGCGGTCGTCGTCGAAGAAGACTTGGCCGTAGGAATGACACTAGATGAAGTTCCGATGGGAACCTTGGTGATCTCCACTTTGTCCACGGTACCTCCGGTGTGGTTGTCCGGATCCATGGGCTTGCGTCCGGGCTTCTTGCGCTCAATAGTCAAGCCTACAGCAGGAAATAAGAGCCTTACAAATGCGTTGAAAGAGACGCTGACTCCAAAAAAAAAAAAAAAAAAAAAGAGCTGAGCATGCATCTTGGTGAAAAAAAAATGATGTGTTAAAATGAAGTAATAGACTGATACATTGACCGGCAAGATATACCAAAACACAAACACGTGACGTGCTGAAAAAATGATACCACGCGAGGAATGTAGCAATGCGCGGTCATACGACTACTACAGTGTGTGCATTACATAACAACGGGCACACACGGGCTTTCGGTACGTACTTTGAACTTGGCCTGAGGTAGAGACTGCTGAAACCGAGACAAAATGGTTTTTATCCTTGTGTGAATCTCAGGGTACATCCATTTCAACAATATTCGTCGTAGCCTCTGCCGAAGATTTATCAAAGAAAGAGAAGCTGACCTGCGGGAATGGTGGGCGGCGGCGAAAATCCTCCAGATGACGCAGAACTCCCCAAAAGGACCCCAAGATTGGAAGAAGATCCTTCGGTTGAGTTGGAGTTGGTAGTGGAAGGGTCCAAAGAAATGGTCTTCTTGCGACCCCGATTGGTGGTGCCAGGTACCTTCGGACCCGTCGACGACGACGTGTACTTGATCAACTCAGTGTCGGATGGAAGACGCAGCGACTCCAACATGGAAGGACTGGAAGAAATGGACGTTACAGCGCAATAAGTCTCGATTGCACATAAAATTTCGTATTTGATGGTCTCACCTCTCCGAGACTTTCCTCTGCTGCTGCTGGTTTGACGCCAGAGCCGCCGCATAGGCCGAAGCCATCGAAGCCATCGCCGATGACGAGGAATCCCCCGATCCTGGTGGTCCGGGTACTGCTCCCGACCCTGCTCGAGTAGCTGCTGGAGCCCCTCCAGCTCCTCCTCCACCCGAAGCTGACGCTGCCTGTTGCTGGAAGCGTGCCAGGTAGTCTTGGGCAGCCAGCTGGGAGGCCATGGTCCACCAGGCGGCACCTTTCAATGACATGACCGTAAGCCTTGAACATATCGAGATCAGCAGTGCCTTTTTTTTGCACAACTTACTGGCTTGGTTGACCCCTAGATTGGCTGCCTGAGATGCAGCCACCCCGAGGGTGCCCAGACCTCCGTAGGGTCCGGGATTCGAGGGTGACGATGTCGATGGCGAAGGTGTGGCTATCTGTTGTTGAACGGCGGCTTGCTGAGCAGCGGCCGCCGCCGCGGCTAAGCCGCCGAGCCCACCCAAACCACCGGCTGCGTATTGCATGCTATATAGAGCTGGAAGAGATGGAAATGTTACGGCGTTAAGCTGAGGAGTGGCATGTGAAGAACTGATTCACTCACACAGCAGAGTAGCCGGATCATAACTGGCCGCGCCGGCGGCACCGGCGTCCCCGTCGCCACTGGGTTTCTTTTTCTTTCCTAAGTCAGACATTATCTCTGTCAGTTAGACTCCATAATTCATCAGCAATGAAGATGATTTCTTCTCAAGTGGCTCTAAGGGGATCCTTTTGCCCACCAGTCAGAGGTTGCAGTTCCACAAGGTCGATCTGGAATGAAGAAGAAAACAGTCAGCATGACATCACGTAGCTGAACTTGCTGCTGGTGTCATCTTAACCCTGTCTCTTCCCCCTACCCAAACACACACGGGGCACAAAGAGTTATGAAACCAGGTGAGCAGGAGTGGCAGCAGCGGCTGCGGCGGCGGCAGCAGCACCCGCCACGGCGGTAGCAGCAGCCGCAGGCGTCGCTAGCGTCGCAGGCGTCGCAGGCGTCGCAGCGGCCGCAGCCGTAGGAGCGGATGAAGAACCCCTCTCGTCGAGTCGAGCCAGGTATGAGTATTTCGGCAGCGCACTCGGGGAGGGGAAGTGGGAAAGGGAGATTACGTGAGTTAGGGGGGCCAACTGACTGACTACTGTGCAACCATCTGCACGAACCAGTGCAAGGCAGAGGCCGATGCTGAGGGGGGAGAAGAACTCGAGATCAAGCAACGAAAGTTTCTCCGGCCATCGATTGGGCCGCCTGGACACGCGTGCCAAAAAAAATGCATAATTCTCTGATGGGATGAGAGAAATATATTACATGGACTTCGGTTTCCACCCAACGAGAAAAAACAAGGATAATGAAACAAAGATGTTTGATGTCGAAGCCACAGCAAAATAACCGCAGCTTGGACTGAAGACCTTGGTCCGACAGCAACTCCTGATATGCCTGAGCTCGATGAAGTCATCGAGTAGAAATTTCTCACACACTCGTGCTTAATTGCTTGACGTTGCCCCCCTCCGCCCCCAAACCATAGAGATTTCAACCCTTTCATCACGTGGGCAACAGCGACGCCGAGGACGCGGCTTCCAACAGGCAGAAGCTTCCGAGGAACAGAAAAGCGGTCGTGCACACACAGAAGAAAGAGGAAAGGGAAAACAGCACATGGGATTTGCCGCATACGACGAGGACGACGAAAAATCAATGGGAGGGTCGAGCCTTCTGCGGCGCAGACACAGGCGAGGCGCAGTGGTGTGGCTGGCTCACGCAGTCCATGTGCGCGAACCCTGTGTACTTTTCTTGTTTACCTCACCCTCACTTTTCCCCTCAAGATATGACTAAACAGACGCGCTCGACATTCCGGACTGCAGCGAGTAGAAGGAAAATGGTCAGGAAATTCCTTCAAATCCTTCAAGTCTGATCCAACTTCTTCTTCTCAGTCTCCGTAGCATTTGGAGGGAGCGTCAAGTTCATCTTGGCTCAGCAGGACTGAACCACAGCGCATGTTATTTCAATGGGGAGTCCTTTCCTCTCCCCCTTCTATTCCACAGTGCTGAATAAATGTCACCATCCATAATTCATTTTCCTCCTTTCTCCTTTTTTTGCCTAGATTTTTTTGGCTTCCCAGATATCTGTGTAAAACTTCAAATTACGACGGGCTTTCTACTCCTTTCATTATAATACGTTATTTCCCGATCCAGATGGGCAAAAAAAGTCACCGGAAAGGAAAAAAAAATGGGAAGCCACAACTCCTCATCTCCACAGGCGAATCTGCGCATGAGTCACGCCGCCAATTTGCTAATTTGGCCTGGAAAATTCTTCCAAAGCAATCGATCCACGCCAAGAGTGAGCAGTAGGACACGTATCTGAGTCATTGAGAGGATGAATGCAGGAAGCCAACAAAGCCCTAGAAGGAGGGGATGGATTGGTATGAGGGGAAGGAGGAGGAGGAGGAGGAGGAGAGCTGCATCTCTCTCCTCTCTCCGTCTCCCTGGTATCTGACACGGACGTTTGTTCGTTCTCCGCCAGCGTGCGTTTCCTCCCCTCACTTTCCTCTTGCAGGACGGGAACGAGGAGAGGGTAGCAAAGCAGGAGCAATCGATAAGAGACTCAGGATCCCTGTGGCTGGCGGCGCTGGGAACTTTACAAATTTGCCAGCGCTTCAAGGAAATCTGCCAGCGTGTGTGATGGTGACCAAGAGGCGGAAGGTCAAGGCGGAGGAGAAGTGGACGAGCTTTTCCGTGGTCTTCCCCTCTCAGCTGAACGAGCAGTCGTTGCACGAGAAGTAGTCATAAAGCAGGTGTGGGGGGAGAGAGAGAGAGAGACGAGGGAACGCAGCCAGACTCACGCCCATAGAGATTTCTGAGGAAAAAAAAAAGTCCCCCAGCAGCTAAACGCACCTAGCGAGCAGCGGCAGCGGCGGCAGCGGCTGCGCCGGCGGCAGCGGGCGACTTCGAGTGTAATTCCTGCCGTTCTGATCCTGAGGCGCGCCGACCTCTCTCTCTCTCTCTCTCTCTCTC
>JAAUXU010089177.1_pt1 | contig 16450 bp, 13 predicted proteins | sample 7278151 | NCBI WGS metagenome assembly JAAUXU01 (sample SAMN14350113, study PRJNA611818) | marine sediment metagenome | isolation source: surface marine sediment (1.8m) | place: French Polynesia: Moorea | collected 2018-08 | reverse complement strand
GTGAAAGTAGATTTCAGCTCTGGTGGTTGTCAGAAGCAGCCAAAGTGGGTGAAAATCACGACCCAAATGCTGACTTGCTCCAGTTGGTCAGAAAAATATTTTAGAGCAAGTGCTGAAGAAAAAATTACACCTTATTTTACAGTATTATGCAACTTTAAATGCATTTGGGCATAGCTAAAACTCCTTTTCTTCACTTTCATTTGACTACAGAGTCTTCAAATGGTAAGCGGTTACAAATTTTGGACACCCACAGGGAATTCCAATCATCGGCCTCGCCTACTAAGTACAGTGGACACTTCCTTTTTTCAACCTTAACTTTTGGCTGGACTGAGCTCGAGAAGTGGCTCATCTCTCAATGGAAAGTTAAGCAGCTGCCCTAAATCCAAGCTGACAGGCACTTTTGCTCTTGGAGCAGTCATTTTCCCCCAATACGCGATCAAAGAAACATACTGCAGCAAAGTCTACTACATAAAAGTTTGACTGTATTGTGAACAAGTCATAAGGCAGAACTGCATTTCCTTTGAGCTTTAATGGAGCTGCCGTCGGTGGCCTACATCTCCACCGGCACTGACGTGACACCTGTGCTCATGGGTGCCTCCAACGGCCGCCGGAGGTGGCCGGGCTCGCCGGTGGCCGGGGCCGCGAAGGTTGAGGACGGGAACCGTAGATGCGTGGAGACGGACCGAAGTGGGAGATATCAACACTTGACATGCCGACAGTGCTGCTTTTGTACTCTCGCAGGGGAAATCAATAAGTGGGGGAAATTTTTCATTTTCTGACTCGCTTGAATGTGGGCATTCTGGAAAGCCTCGTGGGATGTGGCTGGAAAGAGGGAAAGGGGATCGAAAAACTCGTTTGTTTCTTCGCCTTAGCGTGAGTGAACGTACGCACATCCCATACTGATGTTGCCTTAATGTCAGCCAGCAGAATAAGCAAGTCCTGCCTGGCTGCTACGACGGAGAAAATATTCATAAATGCGTGCGTTAAGAGCCTCGGTGCATGGCGAGAGAAAGGCATTCACGGGTCAGTGGTCATATTATTAACAATGCGTACATGGCAAGTTCCATTAATGCTTCTTAGGGCAGTCGCATAGTATCATTGTCACTGTGGGCAATGGATGCGCTACATACGTACGTGCTGTGTGCATATCTTCCACAGTGAGAAGCACCAGCACATGAATTCAATGGTATAGTGAAGCAACGCCTATGAAAAAGGCTTCATAAATTGCCCTCAATGTAGCACGCGTTAAAAGGAGAATGCACGAGCAAGATTCGTTAGAGGGAGACCAATGAGGTGTAGCAATGGACACTGCTGTATTGACAATCCAGGGGATGAATCTCGATGAATGTCCCTTGTTGTTGGGGGAAACAGAAAAGAGCTTCTGAATTTTACTTGGCAGTGTTGACAGTGCTGCACACCATGAGATGGACGGACGTGCCATGCGTCATAGTGCTCATATAGATGCGGGAACTTGGCCTAATCCCCCCTTCACCTCTCTGGCGTCCTATCACTCTTTCCCAACACTGTCGTGCTACCCGGGGGAATTTGACCTGTACCCACGTACCCATGAACGCGCGTGGCCCTGCGGTACGTGCACATGCTGCCCTATATATACAGTATATATATATATATATATATGCGAGATGGGAAGTACTGGGTGGCTCGTTTAGGTTCGGACTACTCGGATGACTCGTCATTCACGCAAAACGAAAAATTACGTTAAAAACTATGGTAGAGCAGATCTACCACTTAAATTTGTCGCCTGTATAATTTCTCTGTTGTATCTGTGTCACTGGCTGCGGCTGATCAAAAGCTTCTCCTGAAACAGCATGTTTTTATTCATTTGTTTGGTTAGTATACGTGGTCCACGACATATAAACTGTCCTGACCCTTCATGAAGTGAAGCTGCTGATGAACCCTGTTAACATGTTTCGTTCAAATATCTTTCACTTCCTACAACTGATTTGTTTACGAGTACTGCAATCCTACCACAGCTGCAGTTCCGCCACGTTGAACTGCATCTACTTACTGTACTTCTACGGGGCCTGAAAATTTTCGGCCCACATTTGAGGACATCAGACATTGTTCGTCCTAAACTTTGACCTTTCCACTAGAACAAATAACCGAACAGTCTAGGTTTTGCCAAGCCATCAGCACCACCCTGTACGTACATGCGTCTTCTTCTGGGCGTTACGTTGTGCCAAACCTGTCAGGCAGGGCAGGATGACAGATCTGCACGGATAGATTCTATCCAAATATGTCAGTTGAGCCAACACTGCAAACCTGAGGGCCTTTTCCTCGAGCAAAGCTGAGATCTCTAAATCAGATATGTACGGTTCTTTTTTCCAGGCATGTTTTGCCTTCTCTGTTTGCTCCCCTGTCCAAGTGCAAGCTGTACACTCAAGGCAAAAAAACGGCCTTGTCGTTCAAAGGCGATGCAGCGCATACAACATGTCCCATACCCCACGCGTGGAAGTATGGGAGTCTGAACGTACAGAGCACATTATCCTTAGTGTCTGCACATTGCACGTATGCATGATATGTTCGAACTTCCGTCGGGGAATGTTCAGGGGGAGGATTGCAATGACGTGCATGTGCCACTGATTGAACTTGTGCCCACAGTACAGAGGGAGCTTTAAATGAGAACACAATTCACAGTCGCGGTCACTCATGCATGACTGACTTTGTCGCACGTCACTGACAGACATCATTTCTGTCGCAAAATTTGCTTTGGCCTGAGTTAAGTGTTCCTTCAATCCGCACCAGGCAACAATTAGAACAGGCGCAGCCTCGTCGACAGCCTGATCGAGCACCGCGACAGTGGGTGCATCAGCATGTACGTGTCCGCGTGCAGAAGCAAGTGAAGCAATGTCGTCAAGTACAGTCAACCTTCGATTTAGTGAAGATCCGAGATTGCCTTCTCCTGTACTCTTGGGAAGTGACCCATTTGTTTACGCCAAGACCCTTCACAGGGTAGAGTCATTCCCAGTCCCGGTAAATCGAAGGTTGACTGTACCTGAGGCAGATGAGACGTCCCGCATCCTCATCCCATGTGCTTAGTAAGCACTGCCGGAAATTGGAGGGGCAGGGAGAGGCATCACTTCTTCCAGACAAGTTCTGAGAGTGGCAACAAAAGATCCAAAAAGTATTTTTTTGCTCTGCCCAAGGTCTGGTCATTACAGTGTTGACTCGACGGAGCAGCAGCGAAGACGGCCAGACCCTCTTGGAATGCTGGGGCCACCTTATTAGTCTCCGTAGTACCTGCTTGTCTGTCCGGGATATACGTATAAGTTGTGTCAGTGTTGTCCGCACCACTGCAGCGGCCGCGGAAGCAATGAATGCCTCACAGATGAAGACATGTGTAGATGTTGATAGCATGAGGGTGGTCGGTCTAATCGCGATTCCTTTGTGGGTTATTGGGCAGCTGATGCTGACCCCATTCTCCTTCTCTATCTACCAGTACGTTGTGCAGGCACATCACGTCGCCCTTTTACCGTACATGTCCGCGTATGTACATCCCGTGAAGGAGAGAGCGAGGACGTAAAGTGCGTGGAGTGAGTTTTCGTGTCGTTCTTGGTTATTCTGGTTGCCCCTAGCGTGGGTGACTTAACTGCATGTGTACTGCAATGTTTCCCCCATTGTCACAGACTCCACTCCCGGGTACGACGTGTGCGTCAGACATAGCAGTGAGTAACAAATTATTTACTTTGGCGCTTGTGTCTACGTCCCCAGGCGCGCTCCCCGCGTCCCCGAACGTTTATTACCTTTCCACGATCGTTGTTCTGGTGGCACCTTTCTCTCCGAGGAGTCTCTTTCCGACGGAGAGAGCGCCAAGAGAGAAGAGCACGTGTACAAATAGGTTAAAGTGACTTCGCCTCCCTCAGTAGCGTCGTCGTCGCCTTACAGTTGGCAACCTCGACCAAGATAAAGGACGCAAAAAGGCTCAAACCCCAAAAACAATGAGACTGCAACAAGAGTATTAGTAGGCGACGGGAAGATGTGTGTTTCTTACCTCATAGAAAGCTTTCTGCGCCAAAACAACCCGAAGAGAGTTGAACAAGTGTTGCGTTACTCCACCGGCACAACACGTCCAACACTTGCGGACGAACGGACGCGTGCGGACAGCACGGGCCGAGGCTCCACACACTGCACTGCGCGGACGCAACGAGTGCATAGGGGCCGTGGACACACACGCGGACAGAGGCCAGCAGCTGGCATCATCCAGTGATGTGGACGATGGCCTCGCCACCTTCTGAGCTTTCCCCACTGAATGAAGAGACGTCGGTGTCTTCATCATCTTCCGATCGTCTGCTTTAGATGGCCAGATAATGAGGCAAAAGGAGGCGAGATTTCTCTTTCTCCTCATCCTCTCCTGCGCGTCCATTTCCACCTGTTTGGAGCTGAACAGGAAACGAGGGGGAGGGATCAGGCTGGGCAAGAAAAAGTCCGCCGATCGCAGTCACTCCAGCCCCACCACTACTTCCTACACAACAGATCCATCGATGATCGGTGCGCGATCGAAAAAGATAGACGTGAGGGTGGCTGTGGTGCTCCCGCACTCCATGTTCAAGATGCGCGAGTACAAGAAGCGCATCCTGACGGCCACCTCGTCCACGTCGCTGGAGCACTTCAAGCTGAAGCCGTACCTAGACATGCTGCCTCCTATTCCGGCGCCCACAGAGGTGCTGGACAAGATCTGCGATCATTTCCTACCCAACCGCACGGTCGTCGTCATCTACATGACGGAGAGCAGCGGCCACGGTAGACAGACCATGGCCAGTCAGTACTTTCTACAGCTCGCCCAGTACGTGAGGCTGCCTGTCCTGGCGTGGAACGCCGACAACGCTGCCTTTGACATGGCGGCGGCCCAACTTAGGCTTCAACTGGCTCCAACAATCAAGCACCAGGCAGAGGCTGTTCTCTCACTCCTCAGGCGCTACGGTTGGCACTCGTTCGTCATAGTGACGGGAACCATCGCGGGGCACGGAAATTTTGATCAGGTACACTTGTGCAGTGATTCGGAACACTTGTGCGCCGCTTGCCGTGCATTCGTTAGTGCTGGCGTCGAAGCAAGTTTGACTCGAGTCATCTCTTGTCGAGTTAAAATATGACTCGAGTCGCATTTCGCTCGGTCGCCACTCAACTCGTATCGGATTTTCTCACTCCAGAACTTGTGTTCGCAAGGTCCTGACGGGGCTTTCACATTCTGGATCTCAGCTACCGCTGTGCCTTCGTTTTTGCATATGCCACAGTTTTAGATACTTCATGCTCGAACGGTGTGATCTACTGCAAATTTTCTCTTCAACACTTTCCTACATAACACGTGGACCTGCAACAGTTTCAGCCGTCATCACCAGTCTCGACATGAATGTAATTTAAATTAATTTAATTGCCGTCTTTACCTCATTAGCTTTTTACGTGCACTGTACTGGTTTTGACGCCAGATTCTTTCTTCACTGTCGCTTTACTTACTGCGTGTGAGCTGGAAAATACGAAATCACATTATGTCCTACAAGACAGGGAAAATCGTGTTATTTTCACCCAAATCAGAAAATATAGTATACTTCCCAGTTTTAGGGGAGAACATATACCATACATCCCAGTTTTGTGCACTCCTCTGCTTGGAGCTGCACAATGCCGATCCCTCCGGCGACAGCGGGCTGACTGTTCAAAGAGAAAAATCTGGCGTCAAATTACAGATTGCATCGCTGGACGTGGGCTTAATTTTCCTGGTGTTGATCCAAGTCATTTCACATATCCTTCGCCTTATATTGTCCGCGTTCAAAATCGAAGAAATCCAAAACGAAAGCTCTTCATTGGCCGTTGGACTATTCTATTGGCTGCTGGCACCAATGGAACACAATTCTTTCTTCATGCAATGCAACAAGCAACAATTTTTCTATGGTCTTTACGGACCTCTTGGACCCAATTCGATGTCTTCTTCAGGAGTAAAACTGGTCAGTGCAGTTCGACAGCGAACTTTCGCCAAACCTGAGCGAGGACGTGCATTAAGCGTGACTCTTGAGACATGACCTGACTTCCTCCAGCGATGCACTCAGCTTGAGTCTGGGATGCTGACTGCCCTTTTCCTTGGACTTCTCCCTCTGACAGTCGAAAACCTCTCGTGCAAAACTGATTTGCGGCCAATACAGTCATTTTTTAGGGAGTTGCAGCATATTGCGATGTCCGCTTTTGCCTGCCATCACCACAAAAGCAGCACTTAGCATTCCTCAAATTTCACGTCCTCGTCCGCAAGTCAGCTGATGTTCCAGCCACGATCGACAGCGCTCATGTGGCCATTGTGCTCTGCGTCACATCTGTTCCCTCCGTTCAAGGTTTGAAACTGCACCTTTCTCGAAAGTTATTGTGGCATCCCAGAATTTTTCCCCAAGTCCATATATACTACAATGGGATGGAGGCAACCGCACCGTGGGACCCTGAGTTGCCAAACTTGGCATGGGTCAGTCCTTTGGCCTGGGGCAGGTGGGAGGTGGATTTCGAGGCAAATCGAGGTCAAAAGTTTTACTTGCTACACAAAGGGCTGCCCAAAAGTCCGTTTAAACTTCTGCCAGGCTGTACCTCGGCTTGCATAACACCTGTTAAAAGTCTGCAGAAAAGAAGAATGATAGGGTAACTTGTACAGAACTCTTTGGATACCAATCCGGACCTCACAGTCAGTTCCGATGCACGAATTTGGCAATTTCGCCCGAGCAAGTCAAAATTTCCCATTCGTGTCTGATTATTCAAATAAGATATCACACAAATTCCGTGGAAGAAAGAAAGTGGAAAAAAAATTCCACCTGCGGGCCACGATCAAGATGCTCACCTTCGAGCAAAGAAAGTTCATTCTCCAGGCTAGATCTACTGTGCCTGAACTAAAATGGTGGACATTTAGAGCATCTTCTTGATTAAACAACTGTCAAAAACTTGTTTCCCGCCTTGTCCTCGTCTGGTTATTTGGAAGAAGTTGGGATTGGAAGCAAAGAATTGTGAGCAGTGGCTCGATCACCTGGTGTGCTCGATCATGCTGGTCTGTCTGGGTGCCAGACAAGCTCAGATACAGCGGGACAGAAGTGTAAACGGACTTTTGTGCGGAAGGGGAGCACACGGATGGTTTGACCTCGATTTTGGTCTTAAAATGGCCTCAAACTCCATCTCAAACCTTCCCTGCGGGTGGGATCAGGAAAGGGCCTTATGATAAGCCGAGCATTGCCGGATATCTCTGCCACTAATCTACATACTGGGAAAGGTCCCCATCAAATTGCACCCTCAGACGAGGAATCGGTGCGGAAATGAGACAAAGTTGACCCCAAAAGTAACAAACAGCCGTGCCCATTGTTCGTTGAGGCATTTAACTATCACTGGCAACGCTTCAAATCATTTGAAGCCTGCCCAAATCGTGCAATGTGAACCGAAAATACTGCTGGAGTGTACAATCTGATGTGGAGGGCCTGGGTGTCTGCACAAGACAGTGGAGTTTCGTTGCCTCTGGTTGACGTCACAATGACGGGCCCGATTGAGCTCTAGCTCGCTATGATGATTGTGCGCGACCCCGAGAGGCTCCTCGAAGAAAAAATGGGATTCAATTGAAAATTCTTTACTTCGAAGCCTTTAGTTTTTTCCGCTCTTTCGGCCACTTTCTGCCTGCGCAGCTCCTGGGCAAAACAAAAAAAGAAATTGCCGAGAGACAAAGCAGAGAGCAGCAGTGACCTTTTGTCACCTCGGCAGGCAGTTGTTGATTTTTGAGCAGATATTCACTGCACCCTAAGTATAAACTCTCTTCTTGCTGCTAAACTTGCCCCTGTGCAAAATTTGTCAGTCCTACAGTAATAAATGTGGTGCACATGAATGAAAGGAATAGCGACCCTTGAGTCAAAGTGCTAATGCATAAGTGCATCCACACGTACAACTTGTACAGCATCAACAGGAGTCGCATTGATCTAGCCAGTTATGAGAAAGTCAAATTGGTGAATTTTGGTGAAGTGCAAAAACTTTTGGGCCCCTTCGAAGCAGTGCTAATTCGCCTGATGCTGACACAGCTGTCAAGTTCTTACGCACAGGGCAAAGAAATTTTCCATTTCGTTTGACGTTTCCAGCCGAACCAATATTTTGACCTCTACTGCACATAAAAGCGTCGCTTGCACGTGTATCGAGGACGAACAGCATTTTGATATCCCCCAATTACCAACTTTTGGAGTTCCCACTGTCAAGTTGAACAAGCATACCTGATGTCCGACTGCGCATTGGCTCACACCGACTACTCCAGCTTTATAGCAACCCCTGCAACGCCGCGGATTCTGCTCGTACGATATAGTCAAGTCCTCACGAGGCAAGTTCATTTTTCCCCCTCCTAAATCATCTTCATTACTCCTCCTTTTCCTTGTCATCCCCAACGAGGTGGGAGTGGTGGCTGTCAAAAAAACAGGCCTTTCTTCTTCCAGCCCTGGTCCTTGGGATAACCTCAGGAGCTCGGGAGGCGGGGGAAATGGCAGCTATCCCAAATTTGTTTAAAGTCACTCTACATGCGAGGAAAATGTCCGAAGCAGACAGAACCGAGCTTTCCAACTCTGGACCCTCTGACCCAGGCTGCGGTCAAGGCGTGGTCGTGGCATGACCGGCCTCGAAGCAGCATTTCAAGAGTTTCAGGTGGGCGCTCACAGGAAACTCGAACGCCCTAGGGGTCCCTCACACTTTCTCCAACCCCAAGTCAGGCAGACTTCCTTTGAGCCTTCCGGGGATAACGTGGGCGAGGGCTTTTAGGCTGGAAAGCTATCACCGTATGACTGACGCGGTTTGCGCACAAGTGCGAGGACACCGCAGAAAGGATCAGGGGATCACTGGCTATAAGGATATAGTCTTGCTTATACCGGTAACGATCATTTTCTGAGGAACCACACGATCCAACAGTATTTTCTCTGACAGGGATCAATTTCACGAGTCTTGAAGTGATCCTTAGATCCTTTTACGGTGTGTAATCGAGTACAGACAAAACGGTAGCGTCAAGGGCAGTGGGACCAGCAGACTTTAGTCCAGAAAGGGAAAAGATCTTACCCAAAAGGAAGCAACACCTCCTCCCTCAGTAGTAACATGTGCAACATTTTGGGCAGTTTTGGGCAGTTTTGCTCGTTTGTCGCCAGTGCTAACTTAGTCCCGTGTGTTTTAAGCAAGAGGCACATTATGACTTTGTTTGCAGCGAGTCAGTTCGTACCACAATTGTCTCCGATTTCACTCTACGAGATCTGCATTGCGGCCCTTCCAGTCATGGTTCGTTGCTCACCCTTTGCGGCTTCATATTGCAGGTCCTTCGAGAATTGGCCTCTCGAGTCTACGAAGGCGAGGAGGAGCACGCGGTCATCGGCTCGTTGTCTGTGAGCGACCCCGTCGTTGACTTGGCCGCAGTCACTGCCCGCGGCGAGGACAGGGTGTTCGTCTTGCACTCCTCGCGGGAAGAGGCCAACGACATCCTGAAAGAGGCCTCCAGGCTGGGGCTGACCAGCAAGCCGTTCGTGTGGATCGCGACGCAGTCAGTCGTCGGCGACGACGCTGCCGCTTCGGCTCCGGCCGCCTTTCCGATCGGGATGCTTGCTGTGCACTTCAATGCCGATCGCTCTGCCATGCTCAATCAGTTGGGGCCAGCGTTTTCTCTATTGGGAGATGCTCTTTCGCGAGTCTCGTCGGCGCACCCCCGCTCACCTGAGCGCCGCCTCGCCGCGGTGCAACCTGACGTGGAGTCCTGCCAGCAGTCGGAGTACGTGGCGAAGAAGGGCGGCGCCGAAGAAATGTTTGCGGCGCTGCGCAACGCCAGCGTGGACGATGAGGATCAGCACCGGCCGCCTCTCCGGTTCGAGGATGGCGCTCTTGAGAACGTGGAGTTGACCGTGCTGAATCTCCAGCCCAGCGGCAGCCGCAGCAGAGGTGAAGTGAGCAGCAGTCGCTGGGAGGCCATTGGCGCATGGCGCTCCTGGGATAACGACACCTCTCTGGACATCAAGGACATCGTCTGGCCAGGGATGGGCTTGAAGCCCCCGGAAGGCGTGCCCGAGAAGCGGTTCCTGCGGGTGAGCTTCTTAGAAGAGGACCCATACGTGATGCTGAGTTCCCCGACTGCGTGCGCCTCCACCAAAGGCGTGCTGTGCCAAATAGTGCCCGATTCTGCGCTCAGAAGTGTCAACGTGACGCACGAGCAGACAAACAACAACTCCACCAGCTTCCGGTGCTGCTCAGGGTTCTGCGTCGATCTGCTCATCAAGTTTGCCAATGATCTCAGCTTCGATTTTAAGATGGTAAGCTCGGTTTACCTGCACGTACATCCTAGGTAGTCAGTCTACCTATGTATCAGTACAGTCGAACTCCGATATCGTAGAGTCCGTTATGGTAAAGATTCTCGATAAAGTAAAGATTGCCCTGCTCATCGAAGTTTCACTTCATAAAAAAACGACCCCCGTTACGGGAAGGATCTGGATAGAACTTTACTGTATCGCAGTTTCACTGTACTCCATTGCAGAAAGTAAGTTCAATTTTTCTTCCCAAAAATTTGAGTAGTCATTCCGGTAAGTTGCTATACCCTTTTTACCGGCACGCCGAAGGTTCCTGGCAACTCTATGTGCCGGCCTTTGTGCCAGGATAGGTTTCACTGGACGTTGTCTCCATTCACCACGAGGCTACCTCAACAATGCAGTTTGTTCGAGCGACACAACATGATCGTCTGCAAAACAAAAACATTCAAATTTTGATATCATGCACGTTTCTGTCGACCGATTTTTACCCGTCAATACAATGATGTATCTCAATACAAACGCAAAATATTACAACAGTGTAACACTGATATCACGATCCCCCAGGATCGGGACCAGAGAATTTGATCGGTATATGTGTCTGATCACTATAACCGTGTTTGACCAGAGAATGCCTGATTTTGGGCCAAGAGATCCAAGAGCGAATGCCAGTCAAAACCGCGATGAAGAAGCTCCTTGCGAAAAAAAAAATGTCCCTGCTCATCCACCAAATGTCACTTTCCCTGGGAGTAAAATGATTGCTATATCCGTGTTCCACTGAACAGGGTGTCCCTCTCAAGGCAATGCACACACTTCAGCTCTTAGTATTTTCCATATCTCAAGTACTCTATCTTGATTGGCTATGACAAAATCCAAGGTGACTCCATGGGAGACTGCTCACAAAGCCTTGCCTCAGTTTCTGTCAAACACCTTGGCACGGCAGCATTTCCATGGGGGACTCATAGGACCACAAATCTCACTCTTTCTTCACAAGGAAAGATACCTACTAAATTTTCCCAGATTTTAGAGTGTTTTTTGCGCCACGGGATATAGGGCTGTTAAACATGGGGGTTCAAAAGCACCTTCCAGAGTCGGCACAGCTGGTGGAGACAGTCAGGAAGCCATAGATTAGGTCTGAGGCATGGCCCAATATGAGAGCTTGTGAGGGAACGTGGGATGGAAAGAATGACTGGGCATCACCTTGTCAATGAAATGGGCCTGCACAACTTCAAGAAGACTCGGAGACTGGCACTGAGGGCATCTGACCATGAAAAGAGGCTGCAAAGGGCAAAATCTTGCTCAACATGCTCAAGAAGAAAGCTCAAGATCCTGTCATCATCTGCTTTGATGATGCTTTGACCTTTCTCTTCAGATCACAAGTAGTGACACCGGACACAACCTTCAGACGCTTGTGGGGGCTGCATAAGATGTCATCCATCCACATAAGCAAGGAGAGGCACTTTGCCAACTTGCCAATCCTTGCTGTCATTGCCCTAGATGGTCAAAAGTGTAACCTTACCTTTCTTCATGAAGGGGATAGACAAAATTCTGCCTCATACATTGAATATCTGCAAAAAGATGTCGTCCCTCGGGCCAGGAGCACTTTTGGGGACAACTAGCTGCAGCAGCAGGATGGGGCAGGGTCCTTGGAACAGCTCAAGCACAAGACTTTCTTGAAATGGAGGCGCTGGCCTTAAAAGACAAGGACTCTTTGCGTCCCAACAGACCGCACCTGTGTCCCCCTTGGACAATGCAGTCTTTGGGCACCTCAAGGATATGCTCTCAGGTATCAAATTTATCTCAAAGGCCCAGCTAAAGGCTACCATCAAGGACGCTTGAGCCACTCTGGATCAGACCTTCATCACAGACAGCTGCCACAAGTTTTCATCGAGACTGGAGGCTGTCATCTCAGTAAATGGAGGGCTGCATCAAATGACATAACTTCTCCTGCATCCACACGATATGTAGCCAACTATTTAGAAATAAAAAGTGAATGAATTTATACTTTAATACTGCTTTGCCTTTTTCCTGCCCGAGTGACTTGGCCTTGAGTACGACACTCCGGATGATGCATTTTACCCTGTTGTTGGACAAATACGTTAGGTCGTGAATGAACTGCGCATCCAACAATTTTCCAACAAGTCAGTCGAAGACATCGAGGAGAAAAACTGTCTTTTTTGTACGGCAAGACAACAGCAAAGTGTAGGAGTCCTTTCTAAATGAAGGACAACAGGTAAAGTAAATTTAGGAAAAATCTTGTGTGTAAGTTTCTGAAGTTTGTATAAAGTGATTGCGTTAAGGGCGGTGCTTACCTCCGAATGACAGTTCAGTGTCAATGGCAGCACTGTATCACTCACCAGAACCCTGCTTGACACGGAAAACGTGGCAATACTAGTATAACTTCACTGAAACTTAAAGATCTTATGAAGAGGTTATACAAAGTATACTAATCATGATTAATTGACACATGAGCTGCCAAGTAGCGAGGCCAGAACTATTGAATTTTCAAAATTTTGAGTTTTGCCTTTAAAGTTCAGCAAACATTTCAAATTCAACCCAAGTTTCGAGGGGTTTTTTAGTAGAAAATGGAAACAGATAGAATGTTGAATACAATGTTCCCTCGGTATGGTGACCACTCCTATTGCGACCACCCGCATATAAAGACCAAATTCGTCTGGAACCAATAGTGACCCATATTGACCATACTTCCCGCATATGGTGGTCACCCACAATGCTGCTTGGTCTTGAAGTACTCACTATAGCTGGGGGATACTGCAACGAACTCTGTCATGACAGTTAAACAATGCGCGAACAAAGGTCAGACAGTGAAAATTAGTTCATAGCTTTGACGAAATTATTCTAATTTCCATAATATGCGCCAGTGCACTAATCACACAAGCCAGTTGTCATCATCTTGTACTAGAGAAAACAATCTTCTTGCTGTGAGAGCAGTTGCGACGTACGTAAGTAGACAGTTGGGAAAAGACTAATCACTTAATAGTTCAAGGTCAAATATGTCAGTCAGGATTGTTAGTATTTTCCTTGGTGCAGATGAGAACGAAGGACAAAAATCATGTCAATTGAGTCATCACTTAGCTGAGTTCTGAATTTTATCGCAAAAAGTCTGGCAGAGATGATGTCTTGCATTCCATATGATAACTTGGAAAGAAATTCAAAAATTGTCCGCAAGTCAAAACTCACTTAATCCACAACAGAAACACCGGCGATAGAGAAGAACACTGATCAGTACGAGTGAATATATTTCTGTACCATGAGGGGTAGAGTCGAAATGCGAAAAATACCGTTAAGCAAAAAAGTGAACTGAATAGGTAGTTTTTCTTCCGAGAGTCTATTTTTATATGAAACAATTTGTCCTTTTAAGCAAAACTTTTGAAATGCGTTTCTGAATTGGGGTACTTTGTGGTGAGGAAATGCCCGCTGTCAGGCGGGATTGCGGGATTCTAGAAGAATTCATTCATCTCTAAGTGTGGACATTAAAACCGTCTACATTCGAGAGTTTCTCATTTGCAAATTTTCTGTTCTTGTGCTCACTGGCGTGCACCAAATTGTCTTCGTTGCTCAACATTCCCACCCAACATTAAGATCTATTACAATAGCAATTTTCGGTGTAGTCGACAGCAAAAGAAAAGAAAAACTTCCAGCTATTACTGGCAATAAAAAAATGTTGCCACCGCTTAAGCCTTTTTCTCTCTAGTCTTTCGTCTACAGGGTGACGGAGAAAAATGTCGACTACATTTCTTTTTTTCTTCGCATTTTTTGCTGTTCCTGCGGTCATACACCTCCCTGCCCGTGGCCCCTCTCTTCTTGTACCCGGCGATGATGTCGAAGACGGTCTTTTGGCAGGGCATGAGGTACTTTGTCACCCTGTTCATCTCAGCAGCTGTGTCCTCTGCACAGAATAATACATAAGGTCAGCAGTCGTTCTCCCGGTAAATACCATAAGGGTCTCAATGTCAATGTTGAAAATGTGCGCATCAGCCAGACGAGTTTCCTGCTCCTTATATCGTACCCAACTAGAATAAAAAAGGCAACCAAGGCTGAGGAATTCTCGGGGAAGAGTGACCCGGATTTTACTGCGCCACCCTGTACGTGCATTTTTCATTTCCGTTTCAAAACATCCTCGCTCCTGATAAGTGAAAAACCCAGATAAGTGGAATACAGTGCTGCCCGTAAAAAAAGTCAGGCTTAAAATGGGCTCCCCGCGCCGCACTGACAGGAGTCTTTTTGATGCCACAGCATTCAAGTTGTGGCAACCCGTAGAGGACGCCAATGCACCATTTTTCACCTTTTTGGGTGTCTTCATATGACATTGGTCGAACCTGTCAGGTTCCAGCATCAAAACGAGCAGTCACAAAGAAGCGCTGTCTCAATGACCAATTCCAGGGAAAGACTCAAAAGCTTTCAGAGCAGCTCAAGGAGCCCATTTTACCCCTGATTTTTTTTACGGGCAGCACTGTATATCCCCGTCATGGTTGTCTTGATGTACCATATTGGCAGGATCAGAAAAATTGTTCCGAGATCAAGCTGTCGGCCATCAAACTCGCTAGATACTCCAATTCTTTGGTAACTTCAATTATGGCACTATACCGACTTTCACGAAGACTCCGCAGCTGACAGAAATTGGAGAGAGAAGTAGAGGGCCGATTTTCAATTTTTTTCTTCTTTTTCTTTGCGAAAGTCTCCATGCAAGATTATCTGCTGACTGCGCCTCCGCGAAAATCGAATCCGTACTGTGCCTACCTAACACAAACGCGAGTGTACGCATAATATATAAGAGTGTTGCTTCAACAGCACCGGCGCATTACACAACGCAGAGCATGTGTGAGCGTGTCACCAATGCTCGGCGCAGTGAGCACCATGGTGTGCACATCCAGCACCTGGGACTGAACTTGAACGAATGCACCTCCCTGGTGGAGGTGGCGGTGGCGGTGATGGCGGCACGTTATGCCCACAAATGTAATCTCTGAAAACAATGACGTTGCTTGTGTCTCACGTATATACCTGCGTTGACTTGGCTGTTAAGTGTAGTACAGGACCTGGGATTTGAAATGTCACTTTCAATTCTGGCAACTGGGAAATAAAGGAATAGAAAGGGCGACGATACATTATAAGCGACACATTTACATTCCGTCATCAAACTAGCTACAAATTGCATCATTTTACTTACACAAAGTAAGCTTCATTTCCGTTGTTCTTCCTAGCAAATAAGACTTCTCCTCCGCATTGGACCACCCTGGAAGTCACGCCGCTGATCCTGGTTATGCCTCGGAAAGGTCGTGGATCAGCGTCCTTGAAAGCCCGGAAGATATAGCCCTATCTTCCGGCGAGGCAATGTAAAATTGATGCCGGTACTGTGCAATATTGCAAAAACATGGCCTAGTGAAAGTGGGTCGACTGTCAAGTGAAGAATGCGGGGTCCGTAAACAGCAGGAACGCAGGATGACAGCAGGTTCCGACTCCCCTCGGACGTGAAGGCCGCGAGGAGGCGGCCTTTGCTGTGCTCGCACTGTTTTCCTGGCCATCACCAGAGAAAAGACGTCGCCATTTAGCGCCAGCTCAAAGTTTTGCTAACGGGGGCGCAGCGCAGAAACTGAGAGATCAACCTCAGTTGAGAGCCCATAAATTGAACCAGGCACCCTTTGCTTGGTCGAGCTGATTTGAAGTGCTTTCCATTGCTCAAAGAGCTTTGGCCTCGAACTTCTGGGGACGAATTACAGATATTCTGACAGTTCTGTGCTGACTTGTGCTGGCGGTGCAAAGTCCTTGGCCGCGTCGTTGTCTGAGGACGCCCTGCTTCATGTCAGTTCTCTGAGTCAAATGACGCTTCCAGGAGCAGCACTGAACTCTGCGTTCAATCTACAGGGTGACGCTGGCAGGACGTGGGACACAAAAACTGTCTGGCACCGTTCAATTCGCAATGTCAATTTTGGCGGATTCGCAATCAGTGGATAATGTTGCAGAGATCTGACCCATTTCACAACTAGCTGAAAGTGTCCAGCACTGTCCGGGATAGCTCGACCTAAGCACCGGACAAGGGTTCGGGCGGAAAATCAGACTCGCACACCCAGAGAGTGAATTTTACATATAGACAGATGCCCCCCCCGCCGGGGGGGGTGGGGGGGGGGGGGGGGGGGGGGGGGGGGGGGGGGGGGGCG
>JAAUXU010079127.1_pt1 | contig 16450 bp, 13 predicted proteins | sample 7278151 | NCBI WGS metagenome assembly JAAUXU01 (sample SAMN14350113, study PRJNA611818) | marine sediment metagenome | isolation source: surface marine sediment (1.8m) | place: French Polynesia: Moorea | collected 2018-08 | reverse complement strand
CACCGTCGCTCCAGGCGGGAGAAAGCGACTGCACCCGGAGGGATCTACGACCAACAACAGTTCTTACTTAAGTCTTTAACCTTGCGTGACACATGAGTAGAGTAAGTGAGCATTATTCGTAGAACTTGGTCAATAGTAAGTGTGTTGAGGCCGAACCTGGTAAGCTTCCTGCGAGCCAAGTTGTCTGTCTCCACTTCCTGGATCATCTCCCGCTCCTTTCTCGTATCCAAGGGCACCAACGGCTGGCTCGGCGTGAAGGTCAGGTGTCTCTGTGGCGGCGGAGAGAAGGCTTTGATTTTGGGCACCCGATAGAAGCGCGGACGGTACATGGACGATAGGGCCGACTTCTTATACTCGAACTTTTCTCTGTTCGTCTCCTTCACCGAGGCTGTCCTGGTGAGCGTGGAGGAGCCTTTTGTCAACAATTCCGGAGAAAGCCTACCCGCTGAGGTGTGGATTATGGCACTCATGCTGGGCCTCACGGACCCTTCTTCAATGGGTCTCCCTCTTGCTACTGGTCGACTCCGTGTATAAGATTCATACTGGCGACCTGTTTCTACTTCAGCTGCAACGGCCTTGGAGGACCGCGCGCCGCGTCTGAGTTCACCAATGTCGCTCTCCCAAGGGGTGGCCGCGATGTCCGACAAGTGGAAGTCGCTCTCGAGAGAGTCCAACTCGTCTGTTGAGGACTGGTAGAATTTAAGGGAGAGCTCGCACAGCTTCTTTTCGAAGACAAGAGCAGCTTCTCGCACGGCCTGGGAGAAGGAGTCTGCTGACACCTTCTCCTTCTCGTGAGACCGCTTGGTGCTGCTGTCGGTCCCCTCAGGCTTCTTGTTGTACCACAGCGGGATGGAGATGTCGATGGATGTCGGTGAACGGACAACGGACACTCGCGCTCCCGACTTATTCTGCCTGCCTTCTCCATCGACTTCCATCGGCAAAACCACCGCAGGTACCTTAGAAGCTGGGCCTAGGCGGACGCCGCCGCCCTCTCCGACGTCGTTTCCGTCTGCGGGCGGCGAGATTTTCTTGCGGCTTCGAGTGCGATTGCGCCAATTTTGTGCTACCGCCCCGGTACCCTCATCCTCGGTGTCGTCACTTGCGCGGAGTCGGACTCCTCTGCCTCTCCTGACCTTGATTTTGGATCTTGATCGAGGAGTGAGCTCAACAGAGGAGGAATGACTGAGATCCTCGTCCAACGATTCTCCCTCGAAGTTGGCTCCATGACGAACCCCCTCGTGTCTGTCTTCTTCGACTCTTTTCTGCTGACTTTGATCGCTGAAGGAGTGATCGATTCTCTCTATCACGTATTGTCTGTACGAGTCCTCAGACGCATACGACACATCCGAATCCGAATCGGTACCCTCGAACGTCTCGTCTATACCTTTGGCGGGACTTGGCAGCCCAATCTTTTCTACTCGCTCTCTCGAGGTGCGTTGATGATGAGGGTCGCTTTCTCTAGCCTCCCTTTGGCAATGCACATCGACGGCGGGAGCTCCTTCAACGGGTTGGTCGTCTAAGCCACTAAGACGACCGTGACCCGCTTCAAGTGCAAGAGGACTTCCACTTTGTACAGTCTTGACCGCGTTGCGCCCTTCTGGTTTCTTCCTGCCTCTGTCAGACTCAAAGACCTTCTTTTTGCGCAGTACTTCCTCTTGGACTGCGTCCAGATCTCTCGCATGAGCCTGTTCAGCCGTGCTATGGTCAGGATGTGGTGCTGCTCCTCGGTCCTCATCTTCCACATCACTGAAGGGTTCCTTTTTTTTCATGGCTTCCAGTTTGCGATCAATTCTCTGCAGCAACTCGTCATCGTCGTGCTCATCGTAGAACTCCAATGGCGACGAGGACTCGTGTGAAACAAGGTCAGGTTCCGCTTCTCTCCTTAGCTCTGTCTTAGACAAGTCCGCAATGAGCCTCAAGGTGACCGGGTCAAACAGATCGTCGTGATCCGTCTGGGTGCCGAATTCTTCAGATCTGACTCTTTGCACTCCCTCATATAAAGAGGGATGCTCCTTCAAGATGAGTCTCATCGCATCGAGGTCAAACTCATCGTAAATATCCTTGGTTGTTTGGACGCCAAAGTCTTCCGTTATCACGGCAGTCTCATCTTCTCCAGCAATTGGATTCCTCGACTGCGACGCAACTTCCATTTTGGGCAGGCTGAAGTCTTCAAAAACTGATCCTGCGTCCTCCTCGCGGGCGCGACCTTGTTGGAGCTCTCGTCCCTCCTCCTGATCATCGGCACACTCTGTCTGCATTGAGAAGTCTTCTCTTGCAATTTGAGGTGTTACTTCATGAATAATACCCTGGCCAATCTGTATTCCGAAGTCTAATCTCCCCAAGGTCTCCTCCCCAACACGGTCGGGTTTGAGTGGATTCGTGTCATCGTCTTTGTCCGTTTGCACTGCCAAGTCTTCAACGGTGACGTCGCATTGATGAGCGTCGTACTCTGTCTGCATGCCAAAGTCTTCTGATTTTGCTGCGACGTCGTCGCTGGTCTTCTCGCGCCTAAGCTGTTGCATCAGCTCATGCTTCATCGCTTCCCTCATGTTCATCAAGTACTCATCACTCTCCTCCGTCTGGATGGCAAAGTCTTCGAGTAGAGGTTTTTCTTGACCAACGTCCTGATGTTTGTACTTCATAGCATCTGGTGCATCGCATTCGTCCCGCTTGAGCTCCTCCATTAAATCTCTTCTGATAGCCTCTCTGAGGTCAGCGAAGTCATCATGTCCTGGCTGGGCCGGAAAGTCAAATTGAGTCTTTTCGGCACTGAGGTACGGATCCGTCTGCACGCCGAAATCTTCTGATCTTGTTACCGTTTGTTCATCCCCGCGAAAGTTGCCATGCTCAGTTGTCTCTTCTGTGGCCTTTCTTTCTTGACCGAACACAAAACCAGGGTCTGAGGTTGACTGCACTGCAAAATCTTCAAACGTGTCATGAATCTTGTCAGAGCCATAACCCATTTTCTCGCCGTCGTCGCCAATCACTTCTGATACCTCGACTTCATCGGAATTGTCTTCTTGGGCTGAAAGTAGGGCCTTATTCGACGCTTGATCAACGGCGCGCTGCTCCAGCCGTAATTCATCACGATTTGTTCCAATGGTCAGTCTTGCTTGACTAGCATTAGCCATTTCGTCGCTCTCTAAGTATGTGTCAGTATCTTCAAGAGCGACGCCTTCAGTTTTTATGTCTTCCTTCCGATTCTCGATGTGGAAGCTTTCAAAGTCCTCCTCGATAGTATCAACAAAGTAGTTTTCACCTGATCCGTCAGCTTTGGATTCCTCATAGCTGAACTCAAGTCGCCCTATCAAGTCGGGATTGTCACTAGGGCCAAGTTCTTCTTCTGCACGAGCTCTCTCGGCAAGATCCGATTCAGCATTCGTGAATTCCTTGCCTTCATCACGACGAAACAAGGGTCTTTTTCCCTCCAAAGCAACATGATCCATCTCTTCATGTTCCACTGTCTCTTTTGCAGCCAGAACGTTCTCCGACGGCTCAACTCTGTGACGCTCGAACACTTCTCCCACATTGGGCATCTTATTTTCTGTAGCTGGCTCTTTAACAGTACCTTCACTGACAGTGGATACATCGGGCGTTTCTTGAACAGTCACGTTTATCAGTGGTTTGAACGGGAGCAGGACAACTTGGATGACCAAGCTGAAGGCCAGAGGTGCTGCTTTTTTCACTAGGCCTTTGCACGCTGTCAAAATCTCTTTGAACCGTTCGTGGTTGGACAAAAACGCCGTCACTGCATCCAGAACGCGGCGAGGAAGGGGATAATAGAACACGTACAGCGCGAACAACAGCACCTCCCTGAGACAGGATTTCAAGTCGCGCGAGAAATCGCCTATGTAGACTGCAAGAACGGACTTCAGGCAGTCCAACGAGCTACACTGAATCCAGATGCGCAACAGCTTGATCCAATGGTTCAACTGCAGGATCAAGCTGACAAGGAACATTAGAGCTTCAGCTGAGCTACTCCAAAGGTCTGTGATAAAATTCTTTGGAAATAACACCAAAGACACAATCATACTCTGCCAATCCTTCTTCTTCTCCTTCTCCGTGACGTCCCCCCCAACTATCGCTCTTTTGGAAGGATCTTCTTGTGCCGCGTTACACTTCCCTCTCGTCAAGGACGCCAGCAAGGCTTTCCCACGGGACAACGGGTAAGGATGTATGAAATAGTGCCAGAGCGACCGGGCAGCATCGGAGAAGCATCCAGTCACGTCGGCGACGAACTGCAGGTGGAAGTTCTTCAAGGTGCTGGCAACGTTCGTCTTGATAGCATCAAATGTTATCCTAGCCTTGAAGGAGTCGTACGCCAACCTCGCTGTCCTCCAAGCTGCCTTAGCTATAGCAGTAGGTGCGACAATGATAGAACGAAGGTGTCTGCGTACAAGTGACAAGAGCATTGCAGCCGCCATCAACGTAGAACCGACGCTCCGGACGAAGCCATATGGAAATGTCAACACTTGCACAACACCAGCTTTGAAGCTTTGAGATTGAGGGATCTCCGTGACTACTTCAGCTTCCTCTTGGTCACGAGCCACTTCTTGGTCACGAGTCTGCTCGTGGTCTCGAGTCTGCTCGTGGTCTCGAGTCTGCTCGTGGTCTCGAGTCTGCTCGTGGTCACGAGCCACTTCTTGGTCACGACTCTGCTCGTGGTCACGAGCCACCTCTTGGTCTCGAGGCTCCTTAATTGAACGTTCGGTGACATGCAATTGCTTGAGCCCTTTCAGTCCAATGAACCTGACGTACTCCAACGGCACGGCCAACAGGCGGAATCCCAACCCGAGTCCCGTACAGACATCTTTAGCAAACAGTTTAAAATGACTGGAGACCCGAACAGGAATCATTTTGATACTGAGATGGTCGGAGCCACCAAGTGGAGTACCGGAGCTGATCTCGTCACGTTCTTCCATGCCCAACTGTTGTGCTGGAAAGGGATGTCTCGCACTGGGACTATCGGCCGCACTTGGAGGAGATTCGTCATCTGGCTTGGCAATTGTTGACTTTAAGGTGGAAAGTAACTTTGATCCTCCTTCGAGACATATTGGAAGAAAACATGCTGCTTGACGCAAAGCTGAAGTTACGTCTCCTGCAAAATTAGCCACGAAGATCTTCATGCACTTCACTCCCTTGGATCCACTCTTCCACCACCTTCGTGCTCGCGTTTCCGTCGATGTCTTTTCCTCGCGTTCCTTTCGTCGGGCCAGCGCCCTCGACTGCTTCACGATATCCGGCATGTCCAACTCCAGTTCTTCAGAGTCCTCCTCATCGTGGTCGTCGCCACTCTCCTCCTTGATTGTTTTATGGAAGAGAGAACTGAGCTTGCTCATGGCTGTCGCAAAACATTTTCCTTTTGAAAAAAGAGTGAAAGATGCAAAGCAGACTTGTTCCAGGTCAAAGAACACCAGCCTTAGTACTTCCAATGACAAGGAGTCAATCTTCAGCGTCGGGGATTTAAGGAAGCCTGAAAGGGAACCAACCGAGCACGTATGATACGTATATTCATAGTCTAACAGCACACCATTCAAAACTTATTACTTATTAGTAAGTATGGCGGGTAGATTAATGTACATTATACGTTTGTAGCTCCATCATGAGTACTACAGAGCTAATACTTTTGCTACGCCATATCTAATTTTGGCTTCGGTCTACGTACAAATGTTCTTAATGCACTTAAGTCTGCATGTCTGATCACAGCTGACTGGATGATGTTAGTTGCACTGCAACACAGCCTATTAGTCTCGATTCACTCCTGAGCAGTACCGTCACCCCTGCTTCCCGGCCCAATGGTGTCTTCAGCATCAGAGTTGTTTTGAACCTCGCCTGTGAAACAGGAGCAGAAACATAAGCTAAACGAATGTTCAATTGTACGTATGTGTGTGAAACTCTAGAACGGACCTGTTCTCATGTTCTCTCGTCGCTCCTGCTCGCCGACATCCACGGACTCGTCTGGAGATAGTAACTGGTGTAGGCAAACAAGCACCAAACTCGCGCTGACGAAGTAATTCACTCTGTACAAGTTGACGCTGCCAAACAGGACGGTCATCACGCACATGGCTTGCACAGCGTACGCTAGAGCGCCATATCTCGAGGCTCTTTCTCTCGGGTTAGCCCCACCCCAAGTGACCCCTGCCGAAGCAGTCAGAACGAGGCCCGACAACAAGCTGGGATCTGGGCTTAGTGGGGACCCTCCGGCAAAGCCCAGGTTTCGCGTCCACCCTAGCAGAGAGGGGAGGTTCAGGACTGCGCTGAAGGCCCAGACCAAGGCGAGGGTGAGCTGGAAGTTGATGGAGTTGCGCAACCTCGTGGCACCATTCTCATCCGCTTTCTTGAGACGCGCGTAGTCGAAGACTAGACGGAGAATGTGAGCGAAGGTGCCGATGCATATCACCAATGCGCCACAAGTGGAAGCAGCGAGGGCGGCCAGGGCAGCAGGGAAAAGGAATGGCAGCTTGGACAACGTGTAGTAATTTCCTCCATGGTCCGCTTCAGCTGGTGGAGGCGGGATGAAGCGGCTGGGCACGATGTAGCAGACGATGCTACCGAGTGAGACTACAGTCGACCAGGCGAAGAACGAAATGATGTTGACCACGCCAATGGCGATAAAGAATATTAGAATGGGTAGAACACCAAAATCGATGCCCTGCAACAATAAAAACAAGCATAGTGTATCCATAACACGATTAGCGACTGATGCACATTATCTCACCTTGGCAGACAGAAGCTGATAGTCATTTCTCATGACAAATGGTGCTACAGTTGCTGAAGCCAACATAGTTGCTATGATCCTGCTGGGCAGAACGACAGAAATGGGCGTCACTCTAGTTTTAATGACCTCCGACAAGGAAGGAAACGTCTTCTCTTTCTCCATGAACCTCAGCTGCTGGGCCAGCGACAGCATCAGCACGCCCAAAGAGAATGACAGAAGCATAGGCGCGTAGAAGCGCACCATCTGGCCCCACATGGCAGGCACGTTGGCATTGATCTCCAGCTTGTAGCTGCATCCCGGCGACAGAAACAAGTGGACTTCGGGATTCTGCCCGGCATAGGTTTCACCTGACGCAGGCCTTATTGCTTGCAGTCTGGTCGTGATCTTGCTCTTTCCCATGCCGCCAACAGCGACGTAGACGGCATCATTGGCCCAAGGGGTCATCATCTTCATCCATCCGCTCCGCTCTTGACACTCGTCGCCGTCAGTCAAAGCCGTGGCCGAGACATCGTAGGCTTGCCACGGCTGGTCCAACTCTTTCAGAGAGACGTTGTAAAAGACAGCTTTGTCTGCGGTTTTCTCCACTAGAGGATAGCTCTTCCAAAAAGAGATCCAGCGAGGCACTGTGACGGAAGAAGAGCGGGCCCCGATGTTGAAGACATCGATGTTCACTTTGATCTTCTCAGCTCCTTTGGGAACGAAAACAAGCAAGTGCGTGTAGCCCTCTTCTTTCGCCAAGGCATGCATGTCCAGCTGAACACTTCGTCGAGGTGGGCTTTTCTTCTTAGACTTCCTGTCGGAGGGCAGCAGGAACGCCAACTGTGATAAATTGTCTCCAACCGAGCAGATTCTGTGGACATGAGGAACACGTGCTAACAGGAGGTACCGTGCATATACACGTACCTGGTACCAGCAGTACACAGGCACAAAGTCACCTAATAACTTTACCTAGTATTCTTGTAGACGGTGGTAGCTTTGCAGCCGAATATCCAGTTGTCGTGGAGAAAGTTTTCAGCGAGCACGGCCACGTTTCTGTGTTTGGAGTCGTCGTGGATCCTGATCATGATGTGTGAGTTCTCTGAAACTTTGGCTCGTTCAAAAAGAAATTGTCGTTTCAAGCTGTCCGACCAGAAGCCGTCCTTGTCGAATTCCGTCGTGGTCGGGTGTCTCTTGCTGCTCGGTACATACTGCGTGAGTTCACCGTTCCGTTCGGTCAGGTGATATTTGAAGATGTCTTTTCTGAGCGTCTCATCCTGGGTGACTTGTCCGGTCGTGTGATCGATGCAGTCGAACAGAGCTCTGTTGATGGTCAACACAAGCTGCTTGCACCAAGCAATGCACCGGTGGTCAGTGGAAACCCAGACGCCTGGCACGGCCGTTGTAGTCACGTGGACATCCGCAAAGTCACTAGACGTCAAGCCTGACCGTACCTGGAAGGACGAACGTACATATGAGGCAAACTTGAGCAATTCTTTTAAGCTTACCTGTATGTCTCTTTCTCCGCCGCCGATGCTGACCAGTGTAACGTCTTCAAGTCTTGTATGTCTCGTGGCGTTCCATCTCGCTTCGATGGTGTCGTAGAAGTCTCTGGTGTACTTGTCCATAACTACGACTGGTTCGTGAGGTGTCGCCAACGTTATGAGGGTATTGACCTTGGAGACGCCAAAATCCGGACTGGCGAGCAGGAACTTAGCGACGAGTCCTCCAATAGAGTGACCCACTAACACTACAGACTTGGGTCCTTGCTCCTGAGGATAAAGAGATAATATGTGGTCGATGGAGAGCGAGACGAACTCCGACTGGGCAGAGAGGGATCCGCCATAGAGAGCCGAGAACTCCTCATTGAAGTCAACGGAGAAATAGTCGAAGTGTGTGCGGTAGCCAGAGAGCTCCATGGCCTTGCGTAAGGCTACGGACGCCAGCGAGCGGACCTGTTTGTAAGACCCGGAGTTTCCTGGAATGAACAACACTGGGATGCCTCTGAAGTGGCCCGATTTCAAGTCCTGTGAAGAAAAAGGCAGCTTCAATTAGCACCAGGGTAATGTAATAGGGTAATAACCAGCCAACTGTCCTCATCTCGTCACCTTCACTAACTCTCCTTCGCCGTAGACGTAGAGACCGTATTGAGGAAATTTTCGGGAGCTGGCCAGCGGTCTTAGCTGCAAGTACGACGGGAGTTCGAACATGTATGTCATGTCGCACAGGTTCTCCTCCACGTTGACGGCGAAGTCGTATGCCCCCAAGCAGAAGAAAGCCGACAGCAGAAAGATTAGCCACAGGACAGACTTTGGCTTTTCTTGGGCCTCCTTCAGGGCTTCGGACAGTGTCTGCGGCGTCTCCTCGGCGACCGCCGAGTCCTCCACGTTTTGCTCGCCGCTCATGGCGTTGCAATTGCACAAGCAAGAGATAACGAAGTTTTAAGGCGGTCCACCGAAGGAGACTCTCCACGCGAGGTGGTGAAGTAGCGGCCCTACACTTTGGCGAAGGTGTGCTGCGATCTCAGGGTTCACCGGGATCGGGGATGAGCCAAGAAGAAACTGCGATGCCCGGACACCCAAATCAATCACCGCCGGTTCAGGTCGGTCCCGTTTTGACACTGATTTTCCAGTGTTATCAGCTCCGTAGAAAACCGGCCAAATATTCACTTCTTTGCCTCACGTCACAGACTCCTGGTGTGATTGGGGTCAGATTGGGTCACGAATAGAATCAGCCGAGCAAACTGCTTTAAGGTGTCTACGATACTTAATAACTACACGTCTGCTGCATGAAGTGCTTTGTAAACAAACAACGTAGCTCACGTTCGATCAAGTAGGGATGCATCGGACTTGGATTTTGAGGTCTCCGGGTCGGGTCAGGCTTGACCGGGTCGACGTTTAGTTCGAAAGCCCAGCAAGACACATTACAGTTTACATAATGCACGTCGTTCATTAGATTCAACGTGCTCAATCAGATAAATCTGATAAAACTGATAATAGAGCTACTTTTGTAGGAGCAAAAATGCGTGAATTGGCGAAAAAGTTATTGTAAAGTGAAGGCAATGTTATTGTTTATTAACGCATTTCATCCTTAACGAAGTGTACCAGTTCCTGCTACTTTATGAAAGTTTTGCTGTGGAGAACAACTGCTGTTTCATCTTGTGTGGATTATCAGCGACACAGATGCAACAGTTTCACCAGGTTGCACCTTATGCAGCAGGTGCTAAGACTTTTTAGAGTTCTTACTGGGACAGTTCTTGAAGAGTACGCATCCGTTTCATGACACCATCTCATTCATACGTCTGCTGCCCATGCTGCTGTATAAGTTTTCAGCTTATCAGTTCACCAGCACCAACAGTTACAGAAAAGCCCACAAAAGTTCAAGCCAGCCACAACGATATCATTGAGCGACGACAGAGACAACCTAATCTACAAGGGGCAGTTTGTGTCGTTGCATTGTGCGCCCTCTGGTGTCAAACAAGTCCACATAATAAATGAGAAAGAAAAATCTTGAGTAGAACTATGAACGACTCCATATTTAAGCCCAAGGAGCCTTAGGATAGCGTAATAAGCTCACTCTTGACAATCAATGATGTAGCCAATTTATATTGGCGCCTACAAAACAACTATCGTTACTATAAGACAAGGTGAAGCTACCAGAACCATTCTCAGGTCGACAAGACTTTAAGTTGGATTTTAATCATTGAGAATGTCGGCAAATGATTGAAAGACAGTTGCAGTTGCAGTGCATGCTTGTTAATTGGATAATTAATTTTTGTCTCAAGATAGCTACTGCTCAGTACAGGTGTGGTGTAGCTCATTGGAATCACAAAACACTTCAAAAACTCGACCGTTTGAGTTATTTAACAGATTTAGTGCTACAAAGATCTCCGGAGCAACACTTAATCACAGGCAGATCACTTGCGACAAGTGTGATAGACTACAAATGGCAACGCCGTACGCTGCCTTTGTGATGCAGTCGTTACACTGAGGCCTTCATTCTGATTACTGTAGCAGGTGCATCATAAAGCCGTAGTTTACGGCGATGTCATATATAATTACGAAAAGTAAAAACTAATTTGAACATATTTGTCGTTGACATCGTTGTGATGCATAGTTCCAGTTCATGTAACATGTGCGATTGTAACAATTTTTGATAATTATATACAGAACTGTTTTCGCTTATGCCTTAACTACTTAATGATTATTGAGGTAGGAGAAACGCAGTTTTGTCACAGACTGTTTAGGCCACCGCACTGATTTCATTGAATAATATCTTCAAATCTCAATAGCAGTGGCATAAACAGTCCGTCCCAAAGTTGTCTTTCACCACGACCTCTACAAGTCTACACAATGAAGGTTCATAATTTATTTTTAAAGAAAGAACTAGTGGAGTTGCAACGATTGTGAAGTAATGGATAATGTGTAATTCCTTATGGTTCTCAAGGCAACAATGGTGATGGTAACTTTCAAAGCCGTAATTGTGATGTCAATACATAACAATCTTTGGTGTCATGGACACATGGGTGATGAGTCGTAATTGTCAAGTTGAGTGGCTCAGTTCCATTATCCAAAGTCTTATTACAGTACTTAGAACGTCGAGTTTGTAAGCTGTGTGTGATTTCGAGAACCCTTTGCTCCTGACCGATCTTCTACTATCGATTGAAGGTTTGGGCCATTGAGTGAGCACGACCAATTCAGTGATCGTTGGAACTTTACGAATCAGTGCTTTACTGTACTATACAATATGACTCGTTTAAGGTATCTGGGCTTAAATCTTGAGTTGAGATCTAGATTCTTCCTTACTCTTTAAGGTGGGAGTTTATCTGACACCAGAGGGCGCGCAACGCAACAACTGCGTAAGCAGAGCATGCCCAATCGGTCACTCCAGGCTCTGGTGACGGATTGCAGTCAGGAGGTCAAAGACTCGACCCCACCAGACCAGATCTCGGAGGAGAAGGAGGAGACGGTGAAGGACGAGGTCCCGGGGTGCGTGCAGCTGGTGAGCCAATTCAGTCCTGCATCAGCTGACCGAATCATGGTCGAGGGGAGGCTGTCAGAATGTCTTGTTCTGTCACTTTGTCCGGCATTTGTTGGCAGAAGTTGTCGCCACAGTTGATGACGCCTCCAGATCCTCCCGACTGAGGACAGGAGGTCCATCCATCAGGTCACGGACAAGATGGGGCAAAAACCTAGGCCAGCTGTTCAGGTGAGCAAGACTAGGAGAGTTTGAGCGTCACTGTTCTGAACTTCGGTGGTCCTGAGATTGCGCAACCCTTGAAGCGCGAGAGAGAGACAAGTGCTTTGTCTCGATGTCAGACACAAGATGTCGGCAGCGATGTTCGCTTTTTTGCAGACCGCGGAATGTTTTGGCAAGACTCTTTTGTGATTGTCTTGTAACCTTCGTTATCTTGGACGCAATGCCAATAAGCTGCAACTTCGTTTTCAGTGTCGGAGTCGTCTGCACCTCCTACCTGCTCGACGACGTCGCCGTCAATGAGCTCCGTGGCGCCAGTGAGACAAGATGGAACAATAGTGAGTATTACAGCCAAGTCACCTCAAGCATCAATGAGCTGGATCGCGTCGTATTGGGACGCCACGCAACACCTTAATGAGCTCGTCTCTTAGATGAGCTGACGCTCGTTTTTTGCCTGTTCCGTCGTATCACTTGCACATCAGGAGTGCACGATCTCAACTGAGTTGTAGTCCTTAACAATTCGCTCCAGCCTCTTTTTTTTCCTCCTCCGTAAAGCGAAATTTGGACCTTGTCCAAGATGTGGTGAGCGTCCGTCCAGACCTGTCCGTGAGACAAGGGCGAGGATGTCATTAGCAGTTTTGTTCTCTATCTTTCCAGTTACGCCGATCATGTCCCGCTCCTCCCGATGCATCGCCATGGAGCTCTCAGCCGTCTAGTCTCTGGCTCGGTGGTCAGTCGGGTGGTGGCGAGGTTGAACACTTTCTGCCTAGATCGGCGGAAGAGAGACTCGTTCTCGGCTGCCAGCGTCTTCCTCTTGGTCTCGGCGGCGTCCGTCCTGGTCGTGCTCATCTTTCTCTACTACCACTTGTCGACACTTCCACGTAAGTTGACGATGAAGCTAACCTCAACCCCCCTTCAAAAGCCCGCGAACAAGTGTGCCTATGGAGAAAATGCTAGTTATATGGCACGACTCTCCTCTGCTGTAGAGGGTAGATAATGTTGCCTGCTAGCGCATGTGGGCCGTCGAGCTAGAGGCTTGCAGCAAGTGTCTTTTGGCCTTTAGTGGCCTTCTTGCTGCCCTCCTCTACACACTATGGTCGTCCTGCTGCTTATTTGTGAGTGCACCAAATTAGCACGACAACTCGATGAACCACGAATTGCTGACTGTGAGTCTCTCCGTAGGCCTGATAGTGCAAGCTCCGTTGCCATCCCTCTCCGTCGTTGCCGCTCCCAACCTGCACTATGCGGTAGTGGTTGACGCAGGCAGCAGCGGGTCCCGCGCCTACTTGTACGCGTGGCCCGATCACTCGGGGGACCCCCACGAGCTACTGAACATCGAGCCACTGACAGAAAATCATGGAGGGCCCATTTACAAGAAGGTCACTCCAGGGCTATCGAGGTATGGTGGCAGTGGTCATTGCTGAAGAATGGTCCTGTTCACGTTTGAGTCCTTGGTAGTTTGCAAGATCACCCTCAAGATGCGCCATCGTACATCAAGCCGCTCTTGGAATTCGCTGAGTCCCACGTTCCGAAGGACAAGCGTAAGGAGACGCCGCTCTTCATCCTCGCCACCGCCGGGATGAGGATGGTAGAGAAGGAGAAGCAAGTGAGGGCATCTCTAGGGAAGTCCGCAGTTACGTAGGTACCGTCTTCACGCTTGTTGTTTCTTTAGGAAGCTATACTAAAACACCTTCGTGAAGGCATCGTAAGCCAGTTCGAGTTTCTCTTTCCTGATGGAAACTTGGAGGTGATCACGGGAAAGCAAGAGGGTTCGTATCTATCATCGGACTGCGTCAGTGGCACGTAAAAGTGACTGATTCGTACTCATTAAAGGCATCTACCAATGGATTGCTATCAATTATGTGTTGGGAAAGTTCACTCATCAAGAAGAGCCCGAAAACCTAGCGTCGGTCACTCCGTCGTCGAGAGCGATGGCCAACGCCGCCCTGGGTCCTCGGACGGTGGGCGCGATCGACATGGGAGGCGCGTCCATGCAGATCGCTATGGAGATCTCCTCCGTCACGCAGTTAGAAAGCATGACGGTAAAGGCTTTGTCTTTAGCGCCCTACATAAAGATGTAGATGCAGTGCACGACGCCGGCGCCTGATCAACCTGACCCCAAGTTATCTAATGCTGCAGGAGTACGAAAAGGCACAGATGGTGGAGATCAACCTTGGCTGTAAAGAGCACGACACCGCACATACGTACCGAGTCTTCGTCACCACCTTCTTGGGCTATGGTGCAAATGAAGCTTTCGCTCGCCATAAGAGAGACCTTATTCTGACACAGGTTGAAAAGAGGCACAGGTAAGCATAACCATGAGGAGATAGGTAGTAGTGATGATCGCTGAAGTAGTTGTTACGATAACGTTAAGATAACAAAAGGTTAATATCACTCGCCAGGCAATTGTTACAGCAGTTTGTTTAGAATTAAAGTGAATACATTATAGCACACACTTGTGTGAATACTTTGTCGAGCGAGACTCACAGCGCTCGGTGAGAATGATCTGAAACAATGCCGGATGCCAGATCGTCAAGGCTCATTGTCGCAGGTTTCATAATGGCAGATTTCCTCAGGGACTATCATTTTGCTCAAGTCAGGTTCTGGGAGAACTTTTTATCCTCATTTGGCCTCTCACGCTTCAAAGTCCGCTGGCCAGTTCTTACACTGATGTCAATGATCTCCCCAATTTGCTTTTTGCCCATGCCTACGTACAGCAGGGCCACAACCCTCTGGCATTTTTCTTATGCGGCAGTGTCAGATATGAATGAGCCGAAGAAGCAGTGGTCATAAGCGTCACCTGCACCAATCTCCGACCTAAATTATATAACCACTCACCACACATGCAATTTGGAACAATCAGCAGGCATAAGGCATGGTTAAGTGAGCCTTAATGTGCATGTGTCCTTTTCCTCCAACCCAGTCCTTTGAAAGGCCTGTCCGAAGGTACCAGAGTTGAAGATCCCTGTCTTCCTTCGGGCTACAGCACAAACGTGACTGAAGTTTTCAAGAAGATAGACGTCCCTCAACAGTTCGCCAAGTCGTTGGAAGGAGACGTCACTATTTTTCTACAGGGGACCGGCAAGTGGACGGATTGCTACGGTTCCCTCAGCCACTTCACCAAGAGGAGGGAAAAGTTCTCGACGTAAGAGTGACTACTGTAATAAAATTAGAATCTGTGTGTGCACTGAATGCTTTCTCCCTGGCTGCTTCATAGATGCAAAGATAACTCCTGTCCAGATGCTGGAATCAGGGTGCCCGCGATACCCTTTGACAGTTCAGAGTTCTACGGATTCTCTGAGTTCTGGTACTCCACGGAGGACGTGCTCAAAATGGGCGGCCCTTACCTCCTCAGCAAGCACAAGCAGGCATCTTCGGTCAGTAACACGGGTTTGACGCTTTCTCACTGCTTCGTAGCACAACAGACAATAGTACGGAACGTGAGCGCATTTTCAGGCCTTCTGCTCGACGAGCTGGAACGAGACGCTGTGGAGCTTCACACATCATCACTATCCTAAGGCCGACCGCCAGCGCCTGGAGACTCAGTGCTTCAAGAGTGCGTGGCTCTCCGTTGCCCTCCATGAGGGTCTCAACTTCCCGTCCGCCTACTCCCACATGGCCTCGGCCCCGGAGACGGTCAACGGGCGTGTAGTGCACTGGACCATTGGCGCACTGCTCTACAGAACCAGATTTATCCCGCTGAGGTGAGGCACTGCTGTAGCTTCAAAGAAGCTGTCGTCCCTTCGGGGTCGCTCTCGTTCCCTTGGCTCAAAAGACGCATTGACCCGGTGTGCAGCAACTGGGGACGCCATAGTGTAGTCTTTGCTACTGCTGTTGGCCATGACAACCTCACCTCTTGCACTTGCCACAAGGAGCGCTCCTTGTCCGCCACCTCCGTTCAGTCCGCGACCGACTTGGACGTGGCAGCCACCGTAGCCGTTTCGCCAAGCAGATGTTTGTTGTTAAACACGTGACACGACCGCTTTCAGGGCGATCGACACCCGTCAAGGCGACAAGGTGCACCGCGGGGTTCACAGACCTCCCTGGGCCTTCGGATATCTCTACTCTAACTATGTAGTCATTGGATGCCTCGCTCTGGTGTTCTGTGCAATCCTCATCTACTTACAGAGGCTCAAAAGGTGAGTGATACTTTGTAACATAGCGGCCACATTAACTGTGCCAAAATTGAACTAGTTTTACTTTCTTTGTTCTGTATCTTGTTTTTTCATATAACGGAGTGGCCGACATCCTGTTTTGCTAGCAAAAATATGGACTTTTGCAAATTTGTGGCCTCCCCGCCTTTTTTTGCACTATTCTTTCCACCTCAGTCAGATGACGCTGATCAATATGACGTAGAAGCAATATTTCGTCGGTCGACGGCATGGTAGTCCTGGCGCAATTCGCCTGGATACAAAAAGTGGGCTTTTTTCCCAACTTCTTGGAGGTGGCTAAGACGAACGTGTGTTTTTATCGTTCATCCATTATCATGCTGGTCCCGAGAACTCGAAAAGTTAAGCTAGGGGAAATCTAGCGTGACTCTTACGGTATATTCTGTGCATT
>JAAUXU010083074.1_pt1 | contig 16453 bp, 17 predicted proteins | sample 7278151 | NCBI WGS metagenome assembly JAAUXU01 (sample SAMN14350113, study PRJNA611818) | marine sediment metagenome | isolation source: surface marine sediment (1.8m) | place: French Polynesia: Moorea | collected 2018-08 | reverse complement strand
GGGAAGAAGAGCAGTAGCAGGGATCATCTCATCCTCCCCGGGCTCTCCTCTCTGTCTTGGAGCCAGCAACTTTCTGCGCCTGTTTAGGACACATTTTCTTTCTTGCTCCAATGATGAAGAGGAGGAGGAAGAAGCCATGAGAGAGAGAAGAAACTCTGAGCAGAATTTTCATTCTCCACGTACCGAGCAGCAGCTCTGGTTGCTGCTGCTGCATAATGTATACGACTTTTTTTTTCCTGAGCGGGCATGAAATAACACGTGAGTGCTTAAACATTTGAATCTGCGGTCCCCAGCACGCACCTACTTAAGTCAGTCTTTTCCACTACACAGGGGAAGGCTTTAAAGCACCGCAGGACGAGGGTATTTTTTTACTTTACATCATTTTTGGGTGCGTTCGTTGTTATACTGTGTACGTGGTGTGCAACACACTATAATTTGTGAGGTGTAATGTACACATAGTGCGTGAGCTCACGGGTGGAAGAGGACTGTCGTGAGAAATGGGGTTAGTAGGGTGTGAGACAGAAGGACCCGGGGACAGAACAAACGGTCTTCAACATGAACCCTCTCATTCCTTCATGTCTCACTCCCTAACCTCTTTTGATATGCGTACGTGTACGTCGTATGCATCGACACACCTTACATTTCTCATGCGTGTCTTTGATATGCACAACGTCGCTGTAGGAGAGGTTCGTGCGATCGAGTGGACCCACCCGGGCGTAGTCAGACGCCACTCCGGGTTGAACCCATCGCCTTTATTAAAGAGGACCCCGGTGGGGCAGGGGGGGGGGAGGGGGGGAGTGACCCCTTTACCCACGTCAGCCACAGCTCGCATGCACCGTTTTGCGTGCTGTCGATTGACCGATCGATGAGCACGAAGAGCGATATGCCAATTTCAGCACAGTCCCGAATGCATCCCCGCCATGTCCATGTATGTACGTCCCTCCGCACAGTCCAATGTCTCGAAAATGAAGCAAACTTCCTGAAAAGGGTTAGTGCCACTCCAAAGGAGAAGAAATAGAAGAAAATCGCAGAAAAAACTCAAGGAAAACAAGGACCCACGCGACAAATCTCCTCTCAAAGGGGTTGCCCATTTGTCGTCGCCAAAAAAGACCTGTGCCATTTGAGAGTTGCTGCTACTAACAGCTGATGGTGTTTGACACATTTCTCTTCTTTTGAGTGCGGTGTGCGCGCGTGTCAAGTGTGTAAAAGGTGGGGGGAAAGGAAATGGTTGGCGAGTCTGGCGCTGGCAGCTTCACTTAGGACTGCAATTAGGATAGGAGACAGCGAATCCAATCAAGGACGTAAAAGGGTTGAAAAAAAATAGATGTAGGAAGAGAAAAGCCGAAGAAGAAGAAGAATCTATTGACTCTATCTGTCTCGTCGACATGGAAAAGGCCTCATCTCTTTTACCCGAGTGCAGCTAAGAGCTCTCTGTGCTCTCTGCCTCATCCGATCTAATCGAGGAGACAACGACTGCGAGCGGACACGGACACACGCACGAGTAAGTTAAGTGTGCCGCTGGCGAAGAAAAGAATAGAAGCCTACGTATTGAGTCGTGTGACACTCGACTTTGCCCTATTCTCTGCGTACTGTGGCGAAAAAAGAAACCCCGACTGGGTGGAGAGAGAGAGAGAGAGAAGAGGGCGATTTACTACAAAGAGGCAGCTCCTCGGGGAAGGACCTCCTTTAACTCTTCCAAACGATTGAAAAAAGGAGGACCCATCCTGAGGGGACCACGTTGGGGCTTTTTTCCTGGACAAAGATGAACGTCCAAGGTCAGTGGTATTTACCATACCTGCCGCAACAGCAGCAAGCGCCGCCAACAGCAGCAGCGGCGGGAGCTTCTTCTGCGGCGGCCGCAGCCGCGGCCGCGGCCGCTGCGAGTCTCCTGCCGACGCAGGTGCCTGCTGCGGCCGGTCTCTGCTCTGCGACGGCGCTGGTGGCGCCCTCCTCGTCGGCGCAGCATCCTCAAATGTCCGTCTCTCCCCAATATTCTCATGCCAATAAGTATTTATGGGCCGCTCAGCAGCAGCAGCAGCAACAGCAGCAACAGCAGCAGCAGCAGCAACAACAACAACAACAACAACAACAACAACAACAACAGCAGCAGCAGCAGCAGCAGCAGTCTGTGCTAGGTCTGATTCCTGCTGGCCAACAGCACCACCTGCTGACGCCGGCGAGCATCAATCCGGCCTTGTACCAAGCCAGTCTGGCTGCGCTGGCGGGGATGCACCCGGCCACCTTGATGGCCATGGCCAATGGAGCCAGCGGCGATGGAATCTTTGGTGCAACTGCTGCGCCTCAGCAACACCAACAAGCTTCTTCGCCGTTGATGCTGAATGGTTTCACCAACGCCTTGCACCATCACGCCACAACTATGAGCCCGCAGCAAAACTTGATCGGGCAACAGCATCATCAGCTCGGGGTTAACGCATCAAAAGATCGTCTGGCGAGTGTGGCTGCGCCAGCTGCCGAGACCAACCATAGCAGGGTTTACGCCAAGTTGCCCCTTCTCAAAACGCCGACCACTTTGAAGGTAAGACAGCACAAAAAAGTTTCCACAATCTCTTGTTTATGTTAGCGCAGAGACCTAAGTGCTACTTGTGCTTGTTTGCCTGTAAGCACTTTTTTGCCCTTCTTCGTCCCGATGTCAAGAGGGTTCGTAAGCCGGTGGAATGACTCATAGACAGCCCTTCTAATTTCCTCTGTATTATTTCCCAGAGGCATTGACAGATTCGTGCTTGGCGGGAGTCACGTACTAGGAGTACTACATGATCATGAAGCTTATGTTTTTTTCTTCTTATGTGCAGCAGTCAATATTGACTGAGTCTTAGGATCAAAGTGTGACTGTTATTCCTGGACAAACACCAGCAGAGGCTTCTGTTGCGTCGTCGTCGTCTTCGTCGTCGTCCTCGTCGTCGTCCTCGTCGTCGTCCTTAGCTGTTGACACGAATCATGCTCTACAAGTCACGTACAACGACACTGTGTACAGTGCTCGTACTTCATGTGCTACATATCTTCCTGTTGAGGACAATCCAGTCGGGACTCCCCCTCCGTAACACGTTGTACCGCATGAGCAGAAATTGAAAGTTATGCGTCCAGTGTAAAATGGGCGGGGGGGATTTTTTTTCTTCCTTCCACCCTTTTAAGCAAGGAAAGATCCTTTTATGAGGGAAGCTTTCCCTTGTGTGCACTGCATTAATTTTTGCGCGTTTGCATTCGCACAAGCAAAAAGCGGAGATTTTCCCCCCCTCTTTTCTGCGCTTCACATCACGCGAAGAGCGCTGCGACAACTCCTTTTCGCGACAATGTATTAATTTTCTCATGCTTCACCCGCACAGACAGAAGAAAAGAGTTGTTCTGGATACGCGTTGTAGTGACTGAAGTAGCGAACTGTTTACACGGTGCGGTAGTTGGCAACGGACTTTATTGATCGATTGCGGGTCGAAATAATTCGAGCCATTGTCACAGCACTTCGCGTTCGGTAAAGGGTTCCGCCAATGACCCCGACCTCCTGCCTGACGAGTCAGCCCGCAGTGCGTGGACTCCAACAACACCCTTGAGTCGGGCCCACAGCTGACAGTGACACAGTCAATGTAGCGCTTCAAGACACTTACGATGCGCATGAGCCAGCAGTGAATGGCCTCAACTGGAAGCATCGACGAACTGAAAGTAGATCTTCTCCTTGCCCGGGGCTCTCCTAATAATGTCTTTCTTTCTCTATGCACTTATGGACTCCATTTGCCCTCCCAAAAGCACGAAGTGACAGCACATTTTCTCATATTTGATATTGACTCTACCTCGTCCAAAGGTACTGTACGGTATTCGTGTACTCGAGGGATCGGTCAGTTATTGTCTTTCTTGTCTAGTCAGCAGCTTTTCCTCTTTTCTCTTCCAACAGTCGGAGGCAAAGGAAAAGCCAAGAAAAGAGGAAAAAAAGAGGCTGCAAAGGATGGCTGCTGCTAAGACGACATCGTGCTGTACAGGGACGACCAAAAGTTGTGCTATACACAATTGTTCTTCAAGGTGCTTCAGCTGAAGTCTTGTAAGCAAAGCTTCAGACTGAGGGAGAGCACGACCGAGCAAGTCAGTGATACCGACGCAATCATTGATGGTCACGGACTCTTTCACCGACTTCTTAACTGTGCAATGACCTGTTTCTTCCGAGTTGTTGTGACTGCTTTTGGATGCCTCCGTGCGTCGGGTGCTGCACTGCACTACACCCTACGTACGACGGAGTCTGGACGTAGCAGCACTTTCCTCTGCCAAAACTCAGGTTATGTGTTCCGGATTATGTGCAGCGCAGCGGCGCACAATACGCACGTACGTCGAGTCCAGAACGGCTCACTCGCCCCATACGCAGCACCCGTTGTAACACTGCGCAGGCTCGAGGAGCTGTTTTGATCAAGAATTTTGCTCACGTCCTCTGAATCTTGTTTTTTGCGCGGTGTCTTGAGGAGCTGTTGTAAAGGGTGGGAAACAGCCCACGTTCCTCCGAATTGCTTTCTACATATATGGACGTAGTAAGTGCACTGCAGTTCTTAGACTTCCTTCCGTAGCTACTTTTCGGAACATCCAACTTTCTGAATGAGCCCGAGCTGGGCTCACATTTCACTCAGCTCGCCCGAGGTTTGGCTTCAGCAGAGCTTTATCGTCATATCGAGTCTCCCATTGCGTGCTGCGCATTTGGCGTCGAAAAGTTGCGTATGTTGATGCAGACGACACCATGCCTGTTTTTTTGGTTTTGCGTACGTGACCTCGACCGACGCGTCCATCCTTTACTGCGTCACCGAGGTAGGTCATGGTTGGCGAGCAAGACGTTGCTGGACGTGGACGCAGACGAGACTTCTCTCGTCTCTTTGCGGTCTTACACACTCAAAGGTTTTCTTCTTGACTTGAGGAAGGGTCAGAGATTTCAAGAGAGGTCGAAGGTCTTTCCTAAGGAGCGCTACTCAGACGACGTCAGGCTGTCGTGATATTAATGTTCTCGATGCATCTCCAGTTCCTTTTCCTCCAGCCTCAGAGGGCCTCGGGGAGGCCATTCCAGGTCCGTAGCGCTTTCCTGCGTACGACCGGAATGCAGAAAGAGCCTTGAACTTGCTGAGACAGCAGGAAGGCATTCGAGATCGTATGATGACTGAAGGTGGGCTTGTAGTTTTTGCAGGGACCAATTTTAATTTTCGGTCCCCTCTTCCCAGATACCCTAAATCACGACCCAGTCTTTGAGCATCACTCTGAGTGGCTGCGAGGAGGGACCCCTAACTTGAAAGTGCTCCATGGGAAAGTTTCTGCTGGCAGAATTGTTATCGAAAAGTGCATGACTTTTGCAATTTCTCCTTTTTTTTGGCTGGGAATTTATGTACTGAGAGCCGAACCAATTGCGCGGCCTATAAAAGAAGTACGAAGGCTAAAACCAAGACAAATTGCTACCATGCGTCTTTTTTTCATTAACTTGAGACCCCCTTTCCCCCTCTCCCCTATTCGTTGCTGCGCTTTGGTTGTGCTCTTGACATTTCAGCGTTATTGGTTCCCTAAAGATGCGGTGAGAGCGAACTGAGCCCTCGTACTGCGTGCGTACTTTCGACAGTTGTAGCAGCGCCAATCCCAGAAGGCCCCAAATTTGCAAATAGGTAGGCAGCTCGATTGTTCCTGTGCCTGGTGTTGCACGCCCTGCTGGGCGTCGTGCGGCCGGACTTGCCCAAGAAGCCGGCATCAGCCTCCCTCCCTCCCACCCACCCCAATCAGTGTACGTACACCTACCTCATCTTGTACACGCACCCCATTGTAATGGCTCATTAAATTAAACGAGGCAGGTTATTTGAAACTCCATTAAGCGAAAGTTGGGGCTTTACTTAGTTTTGCTTTAGTTTATCGCCTCCTAAATGGAGGTTCTGCGGCACCCAACAGGGCTTATCAGGGTGGTTAACTCTATGTATGAGAGCAAATTCCCCCTCCCGCATCTTCCCTATACTTTCCTCTGATTTTTCCCCTCCTCGCTCGGGAAAGCTTTTTGGGACCTTGTGTTTGCGCCATCAATTCTCCTTAGTGAGACATTGTCCTTTCCCCGCTGCTATCTCTTAACACCATCGCTCTTCTTGCGTACGCTCACCTTCTACTGTTTCCTCGGTATGAGATTTTTTTTTAACTGTAAGAAAGAAGCGTCACGTGGAGCTTTTGCGTCGTAAGCGCATCCACAACATTTGTCTTGCAAGCTCACAGGTGGTTTTCGGGCCTTGTCATTTCCCAAAAGCCTTCAACTTTTCGTTCTTGCTGGTACACGAGTAGTGCTGTTCTAGTCCGGTTGTCAGGACGCAGGCAAGAAAGCTGTCTGTCTGTGTGTGTGCGTGTGTGTGTGTGTGCGTGTGCGTGTCTGTCTGTGTGTCTATGTGTCTGTCTGTCTGTCTGGTGTTTCTGTCTGTCATTCCGTCTGTCTATCCGTCCGTCCGTCTGGGTGTCTGTCTGTCTGTCTGTCGGTCTGTCGGTCGGTCTCTCTCTCTCTCTCTCTCTCTGTGGCTGTCTGTCCCTCTGTTCCACACTCCCGCTGTCCAGTGCTCTGAGGTCTTACAAAATGTGTCGGTGTGTCAGCAACCTGTAGAAGTGCCAGGACCGAGCGTATGGATCGCAACCCAGAACAAGACCCAGATCCAGAGAGGGACGAAGTGTACATGGAGAAATTGCCCCCCCCACACACACACACACCAAGAAAGCAACTAACTCATCACCGTCTTTTCTTTTGAAGTTGCATAAGCGCCGTCAGCTAAAACTTTCGCACTTTGGCGAAAAACTTCCTCCCCCTTCCTTCATTCGTTGGTCTACATCGTTTTCTTCCTCGGCTATTCCTTCTCGAAAGAGTCATTTGCCGTGGAAACGATGCAGCATTTCCTGGGGAAAGGTGCCTGCCCGTCCGGTGGCCGCCATCAGTATTTGAGGAGTTGCCACGACGCGCAATTACCGACAAAGTTTTGAGTCACGACGAGAGAACGAATTCTATGATTACATGGTCCGTGGGCCTCCTTCGACCTCTTTATTGCGCAGAATGGCCCAGAAAAAAGGGAGTTGGCAGTGCAGATTTTCCTTCTTTTTTTTTCACGCCACAATGACTGTCCAAATGAAGAAAAGCATCAAACCAGCAGGACAGCAGGATTGCATTATTATCCGCTCAAAGCAGCCAATGTCTTGCCAACTTGTTAGGACCACGCGGTATTTCATTGCTGATCTTCGAAGAGGTCTAGTTTGCTCCACGACCAGCTACGATTGCGTGTCCAAGACAAGAAAAGAAACGTGGTCCGGGATCCCCGTTATACTTGAGAGGCAGAAATGCCTGCTTCAATTCAGTTTGCGTCAGCGTCGGGGCTAAATAGGACTCCTCTGGTGCCATTAGTGGAAAAGAGTAACAATACCAGACGGTGTTGCTGGAGGAGGGAAACAGAGGGAGCAAGAAGAAAAAAAACTCTCTCTTCGACAATGTAGGCTGCTACCAACATAATAGTCACATGGGAGGCTACAGATGGTCTGTCTTGGCTCTGAGCGCGCAACTCTCACTTTCGTCACACCTTGTGTTGTTGCTGTGGCTCCTGCTTCGGACGTGCAGCGGGACAAAAAGTGGCGAACACTACTACATCGAAGCCGCCAGCATGGTCGGCAGGTGCAGCAGCATCCACTCCTACGGCTCCTCCTCTCAGGCCAACGTGTGAGAGACCTTCGAGCAGCAGCGCACTTGTTTCTTTTTTTTACCCCCTCCCAAGATGAATGATTGTGTAGTACGTAACAACTGACGCCATTGCATGCATGGAGGCAATCTGTCAGAACCCGGCCGTGGTGTGGTGATCGCTAATGCTTACCTAGTCAATGATCTCGCACGTACTAATAGAAAAATTTTTCCCTGCCTGCCAAGGCCCATCTGTGGTAGGCATTTTGTTCTCATGACTCGCGTGTGTGCAGCAAAAATGTCATCACTTTCGCACGTGTGCGGTTGTCAGCGAAAACAAGATTTCCTCCCTAACCGTGAAAAGAAGAAGTCTTTGGATTGCTGCGGTGCAGAGGCCGCACTGAGCCCTTGCAATTGTGACGTGACACCTTGTGTACTTAGGGCACCTCAGGATGTATGATCATTGTTATTGTTATGCGTCGCGTTGCGTGAAGTTGCGCTTGGGCTCCGTGTTCTCTCTTGGGCTGTACGTGTGGAGAATGAACATTGTGTCGTCAGGCGAGGCAGTTTGGTCACCCCTTTTAGGGACAGCAAAATGAAAGTGCCGCTTCTTTCAGCTTGCACAGCATAACGTGATCCGTATTTACCGTCGTTCGTTTTCAAAGACTCAATTGGCATCTCTAATGGAATACCATTATAGAATATTGGAAGAGTAAACACGGGCAAGTTCTCCACTGCCAAGGAGAGGAAAGTCCGGCACTCTGGCTGACATGAAGGACTGATCTGACTCCCCCCCCCCCCCCGAACATGTCCTTCCTGTACCAAGGCGTTGAAGACAACACCTGGGGCCGTGGCAGATTAAGTGGCTGCATCCCTACCAGCCCACAAGCAGTCATCAGTACCGTCAACTTATTTTTCAGCCTGCGCTGACATTTTCATCTTTACAGTAGGTTGAGTTGCCACGCGCAAAAAAGAGAGTGATGTGTCCTTTTAGGCCGATCAGTGCGCACTGCTCAGTGCTGCGCTGTCCTCTGCTTCATAACGCCCCGGCCGTTGGTGCCAGGCTGCAGTTTGGGAAGAAATACTGTCACAGCCGCTGCTGGTGCGCAGTCTGAGGCACGCTAAAGGCCTCTTGATTCCAATCTTTTCCTCGCTTGCACACGCGAGCTGAAAAAGAAAGATTGTTCTACTCTTTCGAGGTCCCCTTTTTTTTCTTGGGGTGGCCACATCTTGTATGCTTATTGTCCCCGCCATGGTGGTGTTTGCGTAGGAGTCAAGTTGTTCTTCACAACTTTGCCTTGGAGGTCGCCGCCATTGTCATGTACGGGAGGAAAAAGCGCACATACTTGACGAATTCCTCGAGAGTTTGAGAAAAATTGCAAAGCCTCCCCGCTCTTCCCGTCACTGACATGACCTGGACGTATGTTCTGGCAATGACGCATGTTTTATCGCGTGGCAGCATAAGCACAACTTGCGCAGCGGCAGCGACCGCAGCGACGCCACGAGACAAAGAAACAACGGAAGGCCTACGTGGTCGTCGCCGTCGTCGCGGTCGTCGCAGTCGCAGTCGCAGTCGCAGTTATCCGCCTCCCCCCCCCCTCCCTTTTTTGGCTTGACCACAGTGGCAGCCGAGGCATTTACGAGGTCGTCGTAAAACTTGCCTCTCATGCAGCCTCCACGGCCGCCTGCCGGCCCGGCCGGCCGCCGGCTCGCCCCCTTCCCCCCTCCCTTTGCTTGTTTGTTCTCTTGCACGCACTCGGCCTCGCAGCCTCGCAGCCTCTCTGCTATTATGGAGCCCAATTCTTTTGTATCCTCTACGTCCATGCGAGCGTGGGCAAAGCCGAGCCGAGCCCCGAGCTTCGTTCGCCGCTTTTCAGCCATTTGCTTTTCTTTCTCTTTGTTTTTCCCACTGCTTCGCTCTCGCTTTCTACGTACGTAAAAAAGATTGGGATCCTCTCGCTCTCGTGGGCATTTAATCAATCAAATTGGCCGGAAAATACGGGAAGAGATGCTTTTTTCGGTGGTCACGAACAGCAGGCAAAGTTATCACCCATCCGTCGAGACGGAGGAGCCGGAGGAGCCGGAGATAAATCAAGTTGGGCTCGCCCAAAAACATAAGTTGGGTCGGTCCTCGATGCGCGTTCGCAAGTGCGAGCAGCGCTTCTGGACGCGATTATTTCACTGCTGGTGTTCCACCCCCTCCGGAAAGGCTTTTTGTGCAGATTAAAGGAGTCGATGTGAGCATCTCTCTTCGTCGACCGCCCAAATCCAGCATTAGCTGCAGCCCAATAATACCCAGGATCATGTTCAATCCTCTCTGCCCACATGTTTATCGGGAATTCACTCTTTCTGCTTTAATCTCCCCCCTCCCTCCTCAGTGACGTGGCAGCTTTTGGTAGGCAAAAATCTGCTCAGGATTCTTCGTCTGTTTCATTGTTTGGGCGTTCACGTTCGCCCCTTTCTTCACGCAGCTCTCGGTTGAACACTTTTGAGTCGTGCGCGCCAGAGAAAGAACTCGTTGTTTTGTTCATTAGCGACGGCTCCAAGATTTTTTGGTGCTCCGCGACGACCGAACCCGACCCCGCGTGAGCAGAAACAAGCCGGAACGAAAACGTCTCCTCCGCCGCCGATCTTTGGCCTGATCCAGCAGGCGCACAAGCGCTGTCGTTGTCGTTGTCGTCGCCGTCGTCGTCGTCGTCGTCGTCGTCGTCGTCGTCGTCGTCGTCCGCGTCCCATCCTTTTTTTTTCTTAGCGTCGTGTCATTTATTGCAAAAATGAGGGCATTGTGTTTGCCTAACGGAAGACGAAGCAGAAGGAGAAGAAAGAGCAGGAGAAAAATTGGGCGAGAAATGTGAAGAGGAGAAGAAATGAGCAGCACTGAGGGAGAAAAATAGGCGCAAGCCCATTTTTTTTCCTCGGCTCCCTCGAGGAGGGAAATTTTCACTTTCTCCTGGACGATATTGAGCCATTGTCCCCTTTTCCTGTGCCCCCCCCCAGGATGTCTCGTACTTCTTACAAACGATAATGGTTTTGTGCGCTCAGCAGTGAACCCTTTTCACGAAGAAGAGCGCAAACATTGGTGCTGTTGGGTCCTACAAAGGCGCAGCAATATTGAACAGCATCCATAACTGTTACTGCCCAAATCGATGCCATCAAGAGCCTCTTTCGTTTTTGTATTGAGTTCTTTCCCCCGGTTCGTTGTCAGGTAGATTCTTCCAGTCAGGGGGGGGGGGGGAGGGGGAAATGCAACCTCAATTTGTCGAGGCAGTCAAGCAACAACTAACGGACGCAACTCCTGTTACACGCGTTCAATTGAACAAAAAAGGAAAACATTTCTGTCTCACCAATGACCATAGCAAAGTATTACATGACGCAATTTTTTGTCTCCCTCTCCGTCGTCGTCATGGACAACGACGTCTACAGCGGCCGCGACCACATTAGCTGTGCACTTACTTTCTCACACATATTTCTCACGCATGAAAATTGCATGAGTCGACAGAAACGATTGCTTCCCCCCTTCCATATGTTGTTCATACCCCTTTTTTGTCCCACTTTTCTTCATTTTCTTCTCCAGACGTTCGTACTTCTGTTCGCAGCTCCACTCACCGACCTCTGCGATCACACGCGCGCGTGCACGCATTATTCCCCCTCTCTCTACTCCTTCGGTTGTTTTGTGCAGCGAATCCACTTTGGAACGCTGGCAAAGTTAAAAGTCACCCTCGATTTCTACTCTTGGCCATCTCCTCCGAGATGACTGAGGTGATCGTTGCGCTGTTTGGAGGCAGCGTGTGCGTGCAATACTTTCTCTCTCCGGAGCTGCCTGGCCAGCTGTGTTGTACGAGTGAGTGAGTGCAATGGGTAAAAAAACCCTACCCCAACTTGTTGTCAGACTCGGCGCTTCAGACAGGATCGTAAACCATCTCTGTGTTGCCAACCTGGTGACGGTTCCTCCTCGACCCTCCCTGCCTCCGTGGCAAGCTCGGGGAGGGGAGCAGAGGCAGTGTGGTCTTAACCGGCAACGTCACGTGTGTGAGCGCTGAGACACCAAAATTGAAAAATTCCTTTAAGCCATCTTTTTTTTCCAATTACTCCAGGGATAGAGCCAACGTGCACGCTCATACCCTGAGGATTTTTGGCGGGTTTATCTTGTATGATATCGAAGCTCGACGTATGACTCGGTATTTTTTACGGATTTAGACCTGGTTCCTTGGGCTCTTCTTGCTTTCATGTTCCCCAAGAGATGTGTGTTCTTTCCCCTCCTCCCTAAAAAATACATGGCCATGTGTGCGTGCACGTGCGAGTGCGTGCGCGAGTGTGCGGGCTTCAAGTTCACGACGCTTTGCTATTTCAGCTTGGGGACTAAATTAACAACTTTCTGCCAAGAGGACGAAAGCTTTGGGAAACAAAAGACTTTCTGCGTTAAAAAAAGAGCCTCTCCCACGCATGCGTCTTCAGCATAGTTAAACAGGCTGGAGCAAACGATGACACCACGATGACGCCGAGGAGGAGCGCCCAAGTGGGATTTCCCCCCCCCCCCCTTTCCCCTCTTTTGGCGCCATTTCTGCTCTCTCTGGAACTGTCCCACGTTGGGCGGCTGTTGAGGACTCGTCCAACAAGCGGCCGCAGTGAAGTCCCCCTTGACATGTTCCACACCAATGTTTTCTGGGCCACCAGATATTTTTCCCCTGATAAGATTCGTGACAAGAGTCCCCCCCCGTCTGTCGCACGCACGCATTACACGCGGTTCACTACGGATATCCATGTGGTGTGCGTCACGGCCTCTCGAGTGCCAAGATAACACTGGACTGCAATGAGGAAGAAAGCTGGCGTGTGCTGCCACTCCCGGTGTGAACCACGTCCGGTACAACATAGACAGATCGGCGTATCTCTATAGGTTGGCGCTCAAAGGCGGCCCCTTCTTACACTGCTAACACGCGGGAGAGATTAGTTTTATGGGAGGCGTTTCTCCTTTTTCGGATCAAAAAAGTTTTGCTTTCCTACACCGGAGGAACCCCAGGGAGAGGGAAACCGGGAGGGGGGAACTTTTTTACACGGGCTATTTGCTTATCTCGGGACATCTCACGTCCCATTTTTTGTGGCGTGGAGAGAGAAGCAACTTGCATGCATGGACTGTCGACGTCGTGGGGGAGTGAGTAAGGGGAGCTGGTGTGCGAGGCTGAGGCAGAGGCTGAGGCAGACGTTGAGGCGGCCACCTGAGGTTGCTCCGGATCTATTTCCGTACTGCGCTCTTTTCTTCGGCGAGGCCGAAGATCTGTACGTCCATATATATACAGTATATATATATAGCCTTATGCATAGTCAAGCAGAAGGAGAATTGCCGGAGAGATATCGGTCACCCCTTACTCTTGCTCTCCCCAGGCATCTTTTTTATTATTCAGAAATTTCCTCCTGCATTGGGTCGTTCTCCTGCGGGGTTGCCCGGGCTCTGTGGATGTCGCTACATATGTCGGAAATGGAGAAAAGTGCTTTTGGGTGCTAGAGGAAACGACCACAGCGCCTTTGTTGCGCATCCAGATGCGATTGTTTGGACCCATCGTTCGTGGCCATGCTGGTTCACCTTCCTGGCTGGGTCCCCATCAGCGCCCAGGGCGAACTTTCACCCTGTAGGCAGACACTGGACCAACACAGCACCCTGGTGTTGACCAGGGTGCCGGACTTGTCGTGATGGGGAGTCAGTCCACCTTCTGATGCTCCTCTTGTTCTGGGGTGAACACTCATGTCGCATGCACTTTGGGAGTCGAGCACGCCAAATAAGGGGGTCACACTGTAGTTCACGCACGGCACGTAAGTAGTGCATCCCGCTGCTGCTGGGGAGATAATTTTGGCAAACATTACTTAAAATTGCGTCTCGCGCTAATTTAGTTTCGGTGAAATGATGGGCCTGTCTCTCCATCATTCTCTTGTGTGAGTTGCACAATTTGGGCAGAGAGCGTCTGAAAACCTCCTTGTACGAGGGTGAAAGAGAACACAGAAGGAGCGCGCGCAGGGTACAAAAACGACTTTGATGCCTAAGAACTCCTTTTCGTCTTTATCCTTTCACAGACAGGACGTGCACTGAAGCTGGGTAGGCAGGCACGCGCTGGCAGAGTGAAATATCCACTGTGCCTGGCGTTTACTTAGTACTTTGAGAGGCACAAAGGAATAAATCTTTAAAATTCCACTTTGCATCGTGTGAAGGCGCGAGAATTTCAAAGTGAGGCTTCAAAGAGGTGCCAATGCCCAACACCGGAGCCTAATGTCGGGCCTTCCTCAGGCCCTTGCCACGCTTGAATTTCCAGGCCCCGGCAAAAAAAAATGGAGCATCAAAGTAGTAGAGACAAGGGGAAAAAAAGAGCCACTGGACAAACTTACCGTCAAGGAGGCTTTCTGAGAGTGGGAAACTTTCAGCTCATAGTCGATGCAGGTGCATCAGCCTTAAGAAACGATTTGAGGGACTTAAAGAAGTTTACTTTATATCAAACATCGTGTGCTTTGGGACGTGACGTCCCTGAGCTCATATGTTTTGCCTCGTCTCTTAAAGTGTGCCCACTTTGCCCAGTTGATCGTGCTGGACGCATCTCCCGACCAACTCTCTCTGGCTATTTGTGTCGTGCTCCTCACATCTGCGTGCATAAATATATAAATATACGTATGTGTATTACACATAATAGACGTATATATTTCTCCTTTCTGTCTGATTCTGGGAGTTAGAGAGGATGGGGGGAAAAGAGAGCGAGCGTCGTCTCCGCCGCTCCTTCGTATGGGCCCCCTCCCTGGGGAATTTCACCCTCTCTCTCTCTCTCTCTCCTCTAACCTTGGCAGCATTTATAAACCCTCTTTCCTTCCTTCCTAACTTGAGAACCATAGCTCTGCCAGACATTGGCAATTGCGGCCTCGCCGCAGCACTGGCGGCCACCGGGAGGCCTTGGGCCACTCCTGCCGCGCCAATCTGGAGAAAATCCGCTCTTCAGTGCTGGACCCAGCCTGGATCCCAATCGTTACGAGGCCGATTTCCAGCCTTGTCTGGTCGAGTCCAGAGTAGCTGGAACCCTCGAGCGGCCTCTCCTTGTCTGCCTCATCTAAGAAATGGAAGGGGAAGCTTTCGTTGCTGCTGCTGTTGCTGCTGCTGCTGCTGCTGTTTGTCGCGAGAAATAAAAAGTAGAGGAGTTGGACCTTAAAGAAAGCAGCGGGAAAGAGATGCTTGTGAGTTCAGCTCCTCTCCTGACTTGGGACCGCCTCGCTTTTGTTCGCGCTAATGATATTTGTATTGAATTCTTTTCCAGCTTCTTCTTCGTCTTCTTCCTCGTCTTCTTCTGCTTCTGCTTCTTCTTCTTCTTCTTCTCTCCCTGCTGCTTCTTCGTCCCTCTCCACAGTCTTATCCCTATCCCAGCTGAAATCCATACATGCAAGAAAGGGGGGGCTCATGTAGAAAAAGACCTATGGCCTCGACGTCCGGACTTCACGGTGCTCAGGGGGCTATTTTGGGAATTCCACAACGTTAACTCTGATGAAAAAAAAAGTTCTCGTTCCAGACACGCGCAATTGGCTCATGCTGTCCTTGCCAACTTGTTTTGTTTGCCTCTGATTGATTGGAGGGAAAGATAAAAAGCAGGAAAAGGCCCGTGGAAAGGCCTTGTGAAAGGCCCGCCAGCAGCAAACTTGTACTTGATAGGTTCTCTCCGAAGAAAACTACTTTCTGGGGAAAGAGTTTAGTGTCACTGAACTTTTTTGCGCCCTCTTCCACCGCCGCTGATGAAGGAAGAACAGCAGGGAAAAGAGCCAGTGGTGTGCCAAGGAAGATTAAATGTCTGGAGAAGCCAATCTTGCTCGCTGGGCTTTAGTCTCGAGTCTGTCGTACTTGACGTAGGAGGCTTCGGCGACGAAAAAGAATTGATCTCATTCAAGCCCGGATCTCTCTGCATAAAATTTCGACCAGCTGTTGACCTCCGACGCCAACAACGCCTGGGGCCTGGGCGCGGGCCTGATCCAGGAACGTCTCCAGCGTGTGCGAAGTCGATAAGGACCAGGGAAAGGTCGTCATTTCAGGTACATTTATCCCGAGAAATGGAAGAAAAAGGTGGCTCTTGGCCAAGGGCGCTCAGCAGTGTCAGATGCCACTTTTCACCCCACCCACACACCGAAAAGTGAGGGATGTTTTCACACTCTCTACCCCCCTTGCGTGACTTCTTTCACGCGCCGTCGACAGCCCCGGATTTTTGAGCTCCCTCCCCCCTCGACACAGTGAAAGATTCTGTCAGGATTCTAATTAAGCTGTGCTTGCAGAGACATGGATTAATACGCCGGGCGTTGGCAGCCTGCACAGACCTCTTTCTCACTCGCTCGCTCGGCCCGCGCTTCACATATCTCGCTGTCATATTCATCACGAATAACAAGGGGTTTTGAGTCGCTGGAGGCTGCTGGAAAAATGGCATTCCAGGCGTTGGCCGAGCGACTTTTCTGCAGAGGACACGACTTTTGGCAAGAGTACAACATGCTGACCCCTCTCGATACTCTCGACTCGGCTCCGACTGTCTTGACGAGAGTGGGGGGACAAAAAAATTTAATGGGAGGAATTCGATTTGGACAAAAAAAAAAACAACGCAAACAAAAAAAAGAGGAGAGTCTAAGATGCTCGCAGATGACTCAGGCTTAGTTGAGGTGTGTTGTTTTCTTGTCAATCAGCCCTGCGGGGGGGGGGGGGGAAGAAGGAGGGGGAAACTTCTTCTTCAGATCTTCTGAGGTTTAATTCCCTCAGGTTTGGTACTTGGAAGGGGGGGGAGGGAAAGGGGAGAAAATTGGGCTGTT
>JAAUXU010121386.1_pt1 | contig 16455 bp, 9 predicted proteins | sample 7278151 | NCBI WGS metagenome assembly JAAUXU01 (sample SAMN14350113, study PRJNA611818) | marine sediment metagenome | isolation source: surface marine sediment (1.8m) | place: French Polynesia: Moorea | collected 2018-08 | reverse complement strand
CTTGAAGCTTCACTTTGCCTTGAAGCTTCACTTTGCCTTGAAGCTTCACTTTGCCTTGAAGCTTCACTTTGCCTTGAAGCTTCACTTTGCCTTGAAGCTTCACTTTGCCTTAAAGCTTCACTTTGCTTTAAAGCTTCACTTTGCTTTAAAGCCTCACTTTAATCTGCAGCTCAACACCGAACATTGACACTGAGTGTTCAGGACAAACATCAAACCGACTTATTTTCCAAACACCTCATATCCTTATTGTCTTCCTTGCCTCATTGCAGCTGATGGCAGCAACGTGGAGATGCCCAAGTCCAACTGATGTCAAAGTTTAATTACAAGTACAATATAGATGGAGCTTAAAAAGTGAATCAAACTTCACTCCAATAGTTCTAGAGACCTTTCCTATCAAAGTTGCTGTGCACTGAATGTGGAGCATACAGGAGTCCCCGTCATCCTGTCACGTCATTCATAAGCATATTTGGAAAAGATTTGATCTTTATCAACATAAACACAGCATTCCAACCTGACTGGCATTGGAGGTACATGACCAAGAGGTTGAAAGACACAAAACGCTCACACAAGTGCAGTGCAATGGAAAATGCATTTTTGCATGAGAATCAATAATATTTTTTCGCTCGTACACCTTATACTGCATAGGAGATGCCATTTTTTGGATGAGTGCCACCAAGTTTCCTCAATTTTAGCCAAATTTGATCCATCTAAAGGCCTTTTCGGACAACTCATACTTCTTGAGTAAAATGCTTAAAAAATTTGTGCTCATGTACCTTGGCATCTCCGCTCTATGCCTATTTTGTTCCCTCCGACCTTTTATGCCTGTGGCGACTGTAAGAAGAGCCTGGCAGGGAATTTTGACTTGTATTTTTTTAACTTATTGTCCTGAGTAGAACATACGTTTGCTGGCAAGTTTGTAATAGACCTTTGGTCAGCTTTCCCTCGATACCAATATCACATGACATGGAGGCTAATTCCTGACACCCGGTACGCCCGTTGTCAGTGAGGCTTCAGAAGATGATCCCCTATCCTCACACCCGCGTGCACCAACTGCATACAGCACTCCTGCGCCACCCTGTGAATGTGAGATGGGCAACAACACTTCCGTTGACACATGGAACAAACCTCAAAGCTCCTCCGGGCTTCCCTGAGCGTGAAACAAAAGCTGCGGTCACGTGAGACAAGCTAAATTTCTGCCAGAATTTAGGAGCGGAAGTATTGTAATATATCCAGGAGGAAAAGGAGGGGGAAAAAAGCTAAATTTCAGCCCCTGCGTATGCACCACTTTTCGCTCCTTTTCCCCATCTTCAGCCTGTTGCGAGCAATTTAATTTTCGCAGGCTTTCACCAGGGCCCTGCTGAGTCTAAGACTCATCCATTCAATTTAGAGCTTCGCCGCCAGTCACTCATTCACTTACCCTCATCAGGGCGATTTCTAACCAAATTGAAAATTACGTGAGTTCTGAGGGAGGGAGAAAAAGAATCATCTCGACGTGAGGAATTCCCCAATGATGGGGAAATTCCCCAAATAGGACGACTCGAACTGATTTGAGGAAGAAGCATCAAGTTTTGCTTGCTCGGGTGGAGTTCAGGACTTGACAGAAGAGATGCTTCGGGGCAGTTTCAGCCACCCTGACCCGAGCTCGAGTCGAATCAGTTTCAGGGGGGATCACGCTCGATTCGACTCGATATCGAATAGATCGTTTCTCATGCAATATTTGGGACGTACAGTGGACTCTCTATGTAGCGAAACAGAAAAGCTTTCATTTTCTCATGCATCATCGTTGTTTTGAGTAAAAAGATAGAACATGAACAGCAAAGCTGTCCCTAGCAAGTGGAGAGCTCATTTGCTAAATATGCATCAGATTACTGAGCATTCACTGTTCAACGCAGGTCAGACGCTGAGCGAATTAGAACTGTCGAGTCGAGGTCGGGCTGACCCAAATCCTCAAAACTCGACAGAGACTCGACTCCACTTGAATACCTTGCTCATCCCGAGCAAGGTAGGATACACATCTGATCCTCGGAGTCCGCGTGAGGTAAACAGCTCGTCTCGGTTAACTTTTCTTATTAGCCTCATTCAGTTGTTATATGATGGAGTAGAACCTCCAAAACTTGAGACAAAACAGTACAAAAGCGTATTTACTGCACGACAGCATTCCAACTTTTGCTCACTCGTTGGTATGTATGTACCGCGTGGGCAAGAAGTCGTCGTGCTTTTTTTTTGCCTCCCACAAGTTGCTCTGGTCAAAGTTAGACTCAGGGTTACTGAATATCAATTGAACCTGAGTTGATTTGTAACTGGATATCATATTTGAGCTCTTCACGATGAGCAAGGTGTTGTCCATGGCCTCGCAGTGGTGGCAGTGCTGCTGCTCATGTTGCCAATCTTCAGGATGCCGTCAGTCATCAGGCGGCTGTTAAAATACGCCGACAGCTTTTGGAGTGATGGACAGACAGCAGATGTCAATTTTGTCACATGTTTTTAAGGTAACAAACGAGTTACTTGGTATTGATTTTAATGGGACATAAGTGATAAAAAAATGCGCCGGAAACCTCATCACGCTGCATACATAATCTGCAAATGCTTGTGACAACTTTTTCTCAGCTAGAGCTTAGAAATCTTGCTCTAACATTTTTTTGTGCTTACACTACGGCGAATGATGTCTGGCATGTATAGATGAGCAGGTGGGTATGTACAGACTGTCTGATAGATGTCATATTCATTTATAGCTTCACATCTAGTGAGGAAAAAGGTTGGAAGCCACCAATATCAATCACCTTTGCGTACCACCGGAAAGTCTCCGCCCTTTGGGAACCTCTGGTGTAGAACTTGGGCGACTCGAGTCGGATGCTTGTGACTTGTGCTGTCTCATTCGCCAGGCATTTATTGCTAGAAACATTTTATCAGTGCAGCCACAGTGTTATCACAAACACAGCACCAAGGCGGCAAGAGCTTATTTATTTTAAGGGATGTGTGCTTTAAGACGATAATAGAGACATGATAAGCCACGCTACGACGCGTGTGCATCAAATCGTAGCTAACAGATGTCTTTGTCTCCGGATTCCCTCCAGTCCTCTGCTTTCTGTACGAGCTGTGGCAAGGAGACGGTGGTGCCAAGAGGTGCACTGAGAGCATCAAGCACAATGTGAGACAAGGCTTCGCACTTCAAAGAGTTGCTCGAGTCTTGTCTGTCATTGTTCCAAGCACCTTCTCTTTCGGTAAACACTGCCGTTGGTTCATTTCCTGCCTCACTATGGACAAAATTTGCTCTCTCATTGTCAAGGGTCTCCACGACAGCGTGAAGACAACAGCACTGGCTTCCAAATAGGAACTCCTGCAATGCGGCCGCCAGGGCTGCTACATAGGATAAGGGGATTGTGAAGACGCTACCGAGGTTCCCGGGAGCTCGGATGGACATATTAAAGAAGTTGTAGCAGCTGAGGGCACTCACATTGAGATGTGTCAGGTATGAAGGAGGGGTTCATGTGCAGTCCAGCTGATTGATACGCAGACTAATACAAGGCAAGTAGATACTTTTCATTCCTCATTGCATGGGTCTTCCTCTTCTGCAAGGCTTTTGTCCGAGTCACCAACCCCCACTACGTTCTGATCAATCCGGTTGGCCTGGAGGGTTAGTACAAAACGGGCATCGTTCTCCCCTGGTAACAACTATTGGCCCCTATGGAACTTGGAGCAAATTCTTCTGCACAATATTAGTCCAAAGACCTCTCTGGAGATGTCTCATTCACGACAGTCGTAGTAGCACTGGTGATTCTCAAATGCCAAGCTGGACCTGTGGTCACGAGCGCAGTTGGCAACGCCTTCATATTTAACGTATTCGTGTGCCACAGGCTCCAAGCAGTGACTATTTTAGCTGCCACGAGATGAGGCATCGCCTTTGAATGTACGGTGCACTGCATTCAGTGCAGGTGGCAGCCCAAGCTGCGTCTAAAGGCCTACCCAGACAAATGAGGAATTCAGCTTAACTGAGCCTAACTTAGCTAACCTGTGTATCACTTGTTAGGTTAGCTTTCATCTCGGCGGCGATGTCACGCATTCATATCATTGCAGAGACGATAGACCAGATGTCGGTTATGACGTCAGTGTGCGTATGGTGAAGCTGCCAGCTTAGATTTCTTACATTAGTTAGTTTAGGTTAGAAAGGTTTTTGGTTTCGGTCCAGGTTAGGATAAGTTGTTTGAGAGTCTCTTTACCTCTCTCCCCTTAAGACACCAATAGACCTAAGCACTATCCGAATGATGAAACATCCAGAAACACTCAAAAACATGTCTGAGAAGTTATTCTCCTGACAGCTGTGCACAATCACATGGAGTGAGACTAGCAGTTTGTTTCTGAGTCGTAAGGAGTGCGTGCAAAGTCTTGCCAGTCGAAAGTACCGTTGCTATACAGTTCATGGCAGCCAGTAGTTGATTTCATAACCTAAAAGCACTGGTGGTTTCAGGCAACGCAGCATGAATGGACCCTATATCACTTTCGTACTGTTCTTCCTGTCACGGCAAAAAAATGCTAGCAAGTTGTGTAAGAAAATTCACAGGAAAAAGTGAAATATCAAATGTCTCTAGTCGTTCAACACGATAGACTCCGAACTGTTATTGAGCTTCCTGTCCAGTAAAAATATTGACAGTCACTTCTGGTGGCAAGGGGAATGGAGCAACGGCAATAAGATGTTGGATTCGAGTCGTATCATATCCAGGGCTTGGATTTTCAAGTGATTTTGTTCCAAGCTGCCTGTGACCACCACAATTCGGTGCAATGGATATCATTCTGTACATTGCCAGAAGCAGTCAGTGACAAAATCACTTTCGGGCACTGTTTAAGCCCTAGTTATGCTTTTAAAAACCAATCGGTTTTAATCCCCCTCATGCCATCATCCCTCCCACCCCAGCCCTGAACTTCTTCATCATATGAGAAATGTAGTTGGGTGTTGCCATATTCTACTCTGTCTGAATTTTCTCCTCGAGGAAGTTCAATCCCCCTTCAATGCCCTTTGATGCATTAATTCTAATGACATAATAAAATGCATATACAAAATTGCACTCGCTCCCTTCCCTTTGCGGCCCCCAAAAGTAACTGTCATGTGGGGGAGGATTCCATATCAAGTAGTACACTCAGTCCTGGGATCAGTATAGGAATCCCACCAAGTTTTGATGTCAAAACTAACAAACACCGATAATGGTTGATAGTAAAAAGTTCTAACAATCAATGGCAACGCTAGTACAAACGATTTCACTGCAGTGTACAATTTGCCTTGGAATCCCCCCCCCATGCACACCATATGCTTTACAAGCCAGGAAGCTCGATAACAGTTTGGAGTTCGTCGCATTAGAAAATTAGACACATTTACTGTTTAATTTTTCTTGAAGAATCTTCTCTCACTTCAGCTTCTGCGTAGTCGTCATTGCAGGCAGTGCACTTTTCAGATCTCTTCAGCCATTTGCCCATGACAAGGCTGAGTCCATTGACAGACAGACACACCTCGATGGGCAGTGCAGTGCAAAGCAGTGCACTTTTTGACATATTTTCGTCCGCAGGAAGAAAACGAGGGGGGGGGTGGTCAATGAAAGTTTGCCAGAGTAGTTACCTGGTACGCATTACCGAAATTAATCTCGACTTGCTTCTCGTTGCGGGGGCCTGCAAGATGGGCCTATCTACGCATTTCAAGGACCGAAGTCCTTGCCAAGTCCATGGGCGACTGGAGAAAAAAAAGAAATCAGCAGTCCGGTGCTGTGGTCCTCGTCATCAAAGGCTAAAGAGCTGTTGCTGCTCTGACCTTGGCTCAGGAGGGGCTCACGTTCACGTCCCACGAGATGCTCGACGTCACGGCCGACTGCCCCTCGCCCCACTATTCCATTCCATCAGGTCCAAAGTTGTGAGATCGGTTTCGACGACGAACCCGGTTGTGAAGTCGTCGTCTCAGGGGCTCATGACGTTGATTGTTTACGTATAGTTTAAGTAACAGAGGTTATGCAACCCTCGTTACATATTGTGACAATCGCTAGCTGCCAATTTTTTGTGAATAATCCAGAGAAGTTTTTCTGCAACTTCTGTTTACTTCGTGTCCGCTGACTCATAACACAAGGCAAACAACAAACACCGACTGAAAGGATTCCCGCGAGATCTGTCCACTTTTAGACAGGTCCAGTTTGAGGCCGTGTTCAGGCCTTCACTGACGGCGAAAGCTACTCCTCCGTGGCACCATTTAAATACACAAATTATTGATGTAGGCTCTCTGATCCTGCTTGAAAGTGCTGCTAACAAGCTTAAATGTCCTCCTGGATCAAGTTTTCATGTTCACTAAGCACTCAACCTCTCCTGTACGAAAGTGATTCTGTCCAAGCGCAGTTGAGGTGTACTAAAGATCAGCTGGCACGAAGTAAATTGAAGTTGTTTAAAACTGTTTGAAGATTTTTGACAAAAAATTCACAACTGCAAGTTGTCATGTAAGTAAATACAACGAGTTTACAATCTTGATCGCCCCTTGTACTATGAGAACAATCTTTGACCTCTCCTCATGATATGATTATTTCGTGTGAACTGACGTCAGGCTATTCTCTTGCATAGACTCATGTCATCCTATTCTGTGCAGACACCTGGCACTGACTTGATAAGACAAGGAATAGAATGATGTCATAGTCAGCCACGGCCGACATAGGGACTTTCAGGATTGTGTCATTTCCCTTGACCAGGGAAGTTTCTTTTCCACTGTCAACTTTCACAAAGAGAGCAGTCAGACTTTCCTTCATTGTGACGTTATTACGAGCTATGATTACAGACAAATCGGGGGGCAAAAAGGCCTTATGACACGGAAGGCCCTGACATGTCCTACCTACCCTGTGCCAGTTAGCCACGTTGCAGGGGGAAGGGGGGGGGGCACATGCAATAACTTGATGCTAAAGACCCTGGTGGACCTTTGTCATGAATTCGAGAACGAAATCAGGCCTTGGGCCTATGCAAAGCATAGGCCTTGTTCAACTGCTGCTCCTACTGCGAGTTTTTTCCTTCCAACTTGCCATTTTCGGAAAGTCACTACTCAAATCTTACAACACAGATTGTCGCTCATAAGGATTTCTTCCTAATTCTCCAAGGGAGATAAAAATGTTAGTCAAATTGTCAACAGAAGAAGTGGGTAACTTGTCTTTGCTTCCTTGAACCCCATGGAAGTTGTCAGTGTCACTTAAAAATCCTAAGTGATGATTTCGTAGGTGGAAAAACTTCCTCGAACGAATTCACTGAGGAGATCCTGACAACTGCAAGATCCTTTGTCACTCAGTTGTCGTCGAACACGAGTCTCATTTCTTGTTGCAGTAACGCAGGAATCCAATTTTCCTACCAACAATCCTAAAGTTCATTTTCCCCAAAGTTGTTCCTTTTGCTTCTGTGAGGTCAGGCAAAGCCATTCGTCTTTTCTCCTCCTCATTTGTTTGAGACTTTTTCTTCCTTTCGTCGACTGTGTCATTCTGCCTAATTTTAGTCGTTTTGCTTCTCCCAAATCCGTAAAGGCTCCCTTTTCTCTCTCTCTCTTATTTATGGAGCTGCAGAAACCGAAGGGCTTTGACACCAGGCTGTTCTCTTGTTATTTCTGCCTGTTTCCTCTGCTTCATTCGGGTGGAAGACACCGAAAAAAAACCTCTTAGCCGTCCTTCTTTTCCCACGCGGAGAGAGGCGAAAATCCTTGCTTAATTGGTAGCTGCCGAAGGCCGCCGAAGGCCTCCAAAGGCCTCCTCTAACGGACGGTTCATGAATTTATTTGTGGCATGCGCTGACCTGCCATAGTTTGGTGGCTTCTACGGCTCCGGAATGAGTCTCCGAATGGAAATTGCAACTTGAGGCTCCGCAAAATGCAAACATGATGGGATGGAGAAAGACTGGGGAGATGAAAGAACTTTAAGAAGTCAAGAAATTTCATCTCAGCAGAAATGAGACCGCTTTGTGTTATCAAAAAGCCATGCAAGATAAACAACAGCACCGGGATGGAAACACTACGCTCGTGCCGCCCTTCTTGAGCCGCACAGGGTGGTGCAGAAGTGCCTTCTCCGACAAAGCGTCCGCGCCGACGAGCTCAACCGTTGTATTGAGTCACTCGTGGCCCCTAAGGCGAAGTCGAACCTCCTCGCCTACGTCTTGAGCCCGCCCGCCACGTTCAGTCACCCAGAGCTGTGGGTACCATGTGTTGGTCTGGCAAAAGGACAGCCAGATGCCGCCTTCTTTGCGCCTCACTCTGTAGGGCGTGGTGCATGTCTCAGAGTTGCTTAAGTCACAAACAAACAGGAATCACGTTTTTCAGAGGAGAACAACTCTCAATTTTGGTGTCCTCAATTCTCTCCCTCTCTTCTTTTTAAGTCAAGTCGACGACCTCTCTTTCCCTCTCTCTTTCTTTCCTCTCTCTCTTTCTTTCCCTCTCTCTTCTCTCTCTGTTTCTCTCTTTCCCCCCTCTCTCTCCAAGCTGCTACACTCGCCCAAGCTGCCGCAGCAGCTGTCCTGCAGCTGTCGTGTGCACAACTTGCGCACTCATAAAATGCGGTCACTTTACATATTCATGGGTGGGCAGCAGAATTGAGTCTTTATTGCTCTTTGAAGTACAACAGGCCAGAACCCATAGAGGACCTGCACTATCTTTGACATATACTACAGAAGGATGTGCCTTAGACTCCTTTTTTGCTTAGACTCCTTTTTACCAAATGTTCTCGCTCTCCCTGCTCTCTGATCATAGATGGCTTATATCCTCTTTGCAGGAGCTTCGTAAGCTGCTGTTGCTGCTTGGAGAGAGGCTCGCGGCCTTCCACGCAACGTCTGCTCCACCAGACAATTCTGCAGTCAGTTCAAGGGGGCAACGACTGGTGTTGCTTACATAGGAGAGTAGTAAATCAGACTGTGAACTCGTCCAAACTCTGATTTTGGGTGCAAAAGGTTCTTTGTGTGCACATATTATTAAGTGAAATTGACAGTGACTGAAATTTTGGTGTGAGCTACAGCAGAGTAACCCACACAGCCTGTGGTGAAACAACAGGAGGTACATGGGAAAAGCATCCTTGACGTCCACCTGCTCTGAGGTTCTCTTATCCGATAAGTTCCAATGTGCGGCATCACATAAGTGACTCCACTTCTGTATCTGTGACAAGAAAGTTCTCTGATCTGGCCTCAGTCGATGGTTTTGGGCCTCCTTGGCCTCCTCCTGTTCGGTCAGGAACTTCTGTGTCCAATAAGTTGTCTAATCAGTCATGCAGCTCCTGTACCATGCGGATTCGTCCAGCAGTATGTGGATGCATCAAGCACATGTGAAGGGTGTGTTGTAGAAGCCCTCTGAGGGAGGCCAATGTGTGCCCAAGAGAGACAAGCAACCGCAGATACATTTGGGTGATGAAATCTTCAAACATGCATTTCTGCTCTTCAATCGGAGGAGGTGTCTTGCCTGGTGCCAGTGAAAGGAAGTCTGCTCTCCCACCACTTCAGGCTGGAGCAGAAATTACTAGGGACTTAGTCTTGTGGAACAAAAGCTTGTCTACGTGGAACTAATGTCCAAGAACACCTTGCGAAAAATAATTTTTCTCTAAGAATTAGATTGTGTCTTACAACTAGGAGAATCCCCAAGGGACAGGTTATTCTGCTACACCAAATTAAAGTCAGCTCTCCATAAGTTACACGGCCTGGTTTTTTTTCCTCCCTAAAAGTTTAGCCTAATTTTTCTTTCCTACAGTCGTGACGGCAGAGGTGAGGCCCATATTAGTGCTGGATTTGGTAACTGACATCCAGTAGCTGCTCACACATGTGTTAGCACAGCAAAATTTAAAGTTTAAACCCTCCCCTGGGAGTTTCTTTGGCAGTTTGCTCAGGGAAAAAAAGACTTTTCCACTGACAAAGGCTATTTCTTTTATCTTCTCATCAACACCTCTCAAAGGCAAGAAAAATGCTCTTCAGCACCAACCAGAAGCTGAGGATCTGACCAGTTGGCTATAATTCCATGGAAGTCTCAAGCTGTCACTGTCCAAAAAGGAAGCTTCCCATTTCTCTTCCCAGTCAGGTCTGGCTACCCCCCCCGGGTCCCCTCGGGTCCCCCCTCCGGGTTAGCCCCCCTTGTCTGGCAGAGTTTACCCTCTATCTCCTTTTGTGCCGCAGCTCAACGTAGTAGAACGATTCAGCCGCAACTGCTGTCCCCCCCCTTCCCCCCCTCCCCAAAAAGAGCGCGCAAGTGCTTTCGTCTACTTGAAAATCGCTCTTGGGTAGGAGGAAAAAGGGGAGGACGTAGGAGGGCCAAAAGAGCGCGCTTGAGAGAAAGGAGAGAAAGAAGAAGACGAAGAAGAAGAAGGAAAAGGAGAACACGAAGAAGAAGTACACGAAAAAGAAGACGAAGAAGGACAAGAAAAAGAAGAAGAAGAAGAGGAAGAAGAAGTATACGAAGAAGAACCAGAGCCAGAAGAAGCTGCAACAACTGAAACAGTGTCAAAGTTGCAGAGGACGAAAAAGAAACTACAATGAGGCGCCGACGGCGGCAACAGCAGCTGCCAATGGCGCAACAATGAAGAAGAAGAAATCTTGGTCTTTCGCTGAGAAAGAGAGGAAGAAAATCTCCTCAGGTAAGCAAAAGTCAGCTTGATTCACCCAACGAGTAATGGGTGGGGAGGGAAGCAGGGAATATTTCCCCCGCGATGAATGTTTTGGAGTCCGGCCAAGAAGAAGTTTTGCATCAGGCAAAGTTGCGTAACTTCAGACGAGAGCTTCATCGGGTAGCAGCAGCTGCTGCGTTAGACTCTAGATGACCCCGAGACCCCCCCCCCCGCTTTGAGGTCGAGCCCACCCTCCCCCTACCGTTCCCATTGGTGCCCCCCTGGTCGCAGACACTGAACTCTCCTCACAACCCCTGATTGTAAACAACTCTTGGAGAAAATAAAGACTTTGCTGTGACCTCTTTTCAGTAGAGGTTGCAAATTTCTCCCTAAAGGTGGGTTGACCCGAGTGAAATAAATCGTTGCGACATTTGGACGAATGACAACCATTTCGCCATTTGAAATGATGGACGATCATTGAGACAAAGACTCTTTTTTTGCTTGCTTTCTATTCTGCTGTGACCGATTTCCAGCAAACCAGCTGTGTGATGTTGAACCGACGCACAGAGAAAAGGATTAGTATTTTTAGGTCACGTATTGCGATGCAACTGAACGTGTCACTATTTCTCAGGACTCTGTAGTCCACGCGCTGAAGAAATGGTCCCCATGCTGACGGGCTTCGATGTAGTGAAGATTGACGTAGGTACTGAGTACTTTTTGCAGTTGACCCCCATCATTACCTAAGAACTGGTCATGTGTCACAATTCTGGAATCTGGCTCACTCCGGAGCCGGGAATCCCGGAGCTGAGTCTGGCTCGCTGTGATTCAAGTCAGGAAAAAGTATAAATCCAATCTGGTTCGGGTCAGCAGAAGACCACAGATTCAAAGAAGTTGCTCCAGCAACTGCGAGAAACGCCTACTCATTGTCCTGAACAATGTTGTAAGTGAAAAGGAAAACTCAGGTGCATTTGGAGCTGGGTTGGATGACGAAAGCCAATGTGGCTCCGGCTCCAGGTCTTTTGAATTCGACCCCAATGCCGAGTCGAGTCCAGACCCCCAACTCGTCACTGATGAGAACATGGAGAAGAACCTCGATGCAGTCAAGTCGTTTCTACGTTTGCTGCGTTCAAGGTCGACTGTGTTGTCCTACACCAAGGTGGAATTGCAATGAAGCCGGCTGCTTTTTAAGTCGCTCCAAGTGTCAGAACAGTGAACGACGTCGAGTGCGAGCCGACAATTCTATGAAAATGTCGCCATTTGCACAAAAGAAGATGATGAGAGAAGTCACAACTTCCCCCTTTTTTTCTTGCCTCCCCGATGCCTTTTTTCTGCGCAGGTACAAACGTTTATGTCGGAAAAGGGGGGGGGGGACGGGGGTAAAAGAGGGGGGCTTTTAAGCCAACCCAAATATACGAAGAGCGGTGTATGCTAACTGGAAGAGGAAGAGAGCTGAACATCACGGAGCTGCTGTCCCACACGTGCATGCACGTCTTCTACACACACGCGTAGAGAAAAGAGTTCTAAAATGGGATGTTGTGTACGTTTGAGGTGTCTGGGCCTGCCTCACCCCCCCCCCTTCTTCGTACGAATGCGTGCATTAGCATGATGTTTACGTATTTTAGTAGGGAGAATGAACAAAAGCTCGATTCACTTTTGCTGCTCTGCATAGGAAAAGAGCGAGAGAAAAAAGCCTTTCATGAGTCCGCTCCTTTTCTACCTGTTGTGGTACTTTCACGAATTTAGATCTCGATCTTTTCATTAGGCTAATGACTGCTGATTGATCACAATCTTGACACCAGGACGTTTGCACTGCAGAGTCTGCACTGAGTCAGAGGTAACTTTCCACAAAGGGAAGACCGAGGATTCCTCGTACGTACGAGAAGGGGGGGGGGGCCTCAGAGACGTGAAAAGAGGAGATTCAAGTTTTCTTTGGAACCTATCACAAAGTAATTGAACAGCTGAGAGTTGGAGCTGATCAAGTTGACACAAAAATCTGCCTTCAAAAGAAGAGTGAGATTGGCCTCTACTTTTTGTCCCTTTGATAAGACTCAGAGTCCTCCTCAACAAGCGTGAGTATGTTGAATGATCTCGATCGCCGTCGAAGGACGGCCAGGAGTCCTTGGCCGTCTCAGACGCGATCGCCGCCACCCAGGAGGGACTCGGGCGCTGCACGCGCCCAAGTCGTGTGCTGGGCTGTGTGCGGTGCACACGACTTCACGCCATGTAAGACCCTGGAGGCTCGCCAAGTAGGGCTTCTTTCGGGTTATGTACTGGAAGATAGCGCAAGTGGTGCACAAAGGCGGGAAGCTCTCGAACGCGTCTGCGTACTCGTGTCTGCTTTCCAAAGCCTCACAATTGACCCTTGTTATTCCCCAACCGGCCTTTTTTTGAATGCAGACTTTTTTCTTCGTTTCTTGCCTGAATTTGGGCCATATTTCAGATCCTCTTTAGAGTGGCAGCTTCCAGAGTGGAACAAGGCCAGAGCAGGGTCCAACACCTGAGCCTTTCCTTCTGTGAGCCAGGCCAATAACAGTATTGAAGGAGGCAACTTCGTGGTGGGCCAGACTTGGGGCGAACATGAGCAGTTTTTGGCTATTCATGGTGGACAACTTTTGTCAGAGACCATATGCCAAATGCCAAATGCTGCGTCCTTCCGCTAAACTTTTGGTCTAGCAGTCGCTACAGCATACGGTGCAAGTGAGCTCGAAACGCATTAGATCAGCAAGCTTTTTTTGGACAAAGTTGCATAGTCTTCAATCGTCACAAATGCTGAGTTTGTTCGAAGCTTTCTATCTCGGAAAACTGTCCCCTCCGCCACCATCAAGAACAACGAGGAGTACAACTTTGACAGCTCGTAGTGTGGGTCGACCTGGCGCCGCGGGCAAAAAGGTTTCTTCGTCACCTTTGACTCCATTTTATCCCCACCTAGAGTGGCTTTCGGTGTTCTCTTGATAGGTTTTTTTTTCCAAACTCTTTTCTTTTTTGCTCCTGATGCACTAAATTTACCCTGATGTGGCTGAAGGTGCATTAATTTAGCATGAGGAAGTGCTGAGGGACAAGAACAACAACCCTTAGTTTCATGGACAAGGACGTACGGGGTCCAAACAAAGTCACTGCTTGTGGAGCCTCTGGCTTTTTTTTCACGGGGTCGCCTGAGTGAGTGGTGAAATTCAATCACTGAAGTGATATCCAATGTCCAGTTGAAGCAGCAGCAACCAGCATCCAGTATCTTTGCCATTTCGGCACAATCACTGTAGTGTCACGGCTGTTGAAAAAAAAATGCCACGTGCAATCACTGAAGTGATAGGCAATTCCCAGCAGAATCACTGCCACAATTGTCAGTCGAATCACTGCTCAGTCACCATTGCCCTTTCCCTTTAGGGCGGTACCACTAAAGTGAATTGTCAGGGCCAATCACTGAAGTGATAGCCAATTTCCAACAGAGCTCTGGAGGTCGAAGACGCCTGCGCGTGCACTATTTGTTGCTTATTTCAAAGTAATTTTTGTGCCTCGGAGAGCGAGATTGCCAATGTGCATACAATGAAGTGCAGTGTTTGCCTTCTGTTGCAGCTGCTCTAGCCACAGTTTCCTTAGCATGGGAGATGGCATCAAAGCTGACAGGCTTTTAACAAAATAGACTTTCCAACAGTTCTCTCTTGTCTACTGTAAGCACTACTCACTGTGAAAAGTTAGTCGCCAGAAGCTGCTTTTTAACTTTTACTTTCTGGACTTGTTTCTGGGTTTGACTGGCGGTTGGGCCTGATGTGGGCCTCATGTGTGTTTGTTTCCTCTCGTGAATGTGTGTGTGAGGCCATCGACGAGCGAGTGAGTCAAACACGCACACACAAGAAACACATTGAACATCCTAAAAAGCAATTTTTCTCTCACCCTTTGAAGTGAAATGAGATGTACACTTCTGACGGGCCCAAGCTATGAGATGTCATTAAGGACACGCATAAATAAAGAGTTTATCCCAGCCCTTTTCGTGTTTTTAAGGCTCCTCGTGCAGCCAGATCTTTTGTGAATCACACGGTAGTGCAGACTTGGGAAAATGGGAGAAGAAACTTTCTCCAGAGACATTAGGCATTGAAAGCATGACGGTGTTTAAGTAACTCTTATTTAATCTGGAGAATTTGTCTGGCATTATTGATGGCTAGATCAGCACAACTCTTTCGATTTGTTCATTTAGCCCAGTTTAGCGCTCTGCTGTGGAACACACGTGTGTGAAACTGGGAATGAACACGTTCTGCTTGACGTGGGGGAACTTTTCACACACCCTGTAAGAAGGAGAAGAAGAAGCACGTTAAGGGCTGGAACAGCAAGCTTGTTTTCGTCACGTTTGACCCATACGAGAGAGCAAAAGCTCTGTTTACACCGACAAAAATTGCGACATTGACTGACAGCTGCTTTGGAGAGAAAGTCCAAAGTTTGTTCTCGAATTTGCATTTGCACACAGAATGGCCATGTTTCTCTCTCTCTCTCTCTCTCCTCACTCATGTGTGCTTACATTGAACTCCCAATGACGTCAAAGCGGGGACCGCCAAAAGGGTCCTCGGCGGCTCTCCCAACGTTATCTGTATCAACTCCAGCCAAGTGACAAGGAGAGACATGGTTCATGCCGCTTGACTTATTTTGACACATTTCTCCAATCGCTTGCTCTTCACTGCTGGAGAGTTGGCGCGGATGTACGGGGTGCCCAGGAAGTTGTTGCATTTGACTGAAGCAGGGCGTCGAGGGGTCACTAGCAAGGACAGGGTGCCGCAGCAGCGTCGTTGCCCCCACCCATTTGACGGACGTTGACTGAGGAGTGACATGGACACGTCATAAACTTCACATGGAATAGGGTTGCCTCCATGAACGTCATGTTCTCAAAGGAGCGGTTTGACGTGTGATGTTTTTGTTTGTGCCTGCCCGCTTGACCGTGCACAGTTTCCCAGGCACTGGCAGGTCACCCTGTAGCGGAGGGTAAGTTTCTTGGTATGCTCAAAAGTGGCCTTTTGCGGCCGCCCAAGGTCAGGTCTGGCTGCCAATGTATTCATTTCCGGGGATCCTTGATGACTTTTCTATGGGGACTCGATGCCAGCAACAGCAGCCTCAAATCTTTATCTTGAACTCGAGGTCACCACATAGGGGTGACCTCAAAAAGCCGTTTCTTCGCTGAGTAACTTCTGAATTTTTTCCCTTTTGCTGGAGTCTTCTTCATGTTTCTTTAAAGCAAATCCCCCTAATAGAAACAAGAAGAAGCCATCTGACAGTTCATAGACCCGGGTCAGCCGGCGCCGCAGGCTAGAGCAGCAACATAACTCTCGCTTAGAGGAAACCAAAATTCACATAGACATTTGCTGCTGCTTCAACTCAAAGGGTTCAAACGTGACACCGAGGAACAAGGAAGAAGTGGGAGCACCTCCAAAGGACAGTCAGCTCACCAACCTTTGACTTCCTTTCTCGCCTACCAAATTTTGTCTATAACTGCGCCCTGTTTAGGGTCCAACCGGATGCATTTTAAGCACATGTCCGGGTTCAAAGCTCCCAGCACATTCATCCGGGTGAATTAGAGCGGAAGACACGCGGGATATGAGAAAGTTCCACTTAAAAAACTTCAGTATAGGTTGATGCATGGGCTTCTACCCATCGCCCAAGGACAGTGGGTACACAGGACTTGGACGCAACAAGGACACTACATAAATTGACTTAAATTACACTGATTTGTGTCGGGAAATGTTTGTGTTATTCCTTCACTGGTGGTGTTACGAGTAAACAGAGCTTCAGTGTTATGAACATGGAAGATCGAAAACATGTGCGATGATGAAGCCATCATCTTCAGATGCGCCAATGACGTGATGAGCGATGCAGTCAGTGATGCGGAATCATCATCAACGTGACAAACTTG
>JAAUXU010004360.1_pt1 | contig 16462 bp, 23 predicted proteins | sample 7278151 | NCBI WGS metagenome assembly JAAUXU01 (sample SAMN14350113, study PRJNA611818) | marine sediment metagenome | isolation source: surface marine sediment (1.8m) | place: French Polynesia: Moorea | collected 2018-08 | reverse complement strand
TGGCTGGCGTCGTCCCACCTCCTGGAGGCGGCGTTGGCGCACAACAGGGACAACTTCATGGAGAAGTCGGCGCGGCGCAAGCGGCGCTTAAAGGAGTCGCCTGTGTTTTTTGTGTCCTTCAGTGACCAGGCCGGCAACAAGAAAGCAATTAGTTTAGGGATAAAAAGTTCCCAAATTTTATTATCTTGTATTGCCTTCTAAAAGAGGAAATAAGGTCTTTGCTTTTTTTGTTTGTTGTTTTGTAGCTTGGTCATTAGTTGCAGTATTTTTATAAAAAAGCAAAATAACTAGCTTACTAAATGGGACATTACATCTTATGGTCACCCTTATGTGCTTTCTGCGCCGCCTTTTGCTGCCTGTTTTGGCCGCCGCGCCATGTTGCAAAGACGCCGCTGTCCTGCAAGGGCAAAGACAGGCGGCCAAATCGGCCGCAGAAAGAGGTTGGCCCAGGCGCAAAATGATTTGGCCGCGCCCAAATAAACGTCCCATTGGTAGAAACAAGTTGAGGAAAGGAGGAGGAGCCAATCAAAAAAGGGGAAGTGCACTTCAGAACAGAAACAACAAATATAGTGTACCAGCAATAAATATGCAATTATTATTTTAACAATCGCACAAATATACATTCGGATTAGTGGCCCAGCAAGCGAAAAGCGAAATCACGATAAGTATGTTTTTGACGCTTTTCTTGCAAGAGGAAAGTGTCGCGCTCACTTGTTCCCGCCATGATATAGATTTATCACTTATTCCTTTTGTCACTTGGCAAACGCCCTGCAATAAAGTAAATAAACTTTCGTTTCTTTTTGACAACTGGATCGGTATTCGCTATTCGGCAAAAAATATTTGCATTTTGCAACAACTCTCTGCAAACTCCGCAATCGGCATCAAGATCTGATGGTGCATATCAAGAAAGCCTGTTTGTCTGTCCCCTGAGCCCTGTGCCCTGAGGCTGTGCCAGGTGTGCGGGATCCTTACGATCCGTTGCCCCGTTTTTCTTGGTGTGTGGTTGTCCTCCTCCTTGGGGAGTCCCCTGTCGGGCGCCAAGTCCTCCCCCTCCCCGTGAGCATGTCCTCCTTCTGGAGTGCCGTGCGCCGCCTGGACGCCTATCCAAAGACCCTGGAGGACTTCCGCGTGCAGACGGCGGCGGGGGGCGCCATCACCGTGGCCTCGGCCATCATCATGATCCTGCTGTTCGCCGCCGAGATCCGTGACTTCCTGCAGCCGCAGGTGGCCGAGGAGCTCTTCGTGGACACCTCCAGGGGGGAGAAGCTCAAGATCAACTTCGACCTGACGGTGCACAGGATCTCCTGCGACTACCTGAGCCTGGACGCCATGGACGTCAGCGGCGAGCAACACATCGGCATCGAGCACAACGTCTACAAGAGGAGGCTGGACCTGGAGGGGAGGCCGCTGGAGGACGCCAGGAGGGAGCAGAAGCTGGGGGAGGCCGCCAAGATCGTCAACAAGACCAAGTCCGACGCGGCGGGGAAGGAGGTGGCCCAGGTGGTCAAGTGCGGCAGCTGCTACGGGGCCGAGACGGAGGCAAAGAAGTGCTGCAACACCTGCGAGGAGGTCAGGACTGCCTACTCCAGAAAGTCCTGGAAGTTCGACCCTCGCGGCATCGACCAGTGCAAGGGAGAGCACGGCTCGCTGGAAGACGAGAAGGCCCTCAAGGAGGGCTGCCAGATCTACGGCTACCTGGAGGTGAACCGGGTGGGCGGCAGCTTCCATATTGGCCCCGGCAGATCCTTCTCCATCAACCACGTCCACGTTCACGACGTGCAGCCATTCTCCTCCACAGACTTTAACCTGACGCACACCATCCGACACCTCTCCTTCGGCCGACACGTGGAAGGCAGGGAGGCGCCCCCTCTCGACTCTGTGGTGGGCTTCGCCGACCGCGGCGCCACCATGTTCCAGTACTACCTCAAGGTGGTGCCCACCACCTACTCTCGCGCCGACGGCAGCGTCTTCCTGACCAACCAGTACTCTGTGACGCGACACCAGAAGGTGGTCTCTGCCATGTCCGGAGAGACTGGCATGCCGGGGGTCTTCTTCTCTTACGAGCTGGCTCCCTTCATGGTCAAGTACAGCGAGAAGGAGAAGTCGTTCGGTCACTTCGCCACTGGGCTGTGCGCCATTATTGGCGGGGTTTTCACCGTGGCAGGGATCCTGGACAAGATGGTGTACAGCTCGGCCAAGATCATGCAGAAGAAGATGGAGATTGGAAAGGCCGGCTGAACGGACAATACGAGACTGTGCACTTTGGGGACTGTTCTTACGCACGTCACAAGAATCCAGACACAAAAAGTATGGATCGCATTCCTCGGGCTCGCCCAACCCGAAACCTGTGTGATATTTTCTACGTACAGTATACTAGTAGAGCGTCAGTTTTGTGAGGCTGCCAGCACGGGTGTGAATGGCACACATCGATCAATTTATTAAAATAACACTGACTAGAACGTCAACGCCTTTTTTTGTGCCGTGCAATACATTGTTAAGTTTTCTTTTTCTTTTTTTTTTCATCGCAGGCTGCCCGTTAGTAGTGCATAGACGATGGAGAGCTACGGGAACCGCCACCGTGTCTTCCTGCAGGGCATCATGTCCAGGGGGATAATGAACGTGGACGAGGTGAAGAAGCTCTACCTGGTGGCGCACAACTGGAGGGACAAGAGCAACGCCGAGCATCGCTGTAAGCCTTTAGTTATTTTTTTAAAAAAAAGAAATGTGGAAGCAGTTAATAAGTTTCTTTTGCTCTCTTCAGCCAAGATCACCATGGACCAGCTGGGCGTTGGAGGCCTCGCGGCGTTCATCAAGACGATCAACTCAAAGCTGGACGACGAGGGCCTGGGCATGAACATCGTCAAGGCGCTGGACGAAGAGCCTCTCGGCCGCCGCAACTTCTACGTGTTCGTCAACACCCTTGATCGTTCTACCGACGCCAACCAGATCACCCGCCGCGCCATGTTCGATTTCCAGCCACACGAGGTGCAGTACCTCAAGCTGCTGACGGAGGCCATCGTGGAGAGCGAGGAGCGGCAGATCGGCAAGATCAACGCCCTCAACGTGGCCAAGGGAGTCAAGCAGCGCACTGTCAAGACCACCGACGCCGAGGCCATACTCAGGAGGCTCCAGGAGCAGAAGTGGCTGACCGAGATAGAGGACCAGCGAGGGCACGTGAGCTACATTCTCTCCACCAGGTTCATCGCCGAGATGGAGCCCTACCTCAAGGCCACCTACGGGGACAGGCTGACCAAGTGCGGCTCCAAGACCTGCGGGAAGCTGGTGTTGCGCGGGGTGCGCTGCGAGCACTGCGAGGTGGTCTTCCACCGCTACTGCGTGCTGGCAGGAGCCAAGAAGGGGGCATCCGAGGGCGTCCCCTGTCCCGAGTGCAAGACGGAGATAGACCTGGAGGGCGGCGGAGGATTCTCTCAGGCGTCGTCCGCCAGGGCCAAGAGAAAGATGCCGAGGGTGCAGTACAAGAGCAAGAAGAGGCAGCAGGAGGAGTCCAGCGAGGAGGAGGGGAGCGACGACTAAGAGGGTTTTTCAACGTTTTTTCAAAAGGTCAAATCACCCGTCAACTACAAATACGCTTAGGGTACCCAGATTGTTTGTGATAAGTCCTCGAAAATATTTGAAGCATTGTCTGTAATTTCGTACACGAAAGACAAGTATTAGAATTCCGTAAGTCTACTTAAACACCGTTGTGAAACTGCTCAGCGTAGAGTTATTGTTCGACTTATGCCATTCCACCATTGCTACTGTCCCTCGGTATGGCCCCGCTTTTTACGTTCGCTTATAAGTTACTACGTTTTCGTAAATCGAATCAAATACGTTGGCTAGACATGATCCTGTTCGAACCCCAACGCCACACCCCTTCTCCCTTTTCTCCTTCGGGATCACTTCCATTTCCGCCGTCGTTACATTCTTCTTGCTCAACTGCCGCTTGTTCCTCTCTCACCATCATTTCTTTGACGTTTCTTCTCGTCCTTTTAACCAAAGATTCCTCTCCCCCCCTCCTCTTCCTGAAGCAGTTTTTCTTATTTCTTCTCCTCCCCCCTCCTTCGCTCATGTTCCAGTTCTCTTCTTTCCTCCTTCTCCCCTAAATCTTCTTCACATTTGCACCAACTGCTTCGTCTCACCCTTCCTCCCTTACAGTACAGTACTTTGGAACAGTTCGTAACTACGGTGCAAAGAGGAGAGAGGAAGGGGGAGGGTTGTGCCTGAGCGTGCGTGGAGAAACCTACTTTGTCGTCGTCCGCAAGTTCAAGGGTAGTCGGTCGGTCGGTCTCTTCTCTCCCTCGGCTTGCCTCTCTCCTTCCTTTCCTGGGGGTTCGGTTTAAGCCCCCGGTCTCTCTCTCTACCTACGTGTGTGTATGCCGGGGTATGCGTTCTCGAAGAGAGAGAGAGAGCTCACCTCACTTCACCTCCGCCAAACAAGCTCTCCGCCTCCGCACATGAACCGTTCGGCTTCTCCCTCTCTCCCCCTCTCTACTACGTCACACAAAGAAAGAGAAGACCGGAGGGAAACACCTTCCCAGATCCAGCACCGCTTCCTCCCCTCGCACTATACTACGTACATGGTTATGCTGTACGAAGCTCTGTCCCCCTCCGCCCCCGCCTCCCCTTCCCCTTTCGTCCCCGGGAGAGGCATGCAGTTCTGTCCGTTTCGTTACGTAGGATATGTGACATGGGCTACGTGAAATGTGTCGATTTTTTTGCATGCTCCAATGCATTTTCGCTCCTCCCTCCTGCACTTTTTCGGAGGTATACAGTACATGTTGCTTAAGCCGGAAAAAACACACGAATATGTTTTCGCATTCAAAAAGATTTCGAATGTTTTTTGCGTTGATCTAAAATCGTTCTTATAGATTCGAAGAGTAATATATTCTTCTTCCTCCAAACCCTATGTTCCTTCCAATGTTCTGAAGATTTTTTCGTTCCTCCTCCTTGAGATCCTCGTCGGTGTTGCCTGCGTTCCTCCCTTCTCCCCTCTCCCCGCACGGTTCCAAAGAGTCCCAGGCGGCGACGGAGGTGGAGGAGGAATGACTGGCTGGCTGGAGGAGGAGGAGGAGGAGAAGGGGCTGGGCGCCGCCGCGCATAGTCTGGCTTGGCAGCCTGACCCACTTTTACTCCTCCTCCTTCTCTTGCATGTTTCGTTTGCTTCTTTCTTTCTTCGGAGCTCTCCTCCTCCTTGTGTTTTCTCGTTCTGCGTTTCCGATCCCACTCCATTTGTTGCGGCGTTGCTCTCTTCCTCCTCCTCCTTCCTTCTTTCTTTCTCGAATAGTTATTGCCCCATCCTCTCGTTTTCTGGGTTTATGCCTCAGTGTCGCTCTTTCTTCTATTTCACGACTGCCGCAGGTATGTGTACAGTACTTTTGCTAGTGCACTCAAGACGGATTATAAAATGTTGTTGTGTGTCGGTACGCGGATCGTAGAAAAAAGAAATGCACATTCATAGCTCCAGCCAAGGAGACGAGATTTCCTGCCTGAGAGCTCTAGCTAGCTACCTAGCATGGTTTCCATGATTAGAAACCCCTTTGAAGGCGATCGTTCAAAAAATCTGACATTTTGTTCCAACAGGGGAGGGACTTCAAAAGTCTATGTCCTTTTTCCACCCTGGATAGAGAGTACCAGAGACAGCTCTCTCCTGGGAAACATCATCCCAAGACTTTAGCTCTGCTCTTTTCGCCGGTGGTGGCATTCCATCCATCCTGGATCCTTTGGCGTGGCTACGGCGGCGGCACTCTCCATGAATGTCAAGCCCCCACCCACCGAGAAAGGGGGAGGAGGGATTCATGAATAATGGACGCTGAGTAATAAAGGTTAAACTGGAGGAGGAGGAGTTTCCCGGCCAGAGCATCAGACAGCAGATCGGCGTCGACGGTCGCAGGTTGTCTGGTGGGGTTATCTTCCTCCGAAAGACGAGCTCGGGAGAGTGCTTTGATGCTCCCTTGGGAGGGCACACCAGCATCGAATACCTTTCTGGTCAGTCTTTGTAAAACATTTACTTTCTAACTGTTCAAAAGTTACGAGCGAAAAAATATCATTCAAAAGGCGTTCCATTTCAAAAGCAATTTGTGGGAATGTCTCGTGCCTTCTGCGCTTCCAGCTTCCTCCCTCCCTCCCGGCAAATGAAGCGGCACTTTCGGTCAATCGGTTCGAGTCCGTTCGTCTGAGGCAGGCGGGCGGACCTCGCCACTCTAAGTAAGCACCCTTCCCCCTCGGTCAGGCATCGACCTCTACCCTCCCTCCTCCTTCCCTGCCATCGCCAACAACAACTCCCTCCTCTTCCCCCCCCCTCGTTTTCCAGCACCCCCTGCAATGAATCCCCGGGAATCGCGGCGTCCGTCCGTCCGTCCGTCCGTCCGTTCCTCCGTCGTAGGGTCCCTCCGTCCCGCTCCTCTCCCTCCCTGCAACTGTACATGCAGTGGCGGCGGCTCTCTCTCCTCCACCCCCTCCCTCACCCCCTAAGGCTCCCCCTCCAGCTCTCCCTCTCTCTCGCTCTCTCTCTGACGGCAGCCATTCACCTCGACAAGGAGGAGCCTCCGAATCTTCTCTCTCTCTTCTCCGGGTGGGTAGGGAGGGGTCCGTCCGCGCGGCTCGCGTCAAGGCTCTCTCCCTCTCTTCCCCCTCTGGCAAGCGACCGACCGAGAAGACCCTCTCTCAAAGACGGAGGAAGGGGACTCTGTCGCACCTCCTTCCTTCCCTCGTAGCCGGTCTCTGTCTTCTTGCCTCCTCCTCCTCCTCCTGCCTGTTTCGCGCTTCGAGCTCCGCTTTTTCGGGGGAGAGAAAGAACGCCTCCTCCTCCTCCCTCTTTCCACGCTCCCCTCCCCTCGGACGTTCGGGAGAGACCCTTACGTCCCCTCTTTTTTCCCCGGCGGCCTCTCTCTCTCTCTCTCTCTGTATCCTCTCCTCCTTTGCTGACGCAACAACGCCGGAGCGAGCGGTGACGGAGGAGGAGGACGGAGGGAGGCCGCCGTCGCCGTCGCCAGGGGTGGAGGCGAGTGGGCCACCGGGAACAAAAACGCGTCTTCTTCCCCCCTTTTTACAAGCTCCTCTGTCCGTTCTACAGAGTGGGCTAGCAAAGCACCCAAAAAGAGGGCCGGGGAAAGAGTGGGTGGGTTTTTCTTCTGAGGTCGGGTAGAGCCGGGAAGAAGAGCCAAGCGACCGAGGAGACCTCCTCGTCCTCCTCCTCTTTTTTTCCTCTCTGTTTCCGGGATCTCTCATGGGAGGTTTGAGGAGGAGGGAGACGTGGCTTCCCCTTTTTGTGGGAGCAATTATCACGCCAAAAATGCCCCAATAACATTTCTGCATTCTTTCTTTGGGACCCTTCGTGTGATTCCTAGAACCCAGGAGAAAAAAGGAGGACAAAGAAGTTAGCGGGGAGGAAGGGGCTCTTGGTTTTCTTGCTTGCCAGGCACGCGCCTCTCCTCCGTCCTCCTCCTCCTCCTCGATCCCCCTCCCCCTTTTTCGTCTCCGTCTGTCTTTCTGTCCAAAAGAGCGCCGGGCGCCTCCCTCCCCCTGGCGCCATCGGCAGGGCAGGGCGGAGACCCCTAAAGACAAAAAGCTGTTAGGAGAGGACTTAGGACTCTTTGGACCTGAGTGAGCAGGAGAGGGGCAAGGGGGTTCCTTGGTCCTAAAGCGACACCCTAACCTCCATCCACACCGGTAGCCAGCGACGTCAGCTAGGAGAGAAAAGTGGGCGTGGGAGGGGGGGGGGAGGTGCGCCGCCCAACACAGTTGTACATACTCCCCTATCCTTTGCGCCGGCACCTTTCGCGCCGGAGCGGTCGCGCAGCCCGTGGGAGGATCGAGGAGAGGGTCAGAACAACCTCTTACAGGGCTAGATAGCGTCGGAGGCGTACTTACCTACTGTACCATGCAGTACAGAGAGATATGTGGTTCCCTCGCTTCGTCCCCGGGGACAAAACGCTGGAAGAGGGGGCGGAAACATTCATCGGGTGGTTGCCCATTTCTCGAGAGAGCAGAAGAGCACGGAAGCATCTTCCCCAAAAATGTGGTATTAGGCCTCCCTAGTTTGTGCTACTAAGTATATTGTTCACAAAAGACCAGCAGTAGTTCAACCTACAAGCTACAGTACGTAGTTGTTTTCCCCAAAGACGTTTTAATAGAAAGTTCTTTTTCACCGCAATCCCCGTAAAGACAAAGTTGTTTTGTACCCAACAGTGGAGGGAAAACTTTTCGTACTCTTGCCCCATTTATCGATACATGTATCATGTCATGACCCCTTTCTCCCCCCAATTCTGCGGCTCTCCTCCTCCTCGTTGTTTTTCCGCTCTCCTCCTCGCTCCCCCACATGCCCACCCAAGCAAGCAAGCAAGCGAGCACCTATCCTTCCTCCTCCCTCCCCTCTCTCTCACCTCGTTGTTTCCCTCCCTCGATCCCCCTCCTCCCTCCCCTCGGAGCTCTCTCTCGACCGACCGACCGCGGTGGCGGCGGCGGCTTCCGAAGCGGCCTCACTCTCCTATACTAGTAGTACATAGCGAGCGAAGCGGAGGAGGAGGAGGAGGCGAAGAAGCGACCCCCGGGGCCTGGGGAAGGAGGGAAGGATAAAACGAGGGGGGGGGGGGAGGTCGAGGGAGGGAGGCCCAGCTATGTTGTACTTACTTAGTCTCCTCCTCCTTCCCCTTCTCCCCTGCGGCCTCCTCTCTCTTCCCTCCCTCCCCCCACCTCTCTCACCTGGCTGTACATTTCTGGGACGTGGGCAGTTTCCGATATGGATAATAGTGCCCAAGTATATTGAATACAATAACCGCATCGATGCTTACTCTTTTAAGGATCACAAAAATACCTACTGCCTCAATTGACGCTTTTTTCAAAACCAAGTCGATCGTGGCATTTACCACTGAGCATATCTGGAACGAGAGGCAGAGGCCCACCCTCCCTTAAATAGTGAGTGAAATCTAGTTTTCCTCCTCCCCCTTAGTTGGGTCTTGCCGCTCCCCAACTTCTTCCTCCTCGCCCCCCTTGCTTGACCATTCAAGTCTCCCCCAAAATATCGTTTCTGGTGTAGGCAGCGGATATGGGCTACCCATTGTACTGTTCCAACAATCCAAAGCGATGCTATTGGACGTGTAGTATGAGTACCTCCAAACATCCAAAGGGTGCTTGGCTTGCGAGTCAGACAACGTTGCCACCAGCCATTGAGGAGGGGGAGGAAGAGAAGGAATCTTCATTTTCCCCCTTCCTCCTTCCCCGGTTATTCGAGGGGGGCTTGCTGTTGTGGCCCGGTCCTCCTCCTCCTCCGGTTCTTGTCTTTGCCTTCCTCCCTGTGTCAGTCAGACTCCGGGGCGAACGGGGGGAAGCACAACACGAGAGAGAGAGAGAGAGATTGCACCGTTAGAAGACGGTCTTCGTTCGTCTGTTTGGACGACGACGACGACGTCGACGGACGGACGGTCTTGGCCGCCTTTGCCTGTGCGAACGGCTACCCTCCCTCCCTCATCTGCGCTTCGCTCTGCGCACGGAGGGGGGAGACGGACGGACGGACGGAGCGCTCCCCCCTCCTTCACGTGTAAGAGTAGTGGAGGTAGTGGTACTAGAAGAGAGGAAAAGAGAAATCTCTCCTCCTCCTCTTCCCTGAGTCAGTCACTCCTCAGTTCGCCCGGTGAGGCCGATACGCGAACAGGTCGTCGATCCCTTCTCCCTCTCCCTCTCTACCAAGCCGAAACCAAACCGCATTCCGCCACTTTCACCTCCTCGCCTGAGCTGGCTTTTTTGGCGTGGGAAGCGGACGAGGCTCAGTCTGGCTTGGAATAAGGAGAAGAAGAAGTTTTTTGTGTGTGCAGCCAGTGTGTGCGAACGGAGACGGAGAATTTTTCCCCAGGAGGATATTCTACCGCTTTCGTTTCGCGGCAAGTGCGGAGATTTCTCTGATCCTTCCTGTATCTCTGTGTGCGTCGTTGTGATTGATACCGCGGCGCGGATCGTGTATCATCGTAAACAGCCCTGCTAATAACCCCTCCTTCACTTCTCCGCGGGATAGCAGCGTTTGTTATCAGTGTGCGATTGTTAGTGTACTGTGTGTACCCGCGACTCTTGCAGAGGGTGATTGAACGCAAGAATATTTTTCTCGCTGCGCGCAAGGGCGGCTTTTTCGTCCAACAACACCTACAAACCCTCTCATTGAGCCGCTGTCCTGGAAATTCCTAGGGGAGACAAAATAAGAAAACTCACTTCGGAATGCTCCTGTGTTGTTGAGTTTGGCCACATATTAGTCGAACAACTGTTATCAAAAAATCATCATGACGGACAAGGCTTCATCTCACGCTCGCCAGCAGCAGCAACAACAGCAGCAGCAACAGCAGCAGCAACACTTGCCTAGAGGTCCTTCGACAGACTCGCCCACTCCTTCTCCGGCAGCGTCCCCATCTTCTTCGCCCACCTCCTTGCCCAAGGATGGCGTGGCAAGATGTCCCATCCTCAGACAGCAGCAGCTACAGCAGCAGCTTCATCGCCAGCAACAGCAACAGCAGCTACAACAGCCTCAGCTCCCTCCCGTCCAGTCTCGGTTAGCGCCTCCCCCACCTTCGGCGACGGCGACGTCTTCCGCCGCGGCCGCCGCGGCCGCCGCCCCCGAGCCCATCACCGTCACTGTGGCCCCCTTCACGGGCGGGCCATTCTCGGTGCGGGTGAGCAGGGCGGATTCGGTCGAGGAGCTCAAGAAGGCCGTGGCAAAGAAGCTAAAGGTCCTCAAGGACAGAATCTGCCTTCTATACAGGGAAAGGTGGGTTATATTTCCGTTTAAAGAAGTGTTCAGGATAAATATGTATTTGGTGTTTTGCCTTTTCCCCGATCGTGCGAAACCAAAGAGTCCTAAATCGAGGCTCTCTCCTTAATCTCCACTTCCCCTCTCTGCAAACACACGAAAAGTTCTCTTTTCCTCCACCGGCGACGACCTCATTCCCCCCCTCCCCTTTTTTCGGCTCCTCTCTCTTTCTCTCTTTCCTCCTTTTTCCTTGGCATTCCTCATCTCCACACGAAAGCGAAAAGGAAGACTCCTTCCCCCTCCTTCCCCTCCCCCTCAGTTGCTGCATGCGAAAGAGGGAGGGAAAGTAACAGAGTTTCTTTTTCTTCCCTCCCTCTCCTCCCCCTCTTATTTCTTTCCCCTCCCACCCATTCAAAAGCAAAGCCCCCCAACTCCCCCCGTGCATTAAGAGCAGGAGTCTCTGTCGAGGGGGGGAAGACGAGGAGGGTAGAGTGTAAATCAAGGTGGCCACAGCCTGCCGCTACTGCAGCCGCCGGTCGCAAAGGAGAAGTTATTTCTCTCCATAAAATCCCTGTACCTTCTTCCCAGCCTCTCCTTTTTTTCTTTTCTTCCTTTTCTCCCCCCGCATCGTCTGTGGCAACATTCCCTTATTGTCGCTCGCGGTCCCTCTGTTGGCCAGCTCAGCTCAGCTAGGAAACTGACAGGGAAGGGGAGGGAAGGAAGAGGCCCTTCTGTTCCTTTCTCGCCGCCTCTTTGGGGAAAAAGGGGGGAGGGGGACTAATCCGATTTGGCGAGATGGGGTTAAACCCTCACCTCGACGGTCCGTCGCCTAGGAAAAAACCGAAATGGGGGTAGGAAGGTACGGAGAAGTTCCAAAGAGAAATGAAGGATGGTTCAAGAAAAGATAGAACCTGGAATTTGTTCCCCCTTTTTTGATAATTCTTTTTCTCCCTCCAGCTCCTCCGACAGCAGAGGGTGTCTCTAGACCGGCGGGGTAAAAAAGTAGGCGCCACATGCCGCCCGCTTCCGAGATACAAAGAGGGGGGGGGGAAAGCAAAAAGAAGGGGGAGGCATCATTTTGCAACATCCGTCCCCCCTCATCCCCAAGATGGTGTCCGCCCTTGTGCCGTGGGGTGGGTGGGGGAGGGCGGAAAGACTAAACGGGACGGTCGCTCTCGGGACGAGCGCCATCAATCTCAACCCTCCCTATCCCTACTCACACTCTCGTCCTCTTCTTATCTTTACAGGCAACTCTCCGAGGGAACCCTGGAGGACAACTTCCTGGTGGACGGGAGCAGGATAACGCTCCTCCCGAGGGCCGAAACCGGACTCCTGGTAAGGACACAACGACGCACCTTTTCTCCTGCTAATTTTTTCGTCGGAAAACTAGGGGCAAATATGAGGCACCCTTTCCGAACCCATCTACCACTGCTTGGGTTTTGGGTTTTTATGTGGGAAGAAACAAGCTGCGCTTCGCGTTAAGGCTTTCGCGTGGGATGACTGGATGAGGAGGGAAAGGAGGGAAGGAGAGAGGTTGAATCCTCGTTTATGCAACACGGTTGTACGAAACGAGAGGGAGAAAGCTGGGGGCGGAGGGAAATAGGATGTCTTTTTATGGGGAAACGAGGGGAGGATATCTTCTTTTCTCTAACATCTCTCTCTTGTGTTCCGGGGCGACGAAGAGGGGAAAACAAGAAATCCATCAAGTAAGGAGAAAAGAGAACCTCATCTCTCTCCTCTCCCTCTCTTTGCGTGCGTGAGAGAAAGAGAGGGGGATGAGAGAGGGGGGGAGTACATGGGATGGGGGATTTCTTCCTTTCTTTCTCTCGCCGTCTGTTGATGGGAACGGAAAAGCAGAACGAGGAAGGGAGAAGGAGGAAAGAGAGTTTTGGAAGAGGGAAGAAGAGGTCATTGCCGAAAGAGGGGGGAAGGAGGGGGGGAAGGGGCTAATGGCTGTGGTCTGTCGGACGGACGTTCGTTCGAGCTCTTTGAGGACGGGAGAGCATCACTTCACAAGTCCGCCCGCGACCCTTCTTCCTCTCTGCCACTCTCCTTGTTGCAAAACATTAGGGAGCGTGAAGGGCGGGAACTTTTGGGTCCGTTTCCCCAACAAACCCGGCTCCTTTTTACCACTGTCTTCTCATCCCCCCTTTTGTTCGGGCGGGATCGAGAGTTTCTCACCGCCGTAAAAAGGTCAAAGGACCAAAAACCTCAGTCTCCGTCGTCCGTCCGTCCGTCCACTGCATGGGAATCCCTCTCAGACAACGGCCGCCGAGCGGCGGGACGGGAGGAAAAATGTGCCTTTGATGGAAGAGAGGCAAACCCACGTACTTCAGAGGGCGGATTCTTGCTCGTTCCACTCTTACGTAACTGTGATTAAGTCGCTTTTGAGCCGCTGCGTGGTGTATTGTCAGCGAATGTAGGTACCGGTGTGATGGCCAAGCGAAAGAAGAAGGGTGGGTGTGTCGGGCGCCGCATAGGTAGGTAGCCGATGTGCGGTGGTTGCAGTTGTCCGGGATAGGAACGGAGGGAGGGGCGGGGGCCACCAATGGAGCCACCAAACCGTGGCTTTGCCTGGACTCATTATTCGTTTGTCGAGGGAGAGATACCCTCCCCCGTGTGAACTAAACACAGGATTCCCGAGGACAATGCTAATGCACTCTCCCTCAGTCCCTCTCCTCTTTCCGTTGTGTCGAACGCGCGCAAATGGGTTTTCGCCGCCGCCAGAAAACGCCGCTCATGCCATGGAAGCGACTCTCCCTTTGCTGGATGTTTGGCTTGGCTTGGGTTTTTCGTCACCCGCTTCCTCCTTCTCCCGCTGCTCTCCTTCGGAAGAAACGGGAAGAGGGACAGAAAAGATTGGCTGAGTGTGCAGGAATTGTTAAAGAATTCCCCAATTTTTTTTAGCAAATTGGTTGCTGAACGTTAATTCCTAATGAGGTTCAAGAATGGAGCAGTTTTTAGTTTCTAGTTTTTTTCTGGTGAATGTCTCCCCTCGGGGTCGGTTTTGTTCGTTCGGTTTTTTCCTCCTGTTCCTGCCGGAGATTGATGGGAGCATTGGCCTTCGGCTTCAAGTCTTCACAGGACAGACAGACACACAAGTTGGCGAGCGGGAGGGGAAGGGAGGGGGGGACAAGAAATTTACCGAAATTGGAAAAGAGAGTGTAGGAGACATAATTCTCCTCTTCTCTCTCCTCTGTTCAACGAACCCTTCCAACTTGGCATGCATTGTCGCCCGGCGCCGTCGGTATTGCTGCACCGGCCGATTCAAGAGAAGAGGGAATCAGGTGAGTGACCATTCCATTCCCCCCTCCTCCTTTTCGGATCTATTCAACCCTCTCTCCCCCTGTTGCCGTTGGCTACGTATATTCCAGTCGCTCGCCTTCGGGCGAAGGCGGTCAGTTCAGACTCAAAAGGAGGTGAAAAGGAGAGAGAGAGAGAAAGAGTTTTGTTTGGGAAGTCAAAAAGTGGTTGGCGCGTTGGTTCAGAAAGAGGTTGATGGTTCTAGCCGGACTTTCACTTGTTTTTGGCGTTGCTCCCTGTTGTTGATCGATGGTTCAGGTGGCAAAGAGGACCGATCACAGACTTTTGGGTGACTTCGAGATATATCTTATCTCTCCACGGTTGGGGATTGAGGAAAGCGGGGAAAATTTACCTTTGAGATTTCGGTGGCTCTTTTCTCAGGCTGGAGGAAGACGCCAAGCCAAAAGCCACCCTATCTAGCCAGGACTTCTGTTGAACAGCCAGCAACGACCCTCCCTCCTTTCACCCTATAACAGGTCGTTCAACCGATTGAGTCCCCCCAACCCCGCCCGAAAGAGCCACCCCGAAAGAGGGACGGCTTCTCCTCCTCATTTCTTCTTCTCACTCCGTGGCAGCTCGTGTAACCCAACCGCAATGATGGCGGCGGCCAGTCCGTTGGTCTCATTTTCTGGGACTGAAACCGACTCTCCTCATTCTCTGCACCCCGTCCATTCCTTGGTTATCTCCTCCCTCCCTCCTCCTTTCTCTCAGTTGGAAGCCGGCCGCCCCCGAGTTATTATTATCCGTTTTTCGACCGACGTTGGTGGTTGAAGGTTTTTGGCCGTGCGCAGGGGTCGTCTTTCGTCTCCTCTTTCTCTCCATCTACCTGCTTGTGGGATCGGTGTGGATGTATTCCTCCTCCTCCTCCGGAGTACCGCCGGCATTCGCCCAGGTACCCACTGTCCTCTTTGCTCTTCCGATCTCCCTCGCCCTCCGGCAAAGGAAATCCATAACAACGGGGCCAAAATATCATCGGTCGCCCCCTCGGAAAAAAGGAGAGGATGGGAAAAAAGGTGCTCTTCTCTTCTCTATCCTCGCCCGAACTGTCACAATTCGTCATGATTCCGCCGCCCGCCCAGGAAAGGAAGGGAAGCGCCACCAAACACAAACTCTCGAAAAAGCCAACCCACCCAGCTCGCCCTCCGCCGGACCTTTTGATACGAAATCAAAAGCCATTACCGGAGTGGCAGCAATGCAGCAATGGAGGGGGAGAAAAGGGGGGGGGGAGACGAAATGGCATACGGATGAAAGGAGGATTGAAGGCAAAGGGAGGAGGAGGAGGAGGGCTTTTTGCGAAAAGCCGTTTGTGAAATGCCAGACAGGATCGGGATTCCCTCCACCTTCGGAGAACGAGGAGCCACCTACTAAAAAAACCCTTCTACCGCCCCGCCTGTAATGAGGCAGATGAAGGGTCTCTCGTACTCAATCTCGACTGTTGGGTGTGACTCTTTTGTACCAACGTACTCTGTGCGACCGACTCAAGCGGTGGGGATTTTCTCTCTTTGCCCGGCACCGACGGGGCAGCAGAATTATTAAATGCAGGGAGGGGGAGCGCTTATGGAAGCTTTTGCTGGGATCGAGGGGAAAAAAGAAAGGAGGGGAGGGGATAAGCGCGGAGGATTCACTATTTTTTGTAGCATGTCCACCGCCGCCGCCTCCCCCTCCCTTTTTCCCATAGCCCGGGGGGAGCGCCTCTCTCTTGCTCTCTCTCTCTCTCCCTCTTTCTCCTCTGTCGCCGCCGCCGCCTGTTGGTGACATGAACGAACGGTTGGGAAAGGAGAAGAGGAGTGTTTTTTGCGCCCATCGCCTAACTCGCCCAAAAAGGGGATCTTACCCAAGGGGAGGGAAAAGGGAAAAAAGTCGAAGGCAGAGCGGCGACGGTTGGGGAGGGAGGAACCGTTTTTGGGCTGTGGAAAAAAAAGCCGTCTGCCTGCTTGCCTGCATTGCAGTTGCTCAGAGGTGACGGCAGTTGGTAGCACAGCCGTTTTTATGGCGATGTCCCACCCGCCCTCTTTTATCACTCCCCAATAATCCTCGCCAAGCTAATTCCGATGTGATAAGAAGCCCCTCCCGCCTCAGTACTAGGAGTTATCGTCTTTCCTTATTTATTTCATTATTCGGCGACGGGAAAAAAGTTGTTGATCATTCTTCGTCGCCACTCGCTCCTCTGAACTCAGTGGCATTTTGGCCGCCTTCGCCTTCGTCGACGGCGGCCGCGCGGACTGTGATGATCATTTTTTACACCGTCGTCAGTTGCATTCCTGCTCGTCATTAGTCAACTAGAAAGAGGGGGAGGGCAAATGCAGTGACGAAAAAAGAAGAAGAAGAGGGATGGGGGAAAACGGAGCGAGTGGATTTGCTGCCCAATTATCCTCAGAATGGCAACGGAAAGAGACAAACACGGCAGGATGATTAAATTGGTTTGCAGCG
>JAAUXU010084674.1_pt1 | contig 16472 bp, 14 predicted proteins | sample 7278151 | NCBI WGS metagenome assembly JAAUXU01 (sample SAMN14350113, study PRJNA611818) | marine sediment metagenome | isolation source: surface marine sediment (1.8m) | place: French Polynesia: Moorea | collected 2018-08 | reverse complement strand
TCACCATCACCTCGAGCTCTTCCTCCTCCTCTTTCAGCAGCACCACCAGCTCCAGGATCTGCTCCTCCTCCACCAGCACCACGAGCCCCAGGACCTGATCCTCCTTCACCAGCACCACCAGCCCCAGGACCTGCTCCTCCTTCACCATCGTCTCGAACTCCCCCACCTCCTCCCCCTCCACCAGCACCACAAAGCTCCTCCTACGTGCGATGAAACCGTTTTCACCTTTTCCGCCCCTGCTGCCGTTGCTGCCGCTGGTAGAGGAGACCCGTTTGAGCGAGCTCAGTCAGCCCCGCAGTCGTTTCGTTCGCCCGCCTTTTCCAGCATGATGACATTCACTTAATTCCCACTTGTCGGAAGAGGAAGACGCTTTTTTTGCCGCCAAAAAAGTGCAGCTGCAGCGATCGACGTCGATTGCGAAACCATAAGAACCTCTGCTAATTCGCTGGATGAACTAAAACCAATGAATAAACTGGCCTGAGGAATGCAGGAAGAGTCATGATTAGCCCTAAAAAGGAATTTGCATTCCCGCCTCAGACTTGCCATAAACCGTGGTTAAGAAAAAAAAACAGATGTGGCTTGTTTCTTTTTCCCGCCTTTTGAGCCTTTTTCAAGGGTGGTGTGTAAAAAATTGGAAGGGGGGAGGAGACGAGAGGGGTACAACGGGCGTCTCCCAACGCTCTGGTTGCCCAACAAAGGACGTGTGTGGATCCCGCGAGTCCAGAGATGCACTTCATCATGGGCCGATTACCGGCTTATTGTGCAGGGCAATTTGCCAAGCGTGCCACATCCACGGAGTCTTCGGGATGGGTCACGTGGAACAGGAACAATTTCCCCGGGGGTTTCTGTGGCCACTTTGCCGTCCACGCACGGACAGTGCAGTACTCGATTTGTCTACTTGCTTTTGTGTTTCTTCAGTTTGTTCCACACAAACTGAAAAGGTTCTGGCGACGCCTTCAAGGGTTGCGAGAAGGACCCGTTCAAGTTCATGGATGACAAGACATTCCCGCAGAGGCTCTTTTGTGGCCGTGGCACAACAAGTCTCAGCTGGGACTGCTTTTTTTGGACATGATCATCACCGATCTGAACAAACAACACGTACCTAAGAGGTAGGTTGACGACCAAAAGCGACAACCTTTATCTGGCCTACGTAGGCTTCAGTTTAATAATCCAAGGCTGTAAAGTTAAAAGCATGTGGGGGAGGAACGATGTGTGTTGATGTGTGAAACGTGCACGTGCACTGAACAGACAAGGCCGAAATTTAAGCGTCTTTTCTGGCAGTGAACGAACTTTGATTCGCTTATAACTGCTTGGATATCAACTTATGACGCTAACATTGACAGTTACGAGAGTCATTTCAGCACCATCGGCTCTACATACGCAGTATGAGTGTTCATGTGTCATACACATGTCTGTGTGGAGGAGAAAGGTTGTATCAATCTGTTGAAGTTTTCCATCCACGTTGTGTGTCCACCGCCCCGATGATGACGGAGGGCATGTCCAGGTTGGACGTTGTCATGAGGTCTCCAGGTAGTCCAGAGCACTTCAGATCCAAAGCGTTCCCAGACCGAGAGGCTTTTCTTTCTTACCATCCTCAACCTCTTTCTTTGGGCACCCGTGGTTGTTGCAAAAATGACGTTGTTTTTGGCGAAAACTGACGCAAGAGCTTTTTAAACTGATCGTGTCATTCCTTCCTTTGCCACCTTTGACGGCAAGCAGTGTGTGACTTGGAAAATTTTTCACACGCCAAAACTGCAAAGAGACCGCGAATTGAAAAATTGTTGCAGTTTTTTTGACAAGGGGGAAAACAAGTCCTTCTCTCGATTTCACGCGCGCGCTGGCGGGTAAATGTTATACGTATAATAAGTATTTACTGGGCTATAGCATTTTTTTAAAATCTGCTCCTGCCTGCGTGCTTTATTTCCATATTGCCAACTGTCTTTGGATCTCCTCCAGTCGAATGGAATGAAGAAGTCGTCATTGTTGGGTCTTCTATTGTCTGGCTGCGCGATTGCTACTAAACACACCTACCCAATCTAATCTATTGGCTACTAAAACTCTTCTTTACAGTTACGCAGTAGTGGAGTACATAGAAAGGTTCGTGGAAAGGTTCGTAAGAGAGAGGGGTCAAAAAGATTAGTTCTCCACAGTTGACTACGTCTTCTTCATTTGTCATTAAGGAACTCCGACGTGCTCCGAGATTTTTGTTTCTTGTTCTGGGCTAATATATACATATACGTGTAGACTTGACATGAATGTTGAGCATACATGCAAAATACGGATGAAGCCACTCGCCAACATGGCGCTCTCCGGCACGACGCGGACGGCATCCACCGTGTAGACAGTGCAAGATTGCGAGTTGGCAGAGAGGAAGTGGTAATAGGGAGTCTTAATGAAGTTGAACATGGGTAGTAGCATCACCATCAATCGCTTGAGAAATGCCAGTACAAAATACGCACACTTTTCACTGTCTTCACACGCACCAGACAGCGCGGAATTAGCATGTCAGTGTGGCAGGCAGGAAGATGGTAGTAAGAAGAGCTGCCACTCCTGCTCAACCTCAATGGCCTCGCTGCTCTCACCAGTTGCAGTGACTTCAAGGCTTTGTTCCTCATGTTGTTTGGAAGCAAAACTGGGATGGATCCAGGCTTAGATTTGAAGCTCTGAAGATTTGGGGTGTCGAAAAGTGCTCACAAAGACCCCCCCCCCCCCAAAAAAAGCCCCTCTGCGCTCAAAAAGTGCTGTACCGACTGAATGAGCACCCGGTATGTACGTCTGACACAGTTACTGGCTTCTCGTCAGTTTTGGCATTACCAAGTCACATCAGCTCCTCTTCCAAGTTCACTGCTCTACCAAACCGTCATCTCTCCTGCGAAAGTTCAGTCTTTCTTGTGACATCTCTCTTTTCTGGAGTCACGTGTGACCTGTCTTTGACCCTGCCCGTGCTGTTGACCTTTCCCCTGGCTCCCTCCAGGTGGTCCAAACCACCATTTTTCTACTTTTCACCACTCACACTGTAGCTACTTTCAACATCTCCACTTGTACAAGAGCCTGGAAATGAGGTCAGCATCCAAGTGTCCATATTCATTGTGCAACTTCTCTGCACTCTCAATACAGCGAGTAGCTTCATCCACAAATCTCTCCAAGCAGACAGAGAGAGGAAAAAAAACCTCACTGAGAAGTCCATATTACAAGTGTACAGAAGAATCTCTGGATGCCTGCAAGCTCCCCAAGTCGGTGATTCACACGTGTGAATTATGCACGTTGTCGCGTCGGCAAATCTGGAACCTTTCCGCAAGATAAAATGCTCACACTTAAGCAAGTCATAGAGTTATGACAGTGTAATTTTGCATAATAACTCATTGGATAGAAAATTACTCAATACGGCACAGCCTCCCCGGCTGCAGTCAAGTTCCTGCCCTGTACCGTCTTCAGCACTTTTCTCTGCACCACAGTCTGCGCATACGAGAAGTTGACACGATCATGTGGTTATAGTAGGAGGTAAATGTGGCCCAGGGGCAGAGAAGAAGCAAAAAAGAAAGAAGAAGAATGTAACTGTACCACCATCTTCTTCAGTTGTGCGTGCGCGCGTGTGAAAAAGGCGCACGCAGGTATAGAGAGAGGAGGGGGGGTTGGTATATCCACATATGTATGTTGTACTCCGTCGATCGACTGCGCAGCTGCATTCAACTGTAGCAGCAGCCGTTTTCTCTACGTGTGTGTGTGTGTGTGTGTGTGTGTGTGTGTGCGCGCGCGCGTGTGTTGCACTCTCTTTTCAACCTGTCTGTTACCTTACAGATTCTTGTCTGCTCACGCTCACAAACACGCACGCAGAAGGCATGATTATGTTGTGTAGGAAAGTTACTTTGCCTTTCAAAGTACAGTTGGCTTTTCATGTTGTACGTTGGCGGTGAGGTCACGCCTGTTGCCGGGCGGGATGTCGGTGGCTGGCGGGCTGGCCCACCACGCGGGCTACGGGTACACGGACTACGTGCACTGCTACTTACATGTGCACTTAGACTGCAGATTGGGCATCCCGTGTGCATGGATGCAGACTACAAGGTAAATGAAACGCTCCGTGCGTGCGTACTCATGGAGCGAGCAGAGGTCTGAGAGCCACCAACATCTCAGAGGAGATTGGCAATGTTCTCTTCTTTCCACCTCCAAAGTGAGTGTTGCAAATCGCCTCAGTCCACGTCTACCTCGTATTATTGCGAGTCAAAGTGTTCTTCTCATTGGGATCCAACCACGAACACCTGAGAAAAGGGGTAATTAGTTGATAAGAAAAAAGTGTTGAGGCCCCCCCCCAAAAAAAGCCCCCTGAAAGTAATGAAGACTCGACCGTCTTTGCAGTACACAAGAGGTTGTTTCCCCCCCCTGACTGGCGCAGAAAACTTCTAGTCTGGTCTCAAATATGTCGGCTCATTGCTTTACTCTCAGGTGTTCAATCATTTCACGGTTGCTTCCTGATGACAGTGCTGAATCTCCAGCTTTATCACAGATCAATCATCGACTCCGTTCGAGACTTCCACATGGGGGCTGCGGCGACTTTCCACCACTTCAGGTGTGACTTTCCACTCGTGATTTTGTGTGGTGAGATCCACGTTGCTCTTCTGCCTGCTTCCCTCCCTCCGCACGGTCCTCAAGTCCTGACACCGGCTGAAGTCGGAGAGTTTCTGTGCAGTCGACTGCTCTTTTCTAATGGCGCTAAATTATGGCCTCACTTTGTAGAAGTTTTCTCTTTCTGGATACGTCACGACCTCTTGAGTTTTCTTCTCTCTCCTTCAGAAGTGATGTGAAAGAGCTTAACCCATTGCTCTTCAGCTGCGCGCTCGCGCGCGCGCGTGTGTGTGTGCGCGTGTAAGCTGGTGCTTGTGTGTGAAGAAACGGGGAGAAACAGTTATGTTGTTGGAAATTGAGGAGGCGCGACCACGACCAGACTCTTCATGAGCTTCTTTGCTCATCTTTTCCTCCTCCTGCCTGAGAAGAGATCATTTGCGAATTCGCCCTCGTATTTTGCACGTGCACTTTTGCAGACAGGAAAGGAGCCCAAACACGGTGTTCTTGATTGGCTACTTCGAGCCAGCCAGAGAACTTTCCATTGTGTACGAGGAGAAGAGGGAGAAAAAAAAATACATTTTCGCATTTCTGCCCGGACTTGATTAAGGATGATTAATTATCATCAGGGGAGATATCTGAGGGCTTTTGGCTTTGCAACAGAGAGAACAGTTCTGACTATGGCTGCGCGCGCACACGCGCAGAGAGAGAAGGAAGAAAAATCGACGACTTTGTAGAAGTTAACGACATCGGAGTCTTGACTGAAGACTGCGTTACCCGAGCAGACCTGGGTCTGGTAGCTGCAGAGGGAGTCCGATGATGGAGCACTGAGGATCATGGTAGCAACAGACCGATGGCAGAGCAATGCTGCACCACCATTTGTATTCTGAGCACGAGGTAGAGGAGGACTTAATAGAACGAATTTGAAATTTCGAATTGTGTGCTCGTTCACCTGCGCCTTAAGTAGAAGAACCAAGACCAGATGAAGTCGGGGCACCAAGTGGAATTTTTTTTTACTTCAAAAGCATCAAAGGTGATCAGAGTTCAATCTGGGTTTACCTCTCGGAAAAAAAAGAAGTCGTTTCTTTTTCTTTTTGTACTCATCGACCTTCGCTGTAGGATTTGGAAGAGATCTGCATCAAATTATGCAAACGAGATTGCTGCAAAAGCGCCACAAGAAAAGCTTCTTCATGGCAGGACGAAAAACTCTCTTAAATTTTGCTAGTTGAGAGGCAGACCAAAACAGTTCTGGAGGAAGTCTTGTGGGGGTTCCAGAAATCATTGGGATTATGAATGGGGTCATGACGAGGTTACAGATCTGCTTCGGAGGGGTGCGGGGGTGGAATGTATGAAAAACAAACCTGAGGCAAGGCAGACTTGAAAATTGTACAATTTGCACAGTTATTCTGCTCTTAAAAACATTAATCTTTTTTGGATGCTCACCACATCCTCGTTGTCACATTTCTCCGTTTCCGCTGAGTGTAAACGAGAGGGTGCGCGACTCCTGAGCTGAGACATACCGTATATGTGGCGCCATCTGTCTCCAGCACCGGGGATGAAAGGACAGCGGGATGGTTTTGGTCCGGGGTGCAGCCTTGGGCCGAACAGCACATCCACCTGGGGACTAAGGCTAGGCCCAGCCGTTGGGCCATTTTTGGACATTGCAACCCGGACAAACCCGGAGGCTGTGCACACAGATTGGGCGCTAAAGCTTCGGCTAGATGCACATTTCTTTTGTTCTGCTGCGCCTGCTGGTCTTTTTCGGCAGCCTTTGTTTCCATCGATTGGAAAAAAAGGCAAGCATAAGAAAAAAGGGCAATGGAGGTTGCGTGATGTCAAAGGCGGTAGCAAGGAAAAACAAAAAAGCAGTCGAAAAAGAAGACCAAAGAAGTGTACGTCTGACCGCAGCTTAAGCGAGTTGTTAGAGATGTACAGAGGTCGATTTGCTTGCTCATTTATTCGGCACAAACATACCTGACAGTCAAATCTAAGTCTCCTCTAATGGTGGATAACAGGCACCAGGGTGGCTTGGGGCAGGCCCCAGGTGCTCTGTGCACTTCTGTGTGATCATGATATGTTTGTACTTGGTCGTATTTTTTTTTCTTTTTTTGTGGATGCGATTTACTACAGGGTCTGCATGACCGGTGACCATACAGAGGGTTGAGGGAGAAAAGGTGCCATTAGCATTGCAAATTAAAGGGACAGGGGAAAAAGGAAAAACTATCGGCAAGGCTCGAGTCCATAATCCGGTTGAAGTGGTTTCGTGTTGCTCATGTCGCTGTGGCAGCTTCTAAAAGATAGAAGTTCCGCGCACGGCCCTGACACTGGTGAGCTGGGCCTCAGCCATCTTTGTGCGCTCCTCAGCCTCTTCCAGCTCCTGCTGTGCCTTCCTGAACTTGGCCAAGTTGAGGGCAGCGATTTCCTCAGCCTCCTCAATTTGCTTCTTGTAGGTCTTGATCTTCTGTTGAAGTTTGGTGGCCAACTCAGACATGCGCTCCTGGTTCTTGCGGTCCTCGTCAGCCTGGAATTGCAACTCCTTGATCTTCCTCTCAGCCTTCTGGTAAGCCTTGTATGTTTCCGATGTCCGAGCCTGCGTGTTGCCCAACTCGACCTCCAGCTCTCTGATTCTGGCCTCCAGCTTGGCCATTGCATTGCGTCCTCCACGGGCAGCCATTTCATTGGCTTCGACCAGCCTCTGGTCCAGTTCACTGATCTGGCTCTCCAGAGCACGCTTGTGCTTCTCTTGGGTATTGGAGTGATCTTGTTCAGCACGCAGCTCATCTGCCAGGCGAGCAGCATCAACCATCGCCTTCTTGGCCTTCTCTTCAGAGTTCTTTGCCTGATGGAGCATGTCGTCAATCTCAGCATGCATTGTGTGAATAGCTGACTCCAGACGACGCTTGTCAGAATTGGCCTTGGAATTAATGGTGGTCATATCGTTGACTGCTGCACGGGCATCTGCAAGCTCCATGTCAGCTTGCTTCTTGCCACGATCAGCAGAGTCGAGAAGAGCACGGGCCTCCTCAAGCTCACCTAGATTTGAAAAAAAAATACCCTGCTAAATAGGCAAGTTGCATGCAGACTAAATCAAGAGGATCACCTTGGAGTGCATTTGCCTTCCGGTCAGCAAGCCCTGCCTTTTCCTCAATCTCCTGCCTCTGTCTGGCCTCTTCCTCATAAGCAGTCTCAGTGTCCCTGAGCTGGCCTTGGTAGCGCTTGATTGCTTTGTGAGCTTCAGCGTTGGCTTTGTTTGCATGGTCTAAGGCAATCTCAAGCTCATTGATGTCAGACTCTAGTTTCTTTTTTATGCGAAGAGCCTCTGTCTTGGCACGGGTCTCAGCTTCCAAGGATGCCTGCATGGAATCCATGGCACGTTGGTGGTTCTTCCTAGAAAATCACAAATCTGGTACATTAGTAGACAGTCCAGTAAACACAATGACACTTTTACGCATCATAAAGTATGATTCTAGCACCTGGTGTTCTCAAACTCCTCTTCCTTCTCCTGGATCTTCCTGTCAATCTCCTGGCGGACTTGGCCAAGCTCCAACTGAGCCCTCAGGACCTTGTTCTCCTCTTGCTCAAGAGCAGCCTCAGCCTCTTCAAGGGCTGCTTGAAGCTCCTCCTTCTCAAGTTCCAGACGACGACGTTGCTTATCAAGCTCATGAATGGAGCGACCTTGGGGAAAAGAAGTTGAAGCTTAGGCGAGGTGCACAGCAGAGACTTTTCCCAGCTATATCTCGGCTCATCTGCTCAAGTGGGCTCTGTTTAAATCTCCCAAGATTCTGACATTGGACACAATAAGCGGGTGCGTGTACAATGAGTCAGAAAAGAATGCAATTTTTCCAGGGGTTTTGTCTCAATGGTATCGGTCAGCGATCAGTTGTACAAGTGTACGCTTCTTGAATTGTTTAACGTCGTATTAGGTAATAATAATGACAATAAGTCGCATTGTATGAGACCCACTTATTCATTTCTTTGTCTCATAGGTTTTATAGTTTGAAAACTATACACTTTTGTAAAAAAAAACCACCCCAGTTGTTACTTATCGGTGACTTTTTCGGTAGTGTGTAGCTATGAGTGACTCCTTTTGAATTAAGTCCCTGCTCTGAGCAAATATGTTGATACCTACCTCCATCTCCGAGTTGGTCGAGCAGATCCTTGATTTCATCGGCCAAGTTCTTGTTCTCTCTCTTGACCACATCCAGCTGCTCGACAGTCTCGTCCCAGGCAGCTCTCAGGCGGAAGAGCTCACTGTTGTAATTGCGACATTCCTTCTGGCTGGCCTCCAACTCCGCGGAAAGATCATCCACTTTAGCCTTCCATTCTCCCACCACCTATAAGAAATTAAGGGTCATTTACCTGCAGTTATATCTCTAAACTTAACCTTACCTTGTCGAAATTTCTAGCCCTCTTCTCAGAGATGACTGCTGCAGCGTGGACACGCTCATACTCCAACTGGAGATCCTCAAGCTCAGTCTCCAACCTGTGCTTGGTCTTTTCTGTGCTTACCACCTTTTGGTTCAGTGACTCAATGGTCTCCTCAGCCTCAGCAAGACGTGCATGCAGCTTGCCCTTGCATCCCTCAAGCTCATCAATGCGCCCGAGACCCTCAGTCTCATACTTGGAGCGCCACAACTGGGCCTCAGCAGAAGCCTTGGATAGAGCTTTGAGCAGATCAGACTTGTGTTCTGACTCCTCTTCAGTGCGTTCACGTAGGCTTTCCAACTCTGCGTTCAGATTTTTGAACTTGCTGAGCAGGGAGGCCCTATCTCGGGCCTCTGCATCAGCCAATCTCTTGGTGTCCTCCAGCTGAGTGGTCAAGGAGATCTTTTGCTTGCTCAGTCCAGCAATCGCATTCTCAGTGTCCTCAATTTGTCTCTGCAAGTCCTGATTTTCAACGTGGAGTTTTTTCTTTGAAGAATCAGCTTCATTTAGAGCACGCGCAAGTTCATCCAGCTTTTGATTGGCTTCCACAATGAGACCTTGAGTTAGCTTTCCATTTTTCTCAATGTTTGCTCTCTCCCTCATAGCCTCGTCCAAGCTTGATCGGACATCTTGCAAATCCCTTTCCATGTTGGCCTTGTCTTTTTCAGCCTTGGCCTTCATCTTATTTATAGAGTCAATTTGCTCTCCCAGCTCAGACATGGTGTTATTGTGCTTCTGACGCAAGGCAGCAAGAGTTCCCTCATGAGCAATGTTGGATTCTTCTAACTCACCCTTAAGCTTCGCTAGCTCAGACTCTCTTTTCTTGTTCAGCTCTATTTGGGTGGCAGTGTTATTGCCGGCATCCTCAAGCTTTTCTCCAAGGTCTTCAATATCTCTGGAGAGAGTAGCACGGTTCTTTTCAGCCTTAGCCCTATTCTGGCGCTCAATGGCTAGCTCTTCATCAAGCTCCTCAAGACGGCTATGAAGTTCCTTAATCTGCTTGTTATACTTGCCTCCAAGAGTCTGTTCATCTTCAATCTTGGCAGCCAGGCTTGACAGCTCCTTCTCCTTGCGCTGAATGGTCTGATTCAACTCATTTTTAACTCTCTCCAAATCAGCCACAGCCTCCTGAGTTAGTTTAAGGTCTCCCTCAACACGTCTCTTCAGCTTCTCAACATCACCCCTTGATTTTTTTTCTCTCTCAAGTGAGTCCTCACATTCATCAAGAGATTGTTCAAGCTTGGCCTTCACTTTATTCAAGTGATTGCATTTGTCATCCATTGCCTGGATATCTTCCTCAACCTTTTGGCGATTTTCTCCTGCTCCTTTCTTCTCCTTTTGCAGTTTACCAATGAGCTCCTCCTGGTGCGCGATCTCCTCTTTTAAAGTACGAATCTGGCTGTCTTTGGTCACCTTGTCTTCCTCGCATTGTTCCAACTGAGCCTCAAGCTCTTTCACCTCACCACGAAGTCTGTCTGCATCCTGGGAAACCTTGCCACCTTGTGCCTCAATTTGAGCCTTTGCATCTTCCTCATTGCGAATACGATTCAAAGTCTCATCGACTTGTTTTTGAAGATCATTTTTCATTGCCTCAATCCGGTTGGTTTTGTCAATGATGTCTTGGACAGCAGATCCACCACTCTGGAGGGCCAAAGTCAACTCTGACTTTTCAGCAGTCAATCTTTCATGTTCTGCAGTGACTTTTTTGCATTCTGCAATTGCTTTGTCAATATTTTTCTCAGCGATGGCAATTTTCTCTTCATACTCTGCCTTATACTGTGCAAATTTGGTACATTTGAGATTCGGCTTAATAGCCAACCAAAGTTGCCACCAAAGCCAAGTCTTGCCGATGTAGTAATTTCTTATTGTACGTTGGCAGCAGTACAAGGCCAATTTTTGATCCTGCATCTTCTTAAAGACCATGCGAGAAGCTTTACCTCTTGCCTGTGATTGAAGCCATGCCAACACCTCACTGATACGATCTTCCCGAAGCTCTTCCATGTAGCCAAGAATGCCAGCTCTGAAGAAAACTTTAGTGTGACCAAGACGATACTTCTCAGGTTCCAGCTTGATTAAATCAAGGACAGCTTTGGCAGCAGCTTTGTCATTCTTAGCTTTAGCCACAGCAGCTGCACCAAGGATGTTGTAACGCTGCTTGAAGTCAGGATAAGTGACTTTGTTAGGGAAGCCTTTGCGGCAGATTGCAATGCCAGCCAGGACACCATTACACTGGTACTGGTGCATGATCAGGCCTGGTTCAATGCCACCGGGTTGCTTGTGTGTATTGGGCACCACACAACGAATGAATGCAGGATCTGTAGCATATAGAGTCTTCATCAAGTCATCCAGTTGGCCCTTGTAGAAAGAAGACACAGTTTTACCGCCACCCTTCTTACGTGACCCTCCAGTGTCTTTCTTAGCCTCAAGAGGCTGACCCGGGTGGTCTTTGAAACATTCAACCAGGAGCTTATTAGAGCCGTTCTTCATGAGTTCAACTATGGTGTCATTGAGAGGATCCTTGTTTTTTTCCAGCCAGCCAGTCAGGTTGTACGAGACTACAGCAGCATAATGAACAACTGCAAAGTGAGCATTGGGATCAGGCTTGGGATTAGGCTTAGCAAAGCATTCAGACTTTCCGAGCAAGTTTTCCATCAGCTTATTGGCAAAGGTTTGATCAGTAGCCTTTGGAAACAAAGACTCTTCTTCAAGGATGGCAAGAAGACCCATGGGCTTCTCAAACATGTCAATGCATTTTTGCAGGTCCATGCCAAAGTCCACATTGGTCCAGTCAATACCTTCTCTGACGTATTCTTCTTGTTCCAGAACAAACATGTGATTGTTGAAAAATTGCTGGAGCTTCTCATTACAGAAGTTGATACAGATCTGCTCAAAGCCATTGTAATCAAAAATCTCGAACCCAGCAATGTCCAAACACCCAATGTACATGACCTTCTTCATTGTTGGGTCAACGAGTGTGTCATTACATTTGTCAACGATGAATCTGAAGACAAGCTCATAGATTTTGCGGCCAATTCCGGCAACAGAGTTGGATGCTTGGGAACATGTCTGACCCTTGGTGACCCACTCAGTGCCAACTTTCAGCTTCGGCTTACAGAAGTACTCAATCATCCACTCAGTATCGATTCCAGCCAGCTCGGCAATCTTGATGGAGTTATCCTCATTCTTAATTTCAGCTTGCTCTTCCTTACCCACCGGTACAAAGTCCTTGCACATGTTACCCATGTGCATGACAATGGCAGTGAGCTTGTATATGTTGTACTTTTCTTCTTCATTGAAGCCTAGAATGTCATAGGCTTCATCTGCAAACATCATGTCCTCCTTGTCATCAATGGATTCCACAGTGACCTTGCCTTGAGAGACCCACCAATAGTCGTGGATGTTGTTGCTCAGGTTGCATTTCTCCTTTAGGTCAGGTACCTGGTCTGACATTATGTTGTAGAAAGAGTGATAACACCTTTCATTGGATGCCTGGAAGGTCAACCTGGACTTTTCAAGCAAGTATACAACCATATCAGCTCCAGACAACTTGCCTCCCTGGTTAAACCAGATACGGATAAATTTACCAAATCTGGAAGAATTGTCATTCCTGACAGTCTTAGCATTTCCCCAGGCCTCCAAGACAGGATTGGTCTGTACGATCTTATCTTCCAAACCAGGCTCACCTTCCTTCTTCTTTCCAGAAGCTCCAATAGACGCAAAGTAGGAGATGACCTTTTTTGTGTTCTCTGTCTTGCCAGCTCCAGATTCACCAGTGATCAGAATTGACTGATTTTTGCCACCATTCATCAATCCTTGGTATGATCCCTCAGCTACTCCGAAGATATGAGGAGGGCACTCATTTCTCCTTTTGCCAATGTAGATATCCATGGTACGCTGAGTGTAGATGGGGAAGCGCTTGTACGGGTTGATGGCAATGCAGAACAGCCCAGAATAAGTGTAGATAAGCTGGTTCTTGTACCTGACGACTGAATTCCACAAGACACAGGCATCATTGAGATAAGTTAAGCTGGCCATGTCGTCGCAGCAGTCAAATTTGGGCGGATTCACCTGACCAACCTGGTCCTTCTTGAAGACTTTTTTCTGGAAACAGTAAATCATAGAAAATGATTTCAAAATGATTTGAAAAATCATAGAATGACAAGAATGCATTTACAGTCGAATCTCGATGTGGCGAAAACATAACTCGACGAGACTGATTTTCCGTGATGATCCAGCTTTTACCACACCTCTACTCCGTTCTGGCTATAACGGAAATTCTATCTATCGATCAACAGCAGGACTGAGTTCGACTTTTCTTGCCTAATGTGTACGTGAGCATGATGTCTCACGTGCGAAAGAGCAAATGGACAGCGAATGCAAGGCTGTGAGGAAATGATGGATACCAGGTACTGTACAAAAAAAAGTTTGCTGTCACTACTCACGTCTCCGCTCTCGAGGATTTTGACGGTGACCTTGTCCCCGTCGGTGGACTCGATGAGGCCCTCGCTGAAGCCTCCGGTCGACTTTTCCGGAACCCAGCAAGACTTCTTGGCATCGTACGGCTTCGCCTTCAGCTTGGCACGCAAGGTGTCCGTCACGATTAGCCATGGATCAGGGTCGGGGTCAGGACCTGTGGTCTTCTTCACGTGGCCGGGCATGATGGGCCTTCAGGGATCTTACAGGAATTCGCTAAGACAAACCTGAGCGAGAACGAGACAAGAACGATTCAGTTTATGCGGCAACTGTAAGCAATTCATAATACTGTTAGTACATGAGTGATCCTTTTTTAAGACAGACCCAGCATAAGGAATCCTCTTCAATCGGATCGCCCTCACCCTGTGTTTTGGTTCAAGTCCCTAACCAGTTGCAATTCTGTAAAAACTCTCCTCCTCCCCCCAGTTTTTGACATCTTTTGCCCTGATCACAACCCCCTAAACCTCGGTCTCCACCGGCGGCTTTACCGAGAGCATCATAGAACAATGTAAACCTTACAAAATGGTCCAATTCTGTACAGCAATATTAAGGAATCTAACTCAATCTGAAAGTTGTGCTATTGCAATGAAAGTTTGAACGTGGAAAGGTTGCAATAACGCGTAACCTCTCATAGGTACGAGAGCCTTGTAGCTGAGGTCACACGAGTTGCAGCAACTGTTAGGACCCTTGCAACTCCCCTCACGTCGTTGCTCACGGCTACAACTTGCGCACGGACTCCGGTGACTTATGAAGGGTTTATTATGGGTAGCGTGACTAAGAAACTCTAACTGTTTACAATTGTGAGAGAAAGTAATGGACAAACTTTCCCAACACTGGCGAGCAGACTGACTTTGCTGTTTTCAGCACAGTAACATCAATCCTCATTTGCAGTCAGCTTTAAAAGTATCACCAATGTGATTAATGTCCAACCTTTAATCCGAATCCATATAAGGATATCACAAAAGGTGCCTGTGATGTTGACTCGCATACACGAATGCAGGAAATGGAAATGAACAGTGAACCAGAACATTTGCCTCAGAAAGAATCCTACCTCATCTGAAAGTTTTACTGTTCAGTTGTTGAGACAGAGACATACTTGATCGTGGTACTTTTATGTGGAGCAATAACGATTTTCCCGAGTCACGCTCCTGATGGCCAGACCGTGAAAAGCTACTGAAGAGGTCACCACCCCAGCTACTGTTGCCGAAAGTGACGATGTTGTCGACTCACCGGATGCCAAAGCTCTGGGCTTGGGCGGCGACGGCGACAGCCCCTTATAAACCCCAACAAAAATAGTCAAGAGGGTGAGGCCTATACGCTATACTGCATACACTAACTATGCACTGCAGTTTGTGACTCATCCGGGGTTATTCTTGTACACACGCACGCATCCACCTGCTCAAATCTCTCGCTCTCCTCGCCCATGAACACACGCGCTCACACATATAAGACAATGCTCTTCTTGGCGACAATTGGGTGGCGGCGACGGCGGCGACGGCGGCGACGGCGGCGACGGCGGCGACGGCCTGGGCGGCGGCGACTCCACTTTATGCGCTCGTAATTCAAAACTTTCTCTCAAATGATGTGTGTGAAGGTGCGTTTACACTAGAACTTCCACATTGTTTTTGTTCGTTGTATGTTGCACGTACAGTGAGTGACGCAAGGGTGGACGCGGGGGAAGAGGGGGGGACGTTGGCGACCACGAGATCGTCCAGGTTGGCTCACACTGCACAAAAGTCCCAGTGGAAACGCTGCTCATGGAGAGAAAGCAGCTACGTATTTTTTTTCCTCGCAGCAACATGAAGCATCATGATGATGTGGCCTGGAGCAAAATTTCATCCTTGCTGCTGACTTTTTTTCAGCTGTTTTTCTTCTTTTCCTTGTGTGTAAAATGTTGTTTTGACAGTCAAAAAAAAGGACGAAAGCCATTTGCATGGAGCAATGATGGAGCTCATTACTGCTTGACTATCTGTTCACAGGAGCCAAAAAACCGCCCACTTTGCACAGTCACAAGCCGCTGTGGACTCACATGTGAGGAACATGTGTATGTAGAAGATTCATCCCACCCCCGCGGGCTGGGGGTGAGGCAGAGGAATGCTCTTCGACCCCCTCCTCCCCTTCCCCCACCCGACAAGTCCATGCACTTCTGCACCTGCACATACAGGTATGAGCATGATGTGTACACGCACGCTGCAGTACTGACAAAGACAGAGAACATACAAAGGCCACGGCTCATTTCACTACATAACGAAAGCCTGCTGAGAAATTAGCTAGGAAAGTCACGAAAGTCATCCAGAACATATTTTATTCTCCTTTTCTGCGAACCGACCTCACGTGTGCAGAGCAGACACGGATAATATTTCCAGCTCGTACCGGGTGTTCCAAAATTAGCCGAGATTCTCGTCTCGTACATCTGAAACGACCTCATGGTCGTGAGGACGCATCAAACCTCGTCAAGAACCTCACGGAGAGTGAGTAGAGAGCTTGGTCTTTTCGAGCCACAGAGCTTGACAACAAGGGCTGTGGCCAACGGTGCTCGTAGAACTCTTCGTGGAAGACTGAGCAAGATCAACAACTGTTTTCTCTGCCCGAACATGACTGAGGCATGCACGAATGGTCACAAAGCTTTTTTTTCACAGTCTTTGAATGACTCACCACAATCCCATGGCGAGTCTGCACTTTTTTCGGCACAGGTTGTATATAATGTTAGGAACGTGTGTGCGAAACAATTGCAACATTCGTTGTATTCATTGCATATTCAAATTTCAATCCTACCGGATTCAGTGAGCCAGAGATATCGCACTCAATAGTCCAGAATGATTGCAAATGGCTAAAAAAATGTTAATTTGTCCACCACAGGAAATGTAAAAATGCCGCGGGTCAGTTACAAATCCTCATGACGTTCACCATGGCTGCACCCTGTACAGGGTGACCTACGGAGATTTGCGGGTCATTCTCAAAACAAATTTGCCAATATCACCTCAGTCCACTCCTGTGCATGAGTGTGTGTGTGTGTG
>JAAUXU010138811.1_pt1 | contig 16487 bp, 20 predicted proteins | sample 7278151 | NCBI WGS metagenome assembly JAAUXU01 (sample SAMN14350113, study PRJNA611818) | marine sediment metagenome | isolation source: surface marine sediment (1.8m) | place: French Polynesia: Moorea | collected 2018-08 | reverse complement strand
GTCCTACTAAGACAGTCAGACCAACAATGTGGACTTGATCAATCTGCAGCTGAATGGGAGCAAATCAAGCAGTAGAGGAAGAAAACGTGTGTTCTGATAGGAAAGAGGTTGGCAGAGGGGACTTGGCCATGATGAGGGAGGAAAGGAAGGAGCCACAAGGAGGGTCCTGATAGCCTTGGTAGAGCAGAGTTCCTCCAAGGGCTAACCTTCCCTCTCTTTATACCCCTTTTCCACTACATAGGGTGTGGAAAGTTGTAACTCCTTCAGTCCTTTGTACCTCTCCCTCCCTTTCTTCCTCCAGTAAAGTAGGAGAGCTCCTTGGCTCGCAATGGAGATGTTTCGAGCCAGGAAATCATCGTGCTCGGGTCGGGTTCCAGTCTGGCCCGAGATGAGACCGGCTCGTGAGCCAGGCCGACCTCCAGACCTTGAGTTCGAGTTGGGTCGAGCCAGTCAAAATAGCCTTCGAGCTCGATCTTGGGCTCGAAGCATCCGTAGCTGGCAGCTTCCCAACTGCACCCGATTCGGGCCTCGGGCATGAGAGCTGCTATTATGCGGAAGATGGGACTTCAAGTACCTGGTGTAGTCAAATCGTTGCCCGTCCAGCGTCAAAAATGCACGGGATGATTCCAGTGGTAAAACTTGACTGGTATAAGCTTATTGCTTTGCTGATATTTGCTTGTTGTTTGCATTTGTATGCAAATGGTAACGCGAGCTTGTGTTGTTTCTCCTGTTCTGGATCGATTGTCACACTGTCATTTTGTTCTCTGGCATCAGCTGAGCTGTCAGTGACGAGAGATCTTTAGAACATTTGCTTACGCACGCACCTCGATGCAGGTGAGATCTTCGCAACTGTCAGATGAAATGTTCGTGTCAAAATTCATTCATGAATTTATGCGTTAAATTTCATCTGACAACGAGTCTGCGCTATCATTTTTGCATTAGGAATTATGCTTCATCTACTGTATTCCATGTCCCGAAATTAGCTTCAGTAACCAAAGATGCATACGGCTTCAAGAACGACAACAGGAGTAAGGATGTTGGAAAATTCAATGAATATGTATATCAAGCGCTTTGTACAGAGCTGGAAACACCGTTTTGTATGTGCAGAACCTTCGAAAACCGTGTTGTTCTTCTTCAAGTTGTACGCATTGCTTGGCTCTAAAGCTAATTTCGGGACATGGGATACGGACCATACGGTGCAGTTCACGCTGTACCTTATGTAGTGTGCATCACTTGAGGGCCTCACAACTCTGTTATTTTTCAGACAAGCATACCAGTGCCTCTCCTTGCACTGTCGACAAATCCTCGCACGCTTTGGGCTGGTGGAACCAAGCAAGAGTGGCAACAGCACGAGCAACAGCTTGGCGGCCACCGACGCAGCGCTGAGCCAGCAACAGCAAGTCCTCGAGCGGTCCATGCAGGAAGTCTCGCTGGCCGGCAACTCGCTGGACTCTGCGGCCACCTCCTTCTTCAGCGCGGGCTCCAACAACTCTCCGGAAATTGATTTGTCTTCGCTGGCCGACAAATTCTCCCTGGGGCTGCCGAAGCCAGCGCCGACGTCGAAGCAGGACTTCTCCAATCCCTCCGGGGGTCTGAAATCGAGAGAACCCGACCCGGGGGATCCCTTGAGTCAGCTGGATCCCCTTTGGACTCTCAAGTGAAGCGGTCCAGAAAGGAGTCTTGCGTCCTTTTTACCCTCCTTTTGCAAATTTGTCTGCACCCGACAACGAAGAAGTAAAGCAGCCAATTTTTATGCTGATGGATTGGACAATAAATGAAAAATGAATCGTTACGTATACATGTATCCATAAACATGCGTGCATTAATGCATATATGAGTGTGCTGATCGCGTGATGGTTGCCTAGCTTGAAATTCGTGCAATGCTGTCGACAAAGAGAGGAAGAAAGCACTCAGATCTCAAGTCTTTCCAGAAAGATGTCGATTCGTCAGAAAGACATCGTTTGATGAGTTGCTCATCTGCTGTGCATTCCTCGCCAAAACCCTTTTTCCTTGGCTTTCATCGCGTGTCCTTCACAACACACTTTGCACTTTGCTTTCTTCATGAACCACACTGTAATGTCCGACATGAAGGAGCAACACATCCTGTTTTGCTCGGTCGTTGCCAAACGAACGTTTGGCAAAGTGGCGAAAGAGACATTTTTGCATTTGTGCACACGAGTTTGTACTTCTGGTCATAACGTGCATGCATTATTGAAGAACTGCCGAATGCCACTTCCTTGTAGGTTGGGGCCTAGGCATGGGCCTAGGCATGGGCCTAGGACTAGCTAGGCATGAGTTTGGGCGTATGCCAAAGTCATAGTGACTTAATAGCTGCACATTGTCAAAACTCGTGCAATTTTCTCAGTGGAAAGTATCTCTTTTTATTATTCCATTAGGTCCTGCGCCTGCTCCACACGCAAGAGACGCCGCATGCGCCCTCCCGCACGTTCGCGCGCACGCTCAAGGCCATTTTGCTAGCAGGACGATAAAAGGCCGGCGTCAGCCCATGTCCACTCAGGTCGCATCCCGGACGTCGTTGGCTTCGAAGCCCCTGACACATTTGCGGGGCGCCCTGGAAACAGCGACAGGTTCATGATCCCCTGCATCTTGTCCGCCAAGTCCGCGTGGAAGGAAGTGCCAAGTGGGGCCTCTCAGTAACATTTCATTCCTCTCCAGGTGCAATTGATCCCCCTTGATGCCCCAGAGCAGCCAGGTCGAGCGATATCGTGGACAGACATCCATACACAGGTGGAACTTGCATAAATGTCCCTGAAAAGGAGAGCTCTCTGGTTGATGGCGGCAAGCTGTCAGCTTCTAACGGCTAAGGGTGAGTGGCTCGTCACAACTTTCAAGCCTCGAGAAGCTAAAGTTCAAGCATATCTGAAGAGCTTGGATCATCACGAATCGTAGTTCCGGACATAGACAACTTACAGCGTCAAATGCCAATGAATGAGTAGCTCTTTTTGCTGCTCTCTGCCTTCAACGACTGCTTGTATAATAATGCGTAGCATAAATAACAGTTATACTCAGTCCCTTCTGAATCTGCCGTCGCTGTCCACTCATTCAGTGCAGTCCGTTAGACAATGCGTGAAAGGTGCCAAGACAAGACTTCTTGGGTCACGAATACAGGTGAGCTCTTAGGCACTCTTTATCGGATGTGCGATTTTTGCGCAGCTTTCAATTATGATGCATATTGTGCTTGATTTTTGGCAAGTGAGCCTGCAACATTGATCTCTCTATATAGATAGGGTTTGAGTGATCCATAGGGTTTTTTTAAAAAAAAATCCCCACGAATCACTCTTTTTTAAAAAAAGAAAATGGCATGGTTTGTTTGTTAATGGGGTCTCTCAAGGGGAATTGGTATCCCAACAAGAGAAAGGAGTAACCCAAGGTTGGGTCTTTTCCTGCCCCAGTTGGTGGCAAACATCTAAGTGCTTAATGGACATTTATGCCTGGCATGGCGAGTCCACCAGTGAACTTAACTTGTTCTGCCCTCCTTTCCATGGCCTTGCCAATGCATTCCACTTTCATGAAACTGACAAGTCTGTACAGGTCAAGAGGTTGTCTATTAAGCTGTTGCCCCCGGACAGTGTCCAGGCACACCCTGGCGAGTGCAGGACACTCACACGCAAGGTGAATAAACTCCTCGCATTCTTCCTGGCAGAATCGGCAGATTTGCTCAGAAACATTACCTTCTATATTATGATGATAATTGAGATAATTATGCCCTGTTATGGCTTGTACAGCCAGGCCAAGGGTCGGACAATCCCGGCAAGCCAGGGCATTGCCCAGGCTACTGGGGTCCTCCAACCAGAACTTGGTCTGGTGACATGTCGAAAGGCAAGTCCACCTCATCTTCCACCTGTCATAAAAGAGGTCCTTTGTTTCTCTTTTGTCTGTGTGGTCTCCCTTAAGTTCACCCCCATCAAGATTTTATCTCCCCAAAGAAGATGACCTCTCAGATGACCGCTGCCAATACTGTCCCAGCTACTCTGGTTCCTGCCCCGGATCCTCAGTACCGCCTGAACTGCTGCACACTGTGCAAACATGTCAAGCAGCATCATATCCAGGATAGCCTCCAGTCCAACTGTGGGAGTTAAACGATGTACGTGTGCCATAGCAGCAAGCAACCCCAACCTTTGAACCCTATCCAAGCCCTTTTTTGTAGTTTGTGGCCTTATTGGCCCAGACTATGGCACTGCAGGTAACCTTGGGGCGTACAATTCCAGTGAGGACCCATCTCGTCAGAAACGGGCTGGGGCCCCACAATTGCCCCATTGAGGTCCTAACACGATATAGGAGGCTAATTGCTTTTTTTTCTTTCTTTGCATGTATTGGAAACCTTTTAAAACACCCAGAAATGTCAATTTCTTGAAATTTTTCGCTATATAAAGTCCAAAATGCCGACCAAAGATTAAGTCTGCTATTCGGAGGGTCCTATTTGACAGAAAAAATGATTAAATTGAGACTCCTTGGACCAGCACCCGCCGCTCCAAAAGTTCTCCTCTCCGGGCTGCGTTTGCAACACCATTTGCAGCCCTTACTGGGGAGTGAAACAAGTACTTGGAGATCAATGCTGCATGTACAGTTGCGTCAAATCACCCTATTGTCTGCTCATAGCTGGTAAAAACGAGCTACGTCAATGCCGTCGTGACAGTCACGTGACATAGTCAATAACAATGGCGTGACTGCTGACGAGGTAGGATAAAGACCTGCAGTCATGCAAGGACACGAATGCTGCAGAGACTCTGATCAGGTGACACTATTTCATGACCTCGTAGGAGTCACTGGACGAACATTTCACTGGTCCAACACAGTCTGACTCAACTCAGCTGGACTCATTTTGTCAGAGAGCTGAAGCGCCTCAGCTTATGACGCTACTCAAGTCCAGGCTGAGGAGCAGCCAGAATCGACAGAGAAGGACTGCGCTAGCTCATGTATCACTAATGTTTGAGGCTGAAATATGGATGAATTATCTATGGACTGCGGTGAACCATGGCGTCGCTATCGTCGTGTTAATTTTACCGCTCCTGGCATAGCTGTGGTGTGGCCCGAGGTGTCTGGTGTGGCCTCCAGAAACAAGTCCAGCATGGGCGGCAAGCACATGATCGTGGCGGCCGAGACGTGGCAGCCCTGGTTCGCCATAGACGAGCAGCCGGATGGATCGTTGTCCTACAGGCACAGTGTTTTCTCCATTCCCTCCTTATTGCGTCACCGCTACTGGATCACTTTTCAGCGGAATCATGCTTGACGTATTGCTGTACCTGTCCACCTCCATCAACTTCACGTACACGTTGGTTCGGCCGCCTGACGGCAAGTGGGGCGTGGGGGACGCCAACGGCAACTGGAACGGCATGCTGGGAATGATCAAGCGGAGAGAGGTGTGCCAGGCGTCGCTGTTCATCTCCACCATGACGCTGTGCGCTTGTTCTTTCCAGGTCGATTTTGCTCTCGGTCCCTTCGGCATCATCTACGAGCGCGAGAAAGAGGCCTGCGATTTCACCTATCCGGTCGTCATCGACTACTGGACCGCCATCGTGCCCATCAAGTTCGAAAAGGTCAGGAGCCTGTGCAACGTGGTCGCTGTCGATCAGACAGTGTCTACAGTGCGTTCGCGTCTGTCATGCAGATGCATTTCTGAAAGATATTTCATGACTGAGTCAGTTTGGTGGGCTGAAATTTTGCCAGTCAAGGCAGTTTCATGTGATGATTGACCAAGTCCAGGTTCCAATACGATTTTGTAGATTTTGGAGCCGCTACATAAGAAACATTTTGATTCGTACTTTTTTAATATGCACTGCATCTGGCTGTGAAGGATTCCTCCGTTAACGAACACAATGTGAAAAGTATTCGTTAAGTGAAATCGTTATGCGAGGACAAGACTATGTAGTAAAGGGTCCAGTCAAGAAACTGTAGCCCTGACAAAGACTTGCCCTAAATACGGTTCTTAGAACTAGTCCGGAGTGCCATTTGTGCCACACACACACACACTGGACAACATAGAGCACAGGCTGCTTTCTTAACATTGTCAGTGGCAGCCAAATAGCTTAACAACATCTCATAATCTTCCCCTTAGTGCATGCAGACTGAATTTTTTGATCATTCTAAAATCATAGATATCTCAGTAGTCAAATCAAGCACCCTTCTGAGGTCCACAGCCTTGAGAGAGTTGAGACATGATCTCTTCTGACAGCGAATTCTTCAATGTTTTCCCGATCTTTCAGTTCGTTCCGTCAAAACTCAGGTCGTGGTAAGAAACAGGGTGTCAAAATGGGTTCGTTCGTCAAGTGCAAATTCGTCACCCGACGTTCGCTAAACCTCTATGTACTGGGAGTCGTGGCGCGGGGGCAAAAAGTGGCTGCAGCTGCAGAACAAGTCGTATGACTGAGAAAATGAATAAAAAGAGTCTTGTTGAGAAAGCTTTGCTACATCTGTTTTAGTAAAGTCATTTTCGTATACAACAGTCAGCAAGGCGAGTATTGGAGGTGTTCAGGTGCGCACTATATACCAAGGTCACTTTATTAGGAAATATAATCTTTTTTCGGATTTATAGTTGCGAAAGGTGGGTGATTTTGGTACAATTTCGGTTGCATGCATCCACTCAATAATGCAACCGGTTTCACCACTCTCAATGCATACGGAACAGTGCACAGTGCATATAAAAAATGGATGGGACAAAAAGCAATTTCTGCATAAATTTACCTGCAGATGTTTGAAATCATGTCTAAAAACCATCATCGGTTAGTCTGTGACACAAAACTGCCTTGAGTGACCAAATTTCAACTCACCAAACTGACTCAGTCATGAAATATCTTTAAAAAATGCATCTGTATTATGTCAGACGCGAACGCTCTGTACGTACTATATCGATTGACTCTTGTGCCACCATGTTCGTCGAGCAAAATAGAAGTATTTATGATGAATCAACCTTTACGTATTAGGACCCCTGGCCATTTGTGCGCCCTTTTGACTGGAAGGTGTGGCTTTGTCTGCTCGTCTCCACCTTCCTCATCTTGGTCTTGATGGGGTCGGCGGATCTGTTCTACTCAGGTTATGCTGAGTGGGGAAAAATTGCTGGCTTCACACTGAGAACAGCCACAATGGAACCTACTGAGTGGTCAGCACTGCCTTAACAGTCTCAGCGAGTGATTCTGCTCGTACATGTCCGTCACATCCTCAGGTTTCCCAACGATCATCATTATCAGCGGATCTTTGCGGCTGCCTGGATGATGGGCATCTTCATCTTGGGCACGGGATATTCGGGAACCCTGATATCGATCCTCACGGTGGAGGACATCAGACTTCCGGTGAGGTGATCGAACTACGTAGTACAGTTCATAGGCTCATTTTCTTTGGTAGTGAAAAAGCTCAGGTTGCTTGAACAGCAACCTGAGCTTTTTCACTACATCCATGCTGGCTGCATATTGTCTGCTGTATGTGCTACATGCGCCCCATGGAGGAGGGAGACAGCCTGTTGTACCTGCTTTCTTACGCACAGGTGGACAGCGTGGAAGATCTGGTCTCGGGTAAGACTGGCTCCGGCTGGGGAGTGGAGGACGGCAGCCTCATGCAGCAAATTGGCCGGGCGGCGCCAGCCGGCTCCGCGTTCGCCAAGATGCACGCCGGCGCCACGTATGGTGGGACCTGCTATGACTTCAAAGAAGAGATCAAGGCTGGTGAGGTTCCAGGCTCAGTCTGCGAAAGAGTCACCATCCAGAAGGTGCTCTCCGACGACTTCACCGAGACGGGGAAGTGCAACTTTTATGTGGCCAGCAAGGATTTCCTGGCCACGTCCTTTGCCATGGCATTCCAGGTACTTCGTCACTTTCGTATGGACGTCCTACACTTGGTCAAGCAAAAGATTTTCCGCAGGTAGACAGCCCATACTTGGACGAGGTGAACGGCTGGATCTTGCACATGCTCCAAATGGGCTTTCACGAGGCTTACATGGCTGCGCTCATGCCAAACGCCACAAACTGTCATGGCATTGAGGCTATCAAGATGTCCAAGGATAGAGAATCCTTGGCACTCACAATGTTACAGGTAAGGATTGCCTCTGAGCGACTGCCAGTGGCGACAACTCCTCGTTGTAGGTGAGCGGCCTCTTCTCCTTATGCGCGATCGGGCTGGGCTGTGCTCTGCTGACCTTCGGAGCCGAGAACTTGTTCTACGGCCTCTGCACGAGGCCCCAGTTAGTCATGAAACAGACGCGGAAGTCCCGAAGACCAAGGGCGGCAGCGCATTTCTAACATCATGATCATGTAACAACCGGTATTATACGCGAAACGTCCAATCGAGACAGTCGCTACTATAAGGCGCTTGCGTCATAGCACCGATCATAGCTAATAGATATAGCATGGATGTTATCTATGCTTCCACCACATCTCACTGTGAACAGTATCAAAACTCTGGCTGTAAGACGTGTACTGTAACGATAAGTAAAGACGACTTTTCAATTGGTCTCACTTTATAACCCTGACTGTCACCGAACTGCCTCCGTCATTTGTTTTCACCAGTGCTGGTTGTAGTAGTCCGGGTTGGTCTCCTCCGGGCACTTCTCAAACATCATGACGCAGGTCACGGGAATGTTGCAGTTGTACTTGTTGTATCCTCCACCGCACGACTTTTGGTCGCACGAGCACACCTCGTCGCACATGTCCGGACACTCCCCGCCGTCGAGAGGCTTGCACACCGGCTGCAGCTCGCAATTCTGATAAAGGCATGAACGTTAGCAGGTCGGGATGAAGCACTCATGTACAAGTTCCCCTACAGTGGCGGGATCAAATCCTTGGTGGCACTCCTGTTCTCTGACTGGGTCGCACTGGCCCCACCGGATCCGGGGACAGCCGTCGAACTCGTAGTGCTCGTTCACCTCCGCACACTCGGCCCCCTCAGCTGCCTCGATGCAGTAGTCGTCCACCTGACAGCCGCTGAAAGAGTGGGACAAAGTCGACATTTGGGAGGACACGTGGCAATCTCAGACTACTCCACACTTACTGTTCATCATATCGTCCAGGGCACAATATCTCACTTGCCCGACACAGCACTGGACAACGTGGTTGACAAAGGTCATTGGTGGCTGCTTCAGCGCAATCGTAATGCAAGTCGCCGGTTTCGGGGTCGATCATCTGACAGACGGAGGAGTCGTAGGAACATATGGGTGGGCAACCGAAGGGATCGTTCTCGTCCAAGCAGTAGCCGCCGGTGGCACAGCCCTGAAGGGTGTGGATGAGTGAGTAACATATGAACCAAGAGGCCATTCAACGATAAGGTGACCTTACGTTGGCATCTGGTCCAGTCTCACACAGCTGCTCACCACAGGAGGCACAGACCTGGTTGCAAATCCGGGGACATTCTTGGCCGTCAAAGCCATAGGAGATGAACTGGCAGTATTCATTCCCCGAGGAGTCGGCAGGACAGAGGTAGCTGTCGACGCGGCATTCCTCGGGGCAGGACTGATCCAAGTCGACCAGCTGGTCTGGTCCCGTGCAGCCCTGCAGAAGTAAAAAAAAAGATCATGGCAAGAGCGCCTGGGCGCTCTCTATAAGTGCCTACATTGGGTTGCACGGCTCCAGGACACAGCTTGTGCGTGTTGAAGTTGTACTCGACCGTGGGGTGGATGGGACACCCGGACGAATCGACGTTGCACCCGCTTTTGACGTCGACGCACGTTTCTTGGCCTGGACATCTGGGAAGTCGACATACGTGACTACCACAATGACTTTGCGCGCCAGCACGGTGCAGTACGTGGACGTCAGGTGGCAGCGCTGTCAAATGCTGCACGCATTTGACAATTCCGTACTCACCCGGTGACACTGTCCAATGCACCAGGACACCATATCGTGTCTTCGGAGCACGTGACGGGGCAGTACTTCGGGCAGCCATCCTCAGGGCCTCTTGGTTGACAGAGAAGAAGCTGGAAAACGTCATCCCAGCACTCCAACTCCGTCAGGGGATCGCAGGGGCAGTTGAAGTCGTTTTCCTTGTAGCAGGTAGGGGGTTCCGCACAGCCCTGAATGAAGCATCTCAGCAAACAGTTACGATCGCAACCCAGCAGGATTGTCGTACCGTGATAGGGTCATAGGTGGTCCCGCATTCAGACTCGTCCTCCGCACAAGCTGGGTAGATAGGACATCCTTCTGAGTCATACGAGGACGCCGGACAACCCTCTCTACCCATGGGTACCGGGGGCATCGGGCAACCGTTCATGTCGTAACCCCCGTCGCAGACGAACTCAGTGTCTGGATCAGGGACTTTTTCGCATCCCCTGCTGTCCCTGGTGCAGCTACCCAGGGAAACGCATTCGGACCCTTGGTCGCACCCGTTCATCCTTGGCAGTGGGCACGACTCCTCGGTCTCCCAGTTGCACTCCACGGGGCACTGGAACATGCATGTGTTGCCGCCAGGGCGACCTCCCACGTAAGTGCCCTGCATGCAGTAGGACATGGGGCACGACAGGTCGTCCTCCATCATCGGGACGTCGCATCGGATTTCGTTCTGTAGACAAGGACACTCGAGAGGGCAGAGTCGATTTCCCCAGTAGGGCTCGCACGAGTAGCCGAGGTCGCACTGGGTGACTGGGTCGACGCCAAGGTAGCAGTACTGCTCGTCTGGCCCACAGTTGACGTAGTTTTCGGGACAAATGATGGCGGAGGCTACGACCACCAGGGAGGCCAACGCCGTCAACGTTCCGAGCCTGTCGGGATTGTTATGCTTACCCATCTCTGGCAACACTTCTCGAATACCCGAAAATGACCCCAAATATATTGCCAGCCCATTGCATATGACAGCCCAAACTTACCACATGTGCGAATTCTCTCACCTCATGCTGCTACTGAGTCAAAAGGACCGCTCCACCTCAACATGGCCCAGTGCAAGCGCCAAGGTGGCTTTTATACAATCTCACTTAAATTTCTATCGCAGTTTTTGCCTGTCATTGGCAAACATGTTTGCGAAGTCTTTCACATTTACATTTGTGTTAACGTTCATATAGGTGGCTCATGTGCGGGACCGTGAGTCAATTTTGATCCGTTCAGGTCTGGAGGCTGTCTATCCAGTACTTCTGGCGTAAGTATTTTAAAAAAACACGCCAACTGCGCCAGGTTTCAATGCGCCAGGAGAAAATGTACAGTTCTGTGGGCATTTAGTTGGTGAGGGTTTGAATTGTGACTCACTTTCCGCACTGCATTTCTCTCATAAAGGTGTCATTAATCGTGCGTCGAATTACACATTAACGACTCATGATGGCTACTCATATATGTATCCTCTGTGGACTTGGCTGAATCCTTATAGCACAGTAATATGCGTCGTTATCATAAAGTTATGACACCCTATTATGTGGGTACGCACTACGCATGTAGAGGGACTCAGGCTTTGGACTGACTCTTTAAAAATCATCCGGGATCCTTGTGCTGACAGACATGAGCACAAGTGGGGAGCGGGGGGCGTTACCAAATGCCACTTTTAAGGGGTGGTGGTGTTACAGCCTCCCCTGTCAACTGCACAGAGACGTTATTACACAAAAGTGGACTAATCATAAAGTGGTGAGGAGGCCAAACTTTAATTGCAACTAACATCTAGGAAGTTTTCTAACAACAAAATATATGATTAATACCATATTTATTGGGGTCTCACACCTATGGAAATGGCTACTACTAGAAAGTTGTAGTCCTTGGGGTGCTGAACACAGGTGTGCATGCGGCTTAGTGAAAAAAACTATTAAGAGACATCTTAACAAATCAATCTTGAAGGCCATTGACTCTCTTAATACCACTAATGTGGCACATGCAGCCACGAGTAGAAAACAAAACTCCGCCCAAGATCAATGCTGCTTTCTAATCTGGGGCTGCATTTGGCCAGACACATTCTTTTTGGGAAATATCTATATCCACGTACAACCACTACTTAAATAGACAAAAGCAAAACAAAAGTTGCTTTTGCTATTCTATGGCTGAAAGCAAGTCCGAGTGCACATTAGGCAAATCACTCTTTCTCAAGTTTTTAATCATCACTAAAGGTTATAAACTCACTTAAAACCAGCATTCTTGCACACTGCCACTCTTGTTCTTGAACAAAACAAAGTGATCGCTTTTTCACTGCTGAATACAAGTCTAAGGGCGTATTTGACGAGCAGCTATTTCTTAAGTAATTCATTATTGCAAAAGGTCATGAACTTACTTAAAAGCTGTACTTTGGTATATCAAGTAGGACAATGCGTGACTCATTTTTTATGCTAACCACAACTCTAAATGCAGTTTTGAGAAAACGTTCTCTTGTTACTAATCATTCCTGAAGGTTACAAACTCCCTTGAAGCCAGGAATTCGGCACCTGGTGACAGGTGTACTTGATGTTTGCCAAGATCGGAGTTTGGCAGCACTTGTTTACATCCCTACTACGTCGTACAGGTTACGCATAGCGTGATTCAGAGTGGAACAATCGTTGCAGTCAGGAACTCGGTCTTTGTGTGATATAAACCAATATTTGCCTGTACATAAATACATCATAGCTTCAACAAAGCCCTTGAGCTGCAAAATATCATAAACCCTTTTGGCTTGTTTGAACTACATAGCAGCACTTTTGTGACCTCAGCGACCACGTGGCCTCGACGTCAAATGTGTCGTCTCAGGAACTCATCCACGACTTGTCTTGATGATGCAGCTTATTGTGCTTGGCCAACTCAGTGGTCGTGGCCATCACCTTTCCACAGATGTCGCACTCCTCGCCCGCGCCGTGCTCCTGCCGGGAGTGGTTGCGGTAGGGCAGACGGCCAACGAACTCTCGGCTGCAGATGTTACACCAGTGGGACTCGTGAGTAAACTAAGGAGATAGACTGACTCATTGCAATGTTCCAACAGCAGGCAGTTCAAAAATCCGTTTACCTGATGGATGGACAGGTGATACTTGCTCCTGAAAGTCTTCGTACACAGATCGCAGGACTCCTCTCGTCCTGGAAAGCCGTGGAAGTATTCCACATGGTGGTCCAAGGCGTCCCTTCAAAGATGACGTTATAGCATTTCATATGGAAAGGGACGGCAAACTGCTTTCAGACCTCTTCTGGGTGAGATAGTGACACTGGGTGCACTCCAAATATTTGATTCCAGAGTGCTTGAGTAGCATGTGATGTCGCTTTTCGCGAGGCGAAGCGAAAGTCAGCCCGCACTCGCAGTTGGCCTTCTCCAAGCGGCACTTCTTGATGTGAAGAGTAATGCTCTGGCCGTCCATGGTGGTGGTGTGGCAGGAGAACACCTTGCCGCAATAGTCACACTGCCTGCTCACTGTATCCTGAGAAGTGCAGTGGTATGGCGACAGCAAGTACGTACTTGAAGTACAAGAAAAAAAGGTCCTAGAGGGCACCTCACCTGCATGTCCTCCAAGTCCTTCATGGCATTCCACGCCCTTCTGATCGCCCTGAACTTCTTTCCGAAAGTGTCAGGAAATTTGATCACCAAGTCGCGAGCCTCGAGTCCCGCTAGACTCTTGAACACTTCTATCACCGTGCGGCAGAATTGCGAGTGGTTCAGCTTCTGGCTGGTGGCTGTGCGGCAGGTGTCAGCTTCTCGGATGAACTTGTCGAGGCACTCCTCGGTGAAAAGCGTCTTGATCAGGTATCTGTCGTCATCGGCCTCGTCGCTCCCAGTAAATAGAAGGGCAACATTGTTAATGTTAGACCAAGGGAGATCCTGGGTCACTTCCAACGACTGGATTTCTCCGACCTCAGCTGGGAGCTCAACCACTTTCATATGCTGCACGGGAAGACGTTCATTCAGATGCATATAATGTTAGAACATTACACAATGACCACCGACGAACAAAGATCGTCGCGTAGCTGTTACAGTTACATACCTGATTCCTCTCCTCAAACGGCTTGAACTCCTCCCTGGCCAGTCTCAGCTTCTCTTTCCTGTACTCGGGATCTGCCTTCAGAAGCTCTCCTCTCTCACGCTTCGGCAAGTACCTATTGAGGACATCGCCTAGGATTGCTCAGCCACAACAGATACAACAACACTCACTTCCTATACGCGTATCCCTCGCCCTGGGGAACCATTTCCTTCCACTTGAAGATGGACTTCTGCGACATCCCACAACACTGTGGAGGAAAAAGTTCTCCTAGGGCTCTCCACGATCGATACATTCGGACGTACACACCTCTCTTAACAGGGACACGATGTTCTGCAGCTCCTCTTCCGTGGTCTGGAGTTCTCCCGCGTGAGCGGAGGGACTTTTCACCAACACCTTGGTCTTCAGAGGGAGGCTACATTTGCTGGAGCTGCCGACAGCAATCCCAAGGAGTGCGACACAGTGCCGTGTCTTCAACTCGGGGAGGACGTGGCGTTTGTAGCCGTAATACTGCATGGTGCCGAACGGTTTGAGGACCTGGAGCATCGATGCATGCATACGGTTTATTGACGAGGTAGCTTCGTACACACACACATACACACACACGCATCTCGTTATACCTTTGCACTGATTCGGCTCAGCAACTCCGAGGCCTCCCTCGTGGTGTTCTCTGGTTCCTTCTTTACAGCAAACTCCGTCTCTTCAAGGCCGGCTAAATATTACAAAGTATTAGCGTACCTGTCTCGGGCAACCTAAAAGACACCAAATCTAACTTGTAATCAGCTCTCCACTGAGCTCATCCAGAGTAGAGGTCTCCTCCGCGTGATCTTCTACAAAGGCTGTCCTCTCTAGTTCCTCCGAGTCATTCTGGAGCATGCCATAATCCACCCGACCCTAAGTTACAGCCGAAAAGTTTTAAAGGTTGATGGATATTTGACAATATCATCATGGAGCTCACGTTTATCATGGGATCCATGACGTCTGCCATGAAGCCTTTCTCCTTCGAGCAGTACTTCCAGTAGTAGTTGGCCATGGGCTCATTCTTGAGAAGCTTCTCAAACGCTTTTATCTTCTGGCGCCAGAGAGCCGCGCTCTGTTGGAAAAGCTGGACGCGACATCGTCATCACATCTGAACCTTCAACGCCAGTACTGCAGCAGTCGAGTCCTTACCTGAGCAAAGAACAGGTAGTTGTTGTGCCTGAAGTGCGGGAGGGCAAGCAGCAACATGGCCAGATGTTGCCTCCACGCTGTAAAGACGATCAAGATCACTCAAAGTCATCGTGATGCAAGGCGCCAACGTCTTACAGGTAGCAGAATACAATCCGTAGTGGTCAAAGTCCTTGCCCTTGAGGACGTCAAACTTTGGCGGTAGAGCTTTCTCATCCTTCCTGTAGCAGGAGGGCAGGGAGTTGACCCACAAGAGGAGGTTCCTCAGTTCCGGCGACACGCTCAAACGACGAGTTGTACCTGTCCGGCAGGTGTGAATCGAGGCAACAAACAACTACTGTACAATGGACTTACTATTTTGCTCCAACTTTGGCGACATGAACTTGGCTCTCTTGACCTCCCCAGCAGGTCTTCCATCTTTCCTTCTCTTCCTACTTTGCGACAGTGGTTCGTTGTCCTCGTTGAAGACGTTGGTGGACAGGCGATCGTCCAGCTATGCGCGGTACATACGTGCAGGGTATGACATGGTTAGCGGAATGGGTAGAAATCGTACCTCTTGGACGAGATCACCCTCGTCATTTGGAGATGCACCGACGACCTCTTGGCCCGTACTGACGTAGCGGTCGCAGTCGTGCATGACGAGATCGCGTATGCAACATCTCAGGTCCTCTGAGATGGACGCCCACTGAGCCGGGGTCAATAGGTACGAGCCGTCCTTTACGCCAGAGCTCTGGATTTTGTCCAGCATCCCAATGCAACGCCCAAGGCACTTCTCAATCTTTTTCAGATCCATTTTTAGGTCTTAGCTAAAGGCGTCTTCGCTCTCGTTGGACAGCCACACGTCAGTGACAGCTGTGCTGCTCCTCACCGCGAATCCGTAGCCGTTGACGCCTTTAGCGAGAAGGAAGTGGCGGGAACGTTTGAATTCAGCCAAGAGACCATCACTCGAGTAGGCACGAGGTGCAGGTAACAGTTTCATACGACTCCGAGTGAGTTATGGAGCCAGAATATCACATTTATGCAAGTTGCATCTGCTCTTCACACTTCCTTGAAGAAACATGTTAGTGGCCATTATGGTTAGGAAATTCGTTGACGATCGTTTCCCCGCGACTCTCTCTGTTTTTGCGAGCAGACCAAGGACTTGTACTGGGGGCGGGAGGGAAAGTTGCGGACCAAGTACAGAGGGAGCGAGGACTTCCCAGCCTCTGTGTACTGAAAAAGGGGTAAGAGAAGAGGAGAATTTGTCTCTAATCATCAATCGTCGGGAGGAGCTGTCCAGGATCACTCCTCAATTCCAGGTCATCAGTCCAAGACTCCGCCTGTCACTCCTCTACTTCGCCATCATGGTGCAGGAGTGCAAAGCCCCCTCTGGCAACCTCTTTCCTATCAGAACACACGTTTTCTTCCTCTACTGCTTGATTTGCTCCCATTCAGCTGCAGATTGATCAAGTCCACATTGTTGGTCTGACTGTCTTAGTAGGAC
>JAAUXU010001510.1_pt1 | contig 16490 bp, 20 predicted proteins | sample 7278151 | NCBI WGS metagenome assembly JAAUXU01 (sample SAMN14350113, study PRJNA611818) | marine sediment metagenome | isolation source: surface marine sediment (1.8m) | place: French Polynesia: Moorea | collected 2018-08 | reverse complement strand
TCAACACGAAGCTGATCTCGCCCTCGAAGCTGATCTCGCCCTCGAAGCTGATCTCGCCCTCGAAGCTGATCTCGCCCTCGAAGCTGATCTCGCCCTCGAAGCTGATCTCGGACCCGGATCGGATTCAGTGTGTACGCCAAGGACTGTGTATCGACTGCTGCATATTAGCTACGCACATGCCCAAGTGTGGTTTATGCTCTGCACTATACTGTGCTGTGGCATCCAAATATGCCTAGTTACACTCTACATAACGTTTAGTGATTACTCGTGAAGGCCGCATGCTTCAAAGGACATTTGATGCTTAACATGGTCCACTCATTAAAAGACAAAAGACAAACTTAAGAACGATCAGCAGGCAAACATTTTGGGCCTGCAACTAATGGTGGATTCAACTGATTCTTCAGCATGAGGTCATGGCAGCTGCTGTTCTTTGTGGTCTTGCAATCCCAAGCGCTGATCAGTGTTTAAGGACAGGAATCAATCGGTACCAACACCCCGAAGCAGTTTTTCAATAAAAAAATACTCAGTCTGGGCCCAGGTTTCAGGTCAGGAAGGAAATGTAACAATACTTTAGGCTGGAAGTGTGGCAAAAATATAAAGTGCGGTGCGTGCAATTTGCTCAGACACCTTCATCAACTGCAGCTTTCAAATTGATGTCAGGAGTGTTGTGCACTCTTCTTCATTTGCAGGCCTCACCTCACTCTTCACTTGTGGTGGTTGGAATGGTGATCGTTTAGCTGATGCAGAGGTCATTGACCTTCCTGTTTCGGAGGGGTCCGATCCAGACCGAACTTGCAATCAAGTGCCAGATTTGCCACATATGAAATGTTCTCACTTTGCAATGTGGGACGATGTTGACCAATCAGTCCTCTGCTGTGGGGGATATCCCACTTCCTCTGAGTTGAAGCGATGCTTCAAGTACACAGGAGATGAGTGGATTGACCTGGGAGACGTTTTGGGACATGACAGGAGTTATTCCAAGGCAGCAGAACTCAGCAATGGCCGATACTGGATCTCTGGAGGAAGCAGGTATTAACTATTGAACCCTAGTGTTGCAACAAAAAAGGGGACAAAGTAATGATCTTGTTGAAGGGGTTGAGGTTTTTTTCCTTTTTCAACTGCAACTTAAGGACAGAGAAGGGTGAAAGCAATAAAAAAGCATGAGAAAGAGTTCTTTTTTTCACACATTTATCATTTTTTCAATTTTGCACTCATACTGGCAGTTGTTGCACAACCCCACCCCAGTTAAAATGTGCAAAAAGTAAAGACAATTTTTGTTTAGAAAAATAATCTTTTTCATGATTTTTCCTTTTTTCTTGCATTTTGCCATTTGTTCTGTATTCCCTGCTTTCTATCCCTAAGCAACACCTATGTAGAATTTTACCCTGACCAAGGACTATTTCCAATACCACTACTGCTCACCAGATGCTGCTAATGAATCACATCCTGTGTATCATATTTCCATCACCCTCACTATGCCTCACTTGGATTAAGTCTAGAATCTATGTTCCATGAGAACACATCTTGACTCAGATGTGTTTCATTTAGGTCACTGATCTCAAGAAATTATGAGAACTCTCACAAAAATGGGAGCATACTAATGAGTGTTGAAGAGACAAAGAAGTAGCTTAGGGCATTAACATAGGATGTCTCATTATGACACAAGTGGGACTTCCAATAATGGACTTACCTTTAGCACTTGCAAAGTCTGCGACTTGTGCAATCATTACAGTGATGGTCAACAAACATCTACCAAGATGGAGAATTTTTGGAAGGGCCTCAACTACCTATTCCTATGCAAAGTCATTGTGCTGTACAAGTGGAACCTGGATTTGTGTTTCTATCAGGAACTGCTTCTTCTGGTGATGAAAAAAGAGCATTTGCATTTGACCCTGCAACTGGAGCATTTGAGAGTCTGGCGGACATGACCCAGGGACGATTGGGTCATGGTTGTGGAGTGGTCGACAAAGGAGACTCGTGAGTCCATGTCTGCATGAAACTGACAATACCAGAACAAGACAAATTTCCCTCTTCAAAAGAGTAAAAACCTGATTTTGGAACCTTAAGCATAAGTTCTAAAGGAAAGTGCTACAGAGCTTGGGCAAGTAAGACGATAGCTTAAAGATATCTTCAGGTTGAAATGATGAGGCGAAGAGATTTCTACTTACTTCCCAGAATATCTATTTACAGAACAGACATCGATTACTGAACAGTCAATATAAATACTTTATATTGTAATACATTATATGTGATGACATTCCGGCTGTATGAAGGACATTAATGTTATATTCACTTGGAAGTGCCAGTGTTGTTACTCACTTAGACAGTCACTCTTCTGCCCCAGACTAAAAATGACATTTTTACAAAAAACATCATCAGTCACTCATGGAATAGGATACTTTTTCAGCCTCCTTTTTTGTCCTGCCCCACGTGGCAACACTCTCAGCTTCGCTCCAGCAGATCAAGTGTTGCCACATCATCTGAGGGGTCAAAAAATCTTTTTTTCTCGTTGCAACTGATATAGTCCACAAAAAATGTCCTCCTCAGTTTATTAAAATTGGGGGGTCTAAAGTGTCTCCAGATTCTACTCTTCACAAAAAATCCCAATCTTTATGTTTTTCATGAATTCTTTGAAAGCCAGAAAAAAATCTGCCATCGTTCTATAGTAGAGGTTATGCCTCTGTAGGCTTTCAAAACAGTTGGGAAATCTCGTGCCTACGATCTCGCCTCGCTGCCGCTCCGTGACCTGATCACACAGATGTGAGAGAAGGCAGTCCAGACCTTGGCTGTTCCGGTCGTCCTCGGACCTGATCACACTCAGTAGTAGTGAGAGAAGGTAGTCCGGATCGTCCACATCGAGATGTCCCGAGTGTCGTCGATGAGTTTTGTTGACCTGTCAAATTGTCACCCTCTCGCTCTCTTTTGGCTGCTTCACCGAACCTAGCAACCTCTCGACCCGGACACGGGGGTTTTGCATGCTTGCTCATAGCGCCGGAGGGCCTGGGGAATGAATCCCACTGGGAAATGTCTGCCTTTGGGTCCGGATTTTTCCATGAAAATTTCAGCCAATTTCACCCATTTTTACCCCCTGAAAAAGTCAAATTTCTCTTCTGTTTGGCATGGCTCCCCTCTCCAGGTGGCTTCCTTTTGAGCACTCTAGCACCAAAATGGGCAGCCTCGACATTGACCCTGTGTACCCCGAATCCATCCCTAATCTAATACACACGACGACGGCCTAGGGAACGTTGGGTGCCACCGCACTTCCACGGAGCACGCTTGGGACGATCCTTTCAGCGATGGCGTCAAGTCCACGAACAGTAAGCGAATGAACAAAAGGTGGACTACTCAAGTACTCGCCAGCTCAGTCGATCTCTACTTTGATGGGTGAACTTACTCAGAACTGACCAAAGGCTCGAAATCCGAGCTTGAACTGACGGATGCCACTGTTGTCGAAGAAGCTTTCGGACGGAGTCGCTGTAAGAGTGATCGCTCAAGTGCGCTAACGTATGGACTTTCCACCGACTGCTTGGTCGACTGCGGTGCGGACTAGTGAACAGAGGTAGATGGAAAGGTACGTACAAAGCACAGATGGGCCTGTGCACAAGTTCGGGGCCAAGAACTTCTTCTTGCCGAACGACATGACTCTTTCCAGCGTCTTCCGTACGTCATCACGTGTTAATGCGTCCAAAACTGGCGTGACGGAGACAGTGGAATACGATGACAGTCTAAACCAAATGCAGTTTCTGTACGCGAGGACGCATTTCTTTGTTGCAGGGGCAAAAACTGCTCTTTCGACGACGCATGTGATCCAGATCTTCCACAACACATTGGTCTTGACGAAGTCGAGCCGGAACTCTTCAGCTTCGCCGCCGCAGTGCGGTGTTCAGGCGGCCGAGAAAGCCTGAAGAGAACTCTGCAGTCGTATATTGATCAAACCCGCAGGGTTGTGGACAGCCTTGAGTCACCCAACAAGAAGAGGAAAAATGTCCCTGGTAAAAAGACTCAAGCCTCGCGACGTCCCCTTCCCCGTAGGTTCTGCCTGTGCCAGATCAAGTCCTCAGGCCCTCAGAGGAGGTAAAAAAGCTCTCAAACAATTGGTTCTGCGCTGTGATACTCAACACTTCTTCTACCCCGAGGACAAATCCCTGAGGAGAGGTACCCATTGGTGTCGAAGCCTCCACTCCAGGGAAGAGAGAGCACCAAGGTGATCACCCCCAGTGATTGGAAGCAGCTCAAGAGGCTGATTTCACTCCAAGAAGATCATGATGAAGAGAGACGAGCACGGGAATCGGCCCTCAGGGAGGCGTCACAACAGCTCAAGCTGTCCTGGGGTCACACAGGAAAGGTAGGAACGTTTGGAACAATTCAAACTATGGGGTGACACAAGATTTATCCCCCTAACCCCAAGAATCAAGTCCCACCTGCTCCAAAGAGGATGATTTCAAAAGCAAACAAGACTCTGGCGCTAATTTTAAAAGTGACTTGAAGGGGACCTTTCATAAGACATGTACGGTATGCCCAGTTTGGCCTCAAATACCAGCTGTGACTGCGTGATGAGGGGCGCCAGCCTCGACAGGTCACAGTGGACTGGGCCAAGTGCAGCAAGAGCGCCAAGGAGACCATGGACTGAGACTGTCACGACGCGCCCCTAAGCTGGGCCATGGTCTGTGGTGTCGTGGAGAAAGTTAAAGGAGGCAAAAGTGCGGATGAGCGAAGACGTAACCCTACAGAGGACTGAGGACAACCTTGACGCTGTCAGAGACTTGCTAATGACTTTAAGTATGCAAAGTATGACCTAAAAATGATCGAGGCGGTCTTGTTTGCTTTTGGACTCACCTTGTACAAGTACCTCATTTGGTGCGTTTGTGCCTCTCAGTATGAGGATTGCCAAGATGTTGGGGCATGGCAACAGTTGCTCAGAGGGGAGGGAATGCAAGAAACCTGGGGCTGAAGTGATGGGGAGAAATCAATTTTGTGACACCCAGTACTTGTGCCCACGTCAACTTTCCCCTGGCCCCCAGAAAAAGACTGACCTCATACGTGAAATGTTGGAAGAAGCTCGGGCCAAGGAAGAAGAAGAGGATCTCAGAGCAGCGGAGGCAATCAGACTGGCCAAGCTGGAGGAACGCCAGGATTACGTCCGGAGAGCGTGGGAGATGCTTACTCGAGAAAGAGAAGAATATGGAAAGTTGCAGGGAGCTCTTCTGCTCAGTGAAGTAAGTTTTGTTCGTGCAAGTAAATATGTATACAGTCCGAGTGACTCGGCCACTTCTGTTATAGCTTTGTGAGTCTGCAGTTGTCTCTGTCTTTTTACTTCAAACCTTGAAACATTTTCGCTAACAGGGTGGATGGAGATGTTGTGATTGTACTCAGACGCTATTAGGCCTATTATACTACTAGGCCCACCCTGCGCCCTGCAGTACGTGTAGTGGGCAAGCTTGATGACAGACGTCAAAATGGAATTGAGACACGGCTCCTCCGTCCAAGATGGAGGAGACCGTGGTGATGCGCCGCCCGGGGGTCCGGTCCGGATCCTTAGCGGCCGCCTCTTCATGTTCCTCGGCGATTGGTACCAGTGATCCGCCCGTCTTGGTTCCGCCGCTGCTCGGATGCTAGCTGGCGGGACCGACGGGCCCGCAGGTACTTCTTCCAGGCGCGGCACTCCTTTATGAAGTGCCCGGTTTTACCGCAAGCGTAGCATGACCCCTTTGCGGGTCTGGACGCTGCTGGAGGGTCGACGGCTTCGTTGGCTCTGGCCATGATAGGATTCCTCCGGAGTTGTTGACGCTCCCGATTCCTCTTCGTGAACGGTCTCGCAGTCCATTATCCCAGTCGTAATTGTCCCATCTGGCGTTCGTGTTTCTCATGAAGTCGTTGGACCCCAGCGTCAAATCGGCAGCTCGTCTCTTCTCCATGGTGTCGTCTTCGCCGGACGTTCTCACGTGGGGCGTTCACCTCCTCCTCCATCAGCGCGTCCGATGTCCCCCGGAAAACGCTCTAGATGCGACGGTTTCGTGTGTGTATCCGTCCAAGGCGTCGGTCAATGGTCCGTTGACACCTGCATTCTTCAAGTCTCTGCAGATGTTTTGCCTCAATGTAATGGAGCTTCGGTCGTTTGTTTGTCTGTTGTCCGTGAACACCCACACCTCAGCAGAATCAGTAACTCCCTCTACATAACCAGTGGCTACTTATTGCATATACATTGCGTAGGTAATAGCTGTGTGCATATGTTGTAGCTGCGTATGCAGGAGCTTCACATACGTATGGAGCGCAGACGGCCCTGGGGGCTCTATTCTGCTATGTGAATTATATTACAAAGTATCATAGAATATGAAAGGCACTCATTTGTCCATGTTTTTAATTTATAAGTGATGTGATCATGTTCGCTACACAGCTCTTGGCCGGAACGTGAGGGCCAGGAGCTACTGTGTCCAAGCCCTGTAGTCAAAAATGAAGGTGGGCTCATTGAAAAATCGTAAATGATACAAAGAGTTTGTTCGTCCTGTGAAGAAATCAATGTTGAGGGTTCATGTGATTCACGGTGCAGCCACAAATCCAGGCGCTCTTACTTTGACGACTCAGACTGAGTATACAGTTATTAAATGCATGCACGACCAACTGTGTGCGTAGCCTAGTGTTAGTTACATCTGCAATGCACCTGCGTAACTTTGTTGCCTAGGTTATGTCGGAAAATGAACGGAATTTGACTCTGAAGAAGGAAATGGACGAGGCCAGGAAGCAAAGAGAGGCGGAGGACATCAAACGGTGCCTGGACACTTGGGATGGCTATGAGAATACGTTGAGAGAAAGGTGCGTGTGAGAGCGTCAATGTGGTTATGCTTGGATACATTAGTGCAGAGAATGAGTATAAGGTATTTGTGCATTGACAAATGCTACTTTTCAACCACTACTTTCAGAGCCAACGAGGCCAAAAACCGCGAAAAGTCCATTCAAGTCATGCAAGCTGGCCAGATCGAAGCCAAGAAAGTACTCAGAGAGCAGGAGCAGGAAAGTTCTTTGGAGACAAGGCGGAGGTTGGAAGACCTGGATCTCAAGCTGACTTGCGAGAGCCACAGGAGAACGCTGGACCGGAAAGACGCCGATCAGGAGCTCAAGGCTGAGCAGCGCAAGGTGGAGCTGGACGCGATCCAGCGGAGATCCCTCGTGGCCGACGCCATGAGGAGAGATCTGGAGAAGGCGCGACTCCAAGACGAGGAGTTTCTCAAGCGAAAGCAAGAGTACGAAGAGATCTTTGCCAAGAGGAGAATTGACATTGGCAGGAGGCAGGAAGAAGCAAGGAAATGGTGAGCTTTGGAGAGGACGAATGGGTAAAAATTAGGCTTGTCGATTTCAGGTAAAACAGATTTAGGGCATTGAATGTCTTTATGAGCATAAAACGCACATTTCATGATTATGCTCATTTTTCTGCGTGCTATAAATGTTGTATTGATACAGCATTCTCTTCAATAGCAATCGACAATCCTAGTTACAATCGATCCATTGCATGAAACTGCATCCTGTACGTACCGCACACGCCAGGCACAGAGACAATCTTTGCATTTTCCTGGCAGGCTTCGAAAAAATGTGCTCCCCAAGAAGGAGGAATTGGACTTGAGGCAGGAGAGGAAGCGGAAGGAAGCTCAAGACTATGACGCTCAGAGGGAGCAGCAACTCCAACGGGAGAAGGAAACGTACAGGCGAAAAGATCAGGAAGAAGTGCGAGAATTCGTAAGAGACTTCCTAAACAGAAAGCAAGAGACAGAAGAGAGGGAGAAGGCTGAGAAGCTGGATGATAGACAACGAGATGCAGACAAACTCGACCAGCACTTGGACGCTCTGACTGAGAATATGGTCAGGCAGGAGCAGCAACAGCGGGTCCATCGGGACTTCTGGACAGCTCAGGTCCAGCAGTCCCGGACACGAGCCAAGGCAGTCGAGGAGGAGGAGGCGGCGGCGCAGGTTAAAGCAGAGGCGAGAGAGGCTGCCGAAGAGGCCGCCGTGGCAGAGCACGCTGAGGCGCTGGCCTCTGGCCAGAGGTTGGCAGGCAAAAGTGCAGTTCCTCTGGAGGTGGCTAAGGCCTCATTTGGCCGGAGCGGAGGTGCAGTCTTGATCGCCGCCGACAGCAGCGGCATCAGACTACGCAGGGACCACTTCAGGGCTAGCCAGTGTGAGACCTTCAAGGACACCAGGGAGAGGCTCAGCTTGAACTGGGATCCGTGAGAAGGCATTTTAAGTGTAGCGCCAAGTTTTGTGTAAGTTCTACATGTACAAAAAGTTAGTACAGTTGTTTTCAGGTGGAGTACGTATCGTACGTGCATTGTACGTACGCACTTATGCTTACTCCGTCGGTAGGGTCCTTGACAATTACTCTATTTGAGTCCTTTATGATATGGAGGCGATGAGCGACCGCTTGGAGGCCAACTACTTCAGCAGCAAGCGCCTGAGAACGCTTCCCAACTGTAGAGCCTACAATGCTCGGGACACCGAATAGCGCTCGAGAAGTACGTCAACCGAAAGCTCAGAGGTCACGTCCTCTGGATAAATGAAATTTTAGTCAGCTTCTTTACATTACATTGATTTTTAACTGTATTCCTCTGTATACCATCCATAAATTTGCAGGTAAAACTAATAATTCTCACAGCTCATAGTTGGTAGTCCAGGTCAGCTTTGGACGTCTATTGAAGATGCTCGTCATTGTAAAGCCAAGCTATCACTTTGCTGACGGCCGGCCGGATCTTCTTGTGTCCGTCGTAGGTCATTCCAACGAGTAAGTTCTCCCGTTCCTCGTCTGAGTAGCAAGAGTCTCTGTAAGCTCTTATCAGGCTCCCCAAGGTAGGAAATCTAGTCGTCACGGCCTCCGCCATCGGCTGCGTCACTCCATGCTGCTCCATCAGCATGCGTGAAAATACCTGAGACACTGACAGCTCGGGTGACTTTTTCGAGTTCTGCAAAAAAAAGGAGAAAGATGCTCTCAAGCCCCCGTCATGGTGCAGCGCACAGTTCTTGCTCACGTCGTAGAACTCAGGGAAAGTGAGGAGGGTGTTGTCGGAGCACTGCACGAGGCCCTGATCAATGTCCGCCTTCGTACAACTGCGGAGACGGAGACGGCAGAACTTCTCTTCCAACAGAGAGGTCACTTTCGCGAGGTAGCTGACAGTGTCTCTCTGACCGTCGGTGTATTTCACAGTGAACCTTGGGGAAGAACTCGGCGATATCAACAGCTCCTTTTCTGAATCAGTGCATAATTTTCCCCTTACCCGTTCGTTACTAAGGTGTTTGCAATGGCCGCCTCCATGCTCTTGACGGTGGCCTCACTGTTGCCGCCCCAGCGCTTCTTGTGCTTCGTGAACTCTTCCACCAAGTAGATGGCATGGCGAATGCCGCACCTACCAACAACAACAAATCATTCTTCAATGCTTAGATCGTCAATCAGCTCACTGTCGTTCTACTGGACCTGCTCAGCCGCCACTTCTGTTCCTTGTATCTGCCGTCAATGATGGAAGCCCTGAGGTCGTCCATCCTCTTCCGCTCGACGACGTAGGGCAGCATGAGCTCCTTCTTCGACAGTCGGTCGCGAGCCACCCACGCAAAGTCACCCACGTTCAGGTGCCTGACTTCAAAGTTCACCTAATGAATGTGGGAGAAGATAAAAGAAAGGAAAAGCTCTATCACTATTGACCGACGACAACAACAACCTTCTGGGCATCCAATTCCTGGTTGGTGATTCGCTTCCGGCAAACCTTTCCTCCCTGATTACCTCCGGTCACCTCCTGCGTGTCCACCAAGAGCAGGACGTCGAAGTCGTGGGCTCTGAGGTAGAATTCTGGCGAGTTGTCTTGAACAGGGACAAGGCGATCCTCGGTTCCCTGGAGAGCCTCCTTGGCCCATTGCGGCAGCTCAGTTTCTGCATCGACCACGACCTTGGTGGGCTCTCGACGCTTTTTCAACCTTTTTGGTGGCTCCTTGATCGCAGGTTTTTTTTTCTCCAACTTCTTGCCATTGGCAACTTGGCCATTGGTTAACTTTGTCCTCGTTTCTTCCTGCGTGTCACCGTCGCTCTCACTTAGGGCGTGCACAGCGTTCACTCGGTGAGCAGTGGTAGGAGCAGTGCTTTCTATGCCATCTCCGAAGTCACCACCGACTACGCCAGCTTCCAAGTCACCGCCGACGTCATCGTCTCCAATGACGCTGTCGCTTAAGTCGTGAGCGCCTGCAATTCTCTTGAAGAACATGTCAGCAGCTACATGACTGATTACAACACTTGATCGTGTTCAAGAGGTTACACTAACTCGTGCTCTCCTCCAAGTCGACGTTGAAGGAACAGGAGAAGGGGAGCGCGGCGGCCTCCCAGGAGATCCAGCCTCGCCATCAGGGGTCTGTCCAATGATTAAAGGATTAGGCTGCTCTTCAGTGTCGCTGCCCAGATATTCCTCCAGTCTTCTGAAGCCGCGGCGCTAGAAAAAGTCCACACATACTGTGAACAGGACTCATACACATGGACGCAAGTTGTACATGAGCACCAAAAAGAAGTGCGTTTGTATTTATTTTTCCTACCTGGGCTAGAAGATGGTCTGTTTTCTTCGTCGTCAGGCTACAATCTGGTTCTTCCTCCGTCCAATTGAAGTCGTCAGACACCTTCTTCGTCTCAGTGTCGACCTGCGCGACCTGCGTATACTTGGAGTTCTTCTGATTCAATCTGAGAGCGAGTTTATAGTCTTCTTCCTCCTGTCCTTGGCTGTTATCCCCGTTGAGCTCATAGTCCAGCTTCTGGGCCAGCTCGAAGTCTGTGTCTTCTTGCGACGGCATTCGCAACTTCTTAGGGGCGACGGTCTTGGATGCCACTGCACAGTTTTTCTTGGAGTCGACGGCTTTGGATGCCACTGCACAGTTTTTCTTGGAGTCGACGGCTTTGGATGCCACCGCACAGTTTTTCTTGGAGTCGACGGCTTTGGATGCCACCGCACAGTTTTTCTTGGAGTCGACGGCTTTGGATGCGGCCGCAGACATTTTCTTGGAGTCGACGGTTTTTAGCCTCTTCTGAATGGGCGAGAGCGAGAGGTTGAGTAAGGCTTGTGAGTTGCCTGTGCTGATCTCCGTCATGCTGTCCAGTTTCTGCGAGACCAGCCTGACCACATCTTTGTTGAACCCCTGCAGGATGAGGCAGTGCGAGGGTCGATCAAGAGGTAGCGGGTACCTCTCCAGAGACTCCAAACACTGATCAAGGCGGTCAAGCTTTGAAGTGGACGACGGCGACGACACCAGGTCCTTCCTCACCGCCTCCAAGGCTTCTCGAATCGTCGGATTGGCGCAGATCATCTGGGAGGACATCTCTCTTTTTGGAGATCACGTTCGTCCCTTCGTTCCTCTGTTTAAAAACGCTCACGTGCCAGATATTTTTTTGGGAAAAAAGACCAAATGTATAGAAAATGACAATAATGTCTATGAAGCCTATCAAACTCAAAACAGGAATTGGTGGAGAATCTTCTAAAAATAGTTGTTTTCCACCATCACGATCGTGATCAAGAAGGTCCTCTTACAAATTCGCATTTCGCATTGCGTAGGGTTGAATGGGTTCCTCTTATGGCGCCCCCCTGACGCAAAGTCGCCCAATCAAACAGCAGACAATGTACCGCGAAGAGGACTCTGGTGGTGTCAACATTGTTGTTTACGTTGACGCGAACGTTGTTGGCGCCCTGCAGGTGGATGTTGAGGGCGTCCAATGACTTGAGGGCGATCAATGCCAATGACTTGAGAGCAATGAGGTCTGAACGACGTCGAAGACCTAGGCGAGGTGGACCGAGTGATAAGGCTCTGCCAGAGCAGTGACAGGTGGAGGAAACGCGAGGGAGGGTGGGATGTCAACGTCGAAGTTGTCCCCGCCGCCATCAAGTTCTGTGTGCACGTATTTAAGACGACGACCAAGAGGAGGAGAAAGACACTGTTGGAGCGGCGGAAACCTGTGCGTATGACGAGTCTATCAAGCTCAACGTCTGGGTTCTCTCTTTGCTCCGTGGTCCCGACTTGCACTAGCCTTTGGCTGACGTGAAGAGCGGGTGCAGCCACCTCGTGACTCGCTTCGGTCTAAACCGCACTACATTTCCAACCCTGGCTGTTTGGATCGCAATCACAGACAAGCGTTGAGCTGTTCGAGCTGATGGCCTAGCAAGTCGGCGACAATGGACACCCCTTGCACGTGCTAGAGAACGCAGGGAAGCCAAAGTGGAGTGGAGGCGGGGGCGCCTCCACTCACGTCTTCGTCGCCGACGTCGACAAGAGCAAAGACGTCAGAATTGAGGAATGACGTAGAGAGGATCTTCACACCCCACTTGAGGATGTAATGTAATCCGACAATCTGATCATGGCTTGTTAGTATTGAACGTTCTTGAGGAGCAAATATAAAATGTAAAATTATGACGACGCTTGCTCCGATAAGATAACATCTTGGTTTCTATATTTATAGATGTCTTCATCTTCTCGCGGCTTCCTTCGCCCTAGCGACGAGGACTTTGCCAGCAGCTGGAAGGAGGACAGGACTGACTTGGACGCTCAGAAGGATGCCTCGTTCGTGTTCAACCCGACACCTTCCATGTCGTTGGCCGCGCAAAGACAGCGCCTCCCCATAGCAAAGCACAAGGACCACATCCTCTACCTGGCAGAGAAGCACAGAGTCGTCATCATCGTGGGCGAGACCGGATGTGGAAAGTCCACGCAGGTCCCTCAGTTCTTCGTGGAAGCTGGCTGGTGCTCGGATGATGACACCATGGTGAGTGTATCAAAGCTTATGCAGTCAACAAAAAGTTATTCGTGAATGAGCTCTCTTCTTATCAAGCATTGATACGTTTTGCGACAGATTGGGGTGACTGAGCCTCGGCGTGTGGCTGCAACGACCTTGGCTTCCCGCGTTGCCGACGAACGTCGATGTAACCTCGGTGAGGAGGTATGGGTTGATCTTAGTAGACCTCATGACGATTACGAGTAATGGCATCCCCATCTAGGTTGGCTACAGCATCCGCTTTGACGAGTGCTTTAGTCGAGGACGAACCAAGATCAAGTATCTCACCGAGGGCATCTTGGTTCGCGAACTCATGGGGGACCCTCTCCTGAAGGGCTATTCTGTAATCATGCTGGACGAAGCGCACGAGCGAACTGCTCAGGTGGACATCATCATGGGGCTGCTCAAGAAGGTGCTGCGGAAACGGCGCGACCTTACCCTCATCATCGCTTCCGCCACAGTCGATGCCGAGTACCTCAGAGACTTCTTTGGTCGTGACAAAGACGAAGATGTCGCCATCCTGAGTGTGACTGGGTCCAGCTATTCCGTAGATATCCACTACCTGGAATCTCCCTGCGCTGATTATGTCAAATGCTGCGTCGCTACCGTGGAGAAGCTCCATGCCGTCGAGCCCCCCGGAGACATCCTCGTATTCCTCACAGGCATGGACGAAGTCGATCACTGCGTGGACTTGTTGAGGTAAGTCGACTGAGACTAATCCAATAGTGAAACACTACGTAGCAGTGCCCTATCGTCAGGGAGCGATGTCGAGGTCAAAAGGCCAGCCGTCATGGCCTCAAACTGTGGCCACTACCCATGTACGGTTCTCTCCCTCCACACGAGCAACTCAAGGTTTTCCGACCTTCAATGCGGGGAAGTCGAAAGGTGGTGGTAGCCACCAACATCGCGGAGACGTCTATCACCATCGAGGGGATTGTCTACGTCGTGGACTCGTGTTTCGTCAAGCTCAAGTGGTGTGTATTGCAGGCAATATGGTACGTGTGCCATTCTTCCATATCTTGCTCTTCTCAGGTACAATCCGGACACTAACGTTGACTCCTTACTGGTGACCGAGATCTCTCAGGCGTCAGCAACGCAACGCGCCGGTCGAGCCGGCAGAACTCGTCCCGGCCACTGCTTCAGACTGTGCACAGAAGAAGATTTCTCCTCTAAGCTTTCTCGAAATACCCCTCCGGAGATGCAGCGCTCCGACCTGGCGCCACCGGTGCTGCAGTTGCTGGCGCTCGGCGTGCAGAACCTGGTCCGTTTCGAGTTTCCTAGCGCACCCCCGGCCAAGCACCTGATCGCCTCCGTTGAGCTCCTCTATGCTCTGGGGGCCGTTGACGACCGAGGTCAATTGACTCATCCGCTGGGTGAGCAAATGAGCGAGTTAACGTTGCACCCCACTTTATCAAAGGCGCTTCTGAGCTCGCCGCAGTTTGGCTGCTCGCAGGAGATGTGCGCCATTGTGGCGCTCCTACAGGTCGAGGGCATCTTCGTGAAGCCACCGGGTCAAGCCAGCAAAGCGCGTGTGGCTTGGAGAAAGTTTGAGGTGGCAGAAGGAGATCTCCTGACTCTGTTGAACGTGTACAATGCGTTCAAGAGCAACGGCGAATCAAGACACTGGTGTTCCTCTAACTTCGTGAAGTACAAGTCGCTGCGCCGGGCAGACGAGCTGTTCGAGCAGTTACGGCGGACTTTACTTCGTTTCCAGCTCCCCATTGAGTCGTCCAAAAGCGCCGATGCTGAGTCCATTCGGAAGTGCATTGTGTCCGGGCTGTTTCCCAACGCCGCCTACTTGCATATGTCCGGCAGCTACCGGACGGTGAGGGGCGACATCCCGGTGAGCGTCCACCCTACGTCCGTGTTGTACACGATAAAGCAGCCCAGTTGGGTCATTTTCGCCGAGATGACGCACACAAACAAGGTGCACATCAAGGATCTCACCGTGATTCAGCCAGAGTGGCTGGAAATCCTCGCGCCTCACTACTATGAGAAGGGAACAAGGCCCTTCTGAGCTCCTTTCACCATTCCTGGCTTTCTAGTGATAGCTTGTGGATTAGTTGGTCAGATGATCATGGAGAATAACTTGTAGTCACATCCATATCTGAAATATACTGTGTGTTAATAAGGTCGAGACACCTTATTTAAAATGACTGAGAATTTCAATAATGATATTAGAAGACGACCAGCAATGTAATACCGTGTGTTGCATTAATCTTTCGACTGTACTTTAAAGGTATTTTAGTTAACTTTTAAAGTAAAATTATGGCTATTTTGCGACTTGATTTGAAAGAAGAGATTGTGAGGCTTCAAATGAGTTGCGTATCGGCGTCGTAAAGAATCCCACGATGAAGTAGGAGGACAAAAGGCTGCAGATCTCCGCGCTGCTCAATGCTGGACACGGCACCGCCGACATCGTCAAGCAGCTCCAGGTCCACCGGCACACGGTCTACGCGGTTAAAAACTGCCTGAAAAATGGCCGAGATCTCAAGGATCGTCCTCGTTCAGGGAAGCCTCACAAATTGACCTCGGAGGTCGTGAAAAAGGCCTTTTTGGCGACCCGGAGATGAAGATGACTGCCTTTGCCAAGAAGAAGTCCGTGCACAAGTCTACCGTGTCCAGGGCCATCAAGGCCGCCAGAGGCAAGTCCAGGAGGAAGACCAAGAAGCCCCTGTTGTCCACCAAGACGAAGGCAGCTCGAGTTGAGCATGGGCGGCGCATTTTAAATGACCTCAAGCACTCCCCTGGTTGTAGAACAGTGCGCAGTTCCAAGTTGCCGAGATGTCTCTAGCATATTAATAAGGACATAGGTCTTGGAGAGCTGGGTGATCATTCTGAAGCTGGCTTTCTGTCCATAAGGCCTCAAAGTGGTCAAGGATCAGAATAGAACCGTCGTGGTAGCTGTCTTCAGGATAGTTAAAGCTCTTTCGATTGTTAAACTGGATGACCAGGGTTTGGATACAACAGTCAATGCAATTATTATTGCAATTATTGCATCCTGAAGGCTGCTGTAATGTCAGCTGCAGCCAGCCTTGCCCAAGCAGACATTGCCAGTGCCTGCAAGGCCTTCAGGCATTTATGGGGTAGAGGGCATGAGTGATGCCAAATGGAAACGCCTTGAGTAAAATGTAAGTCTATGGTCAAATATAACTGCTAAAAGGACAGCATCCTCCAGAAGTTCCCTCTCCTCATCTTGATCAAGTCAAAAGGTGTGTGTAAAGATCTGCATGACCCTATACATATACCACACTTGCCTTGTGTGATGCTGGTGACATGCAACATGAAGCCTGAAAAGCCAACAAGTGTCATTCTGTGGTGGACTAACTTTTATTTTTCTGTAGACTGCACTAGTTCTGTTCCCTTTGTCTCCTCCATATTCATCCCATTGTGTACTCCAGCACTACTGGCATTTCGGCATGGACAGCCATCTGTGATTTTCAAAAGGAGAACAGGTGGAAGTGGTCATTGCACATGGTAATTAAAGTGTTTGAAAGCATTCTCACTTTCTTTGTCTTGCATTTATAAGACTCCAGCAACTGCAACACTGAGCACAGCCACTACCAGCATGGCTTTCCCATGAGCATGAGCCAGGTAATTGAGACAGTAGAGAGAACTGTCTTGCAGTTGACCCAAGAGATAGCAACTCAGGCTTGTCATATCAACATTCTGATCACAGCTATGCCTACATCTGCCAGAGGTAGTGAAGGGATGGCAT